>JRYH01001560.1_pt1 | contig 72394 bp, 64 predicted proteins | sample 235351 | NCBI WGS metagenome assembly JRYH01 (sample SAMN03074221, study PRJNA261480) | activated sludge metagenome | biome: Wastewater Treatment Plant; feature: Wastewater; material: Activated sludge; isolation source: activated biomass of a wastewater treatment plant treating wastewater... ... | reverse complement strand
ACCTGGTCGAGAGAGTTGAGCACCGGGACGATCGCCGCATCGGCGCAAATCTTTTCCGTTCCCGGTATCAACCCGTTGAGCACGAAAAGCCGCGCATCGGCGGGGACCATATCCTTGAGCTTCAGCGCCTCGTCGAGCTGGGCGACGAAGAAGTCCCGGCAGCCAGCCTCGAACAGGACGGGCGCGACGCGAGCCATGCCGAGGCCATACGCGTCCGCCTTAACCACCGCCGCGGCGCGCGCCGAGGCAAGCCGCTCCCTCAGCGCAAGATAGTTGTTGCGCAAGGCAATGAGATCGATTGTCAACACGCCTGCTGCACCCTGACAGTCCAGCCGCGCCTCAAACCCGCCGTCCATGCGCCGCTCCCTGTAGCCGGATCGTTGGAGATGCGAGCGTCTGACGATGATCACTTCGGAGCCTATCGGTCTAAGGCGTGATCTATCGGTCTCATCAAAGAGCCGGGGCCTCTGATCCGATTTCATCGGATCGGAAAGGCTCTCCGGTCCCTGCTTGCCTTGGGCAAGCGGCTCGCATCGAGAACGTGAACCCGTCTCTCAAACAAAGGCCTGAAGCGCGTTCACCCTCCGCCGTCCGCTTTCATCAAGAGCGAGCGCACGCTAGCCGAGCCGTAGAAAATGGCGCAAGAATCGAGCAATGTTCATTCTATTGTTGCAGGATTGTTCGATCGTTGATCAATTTCATCAAAAATCATGCAATGGAATCGTAGGATCTGCCGTGGAGCGCCTGGACGCCATAGACGCCGAAATCGTTCGCTTGCTTCGCCTGAACGCCCGCATGAGCAATGCCAAGCTCGCCGAGAAGGTGGGGCTGTCCGCATCGGCATGCCTGAGACGCATCCGAGCCCTCGAGCATCGCGGCGTCCTCCGCGGCTATACCGCGATCGTCGGACATTCCTCTGGCGAGGCAGCCATCGCCGTGATCATCAACATCACGCTCGAGCAGCAGACCGAGGACGTCTTCAAGCGGTTCGAGGAGGCGGTCCGGTCCCACCCTGAGATCCAGGAGTGCTATCTGATGACCGGTGATTCGGATTATTTGCTGCGTGTGGAGGTCGAGAACGCTGCGGAATTCGAGCGCATCCACACCGAGATTTTATCGATGCTGCCGGGCGTGGCGCGCATCCGCTCCAGCTTTTCGATTCGCAACGTCCTCGCCGCGAGACGCCGCCCGGCGCCCAGGCGGCGTGATGGATAATCAAAAGCGAGGCGAATTCAAAGCGTTCTGTGAAAATCATAAAAGGGGCCCGCTCGGTCTGCAATCAAAGGCCTGGCCGGGCTTGCCCGGCTAAGATCCGAGAACGGACAGTGCCGGTTGCCATCATGCAACAACCTGGAACGAAACAAGGCGACATATTGTTGACTCCGTAGGTATTATATCGGAGCAAAGGTTTCGTGCCGCCCGGGCATTTGAATGCAGCAGCCAGGACCTCGCCGCACCATGAACCGCAAAGCTCCCGCCTTTGTCGCCCTGCCCATCCTTTTCTGCGCTGCTGGCCAGGCGGTCGGCCAGGAGGCAGCCGAACCGGCACCCGCCGCTGCCTCGACCGCCCTCCCGGCTGTCGAGGTGACGGCCACCACGCCTAAGGCAAAGAAGCAGGCAGCGGCCAAGAAAGCACCCGTCGCCGCGCCCCCGCAAGCAGCCGCTCCGGCCCCCGCCGTCGATACAGAGCAGGGGCCGCCTGATGCATCCCGGGGCGAGGCGTCGGCCACAGGACCCGTGAACGGATACGTCGCGAAACTCACCGCGACCGGTACGAAAACCGGTGCGCCCATCCTCGAAACGCCTCAGTCGATCTCGGTGGTGACCGCCGATCAGATCGAAGATCAGGGTGCGGGAACACTGTCGGAAGCTCTGAGGTATACGCCGGGCGTCGTGGTCGAGTTGAACGGCGCCAGCTCGCGATACAGCGAGGCACGCATTCGTGGCTTCACGCCGGTTCAATATCTCGACGGCCTCGCGGTGCCGAACAACACGTTTTTCGGTACGCCTCGCTTCGAGCCATACGGCCTCGAGCGCATCGAAGCCTTGAAGGGCCCGGCGTCATTCTTGTTCGGCCAGAATTCTCCGGGCGGCTTGCTCAACATGGTCAGCAAGCGACCGCTCGACGAGCCCCTCAACGAGGTGAGGTTCGAAGTTGGCAGCTATGAGCGCTTCCAGACCGCGTTCGACTTCAGCGGCCCGGCCACGGCGGACAAGAAGTTCTTGTACCGTGTGACCGGCGTCTTCCGCGATGCGGAGACGGAAGTCGACTACACGCGCGACGATCTCGCCTACATCGCGCCCGCCTTCACTTGGAAGCCGACGTCGAACACCACGTTCACGCTTTTGGGTCACTATGGCGCCGATTACGGCACATATCCGCACCAGTACGTACCCGCTCAGGGCTCGCTGCTGCCGAACCCGAACGGGCGCATCTCGCGCCGCACCTTCCTGGGCGAGCCCGGCTGGGACAAGTTTGATCGGGATCAATGGGCGATCGGCTACGAACTCGATCATAAGTTCGATGACGTCTTTACGTTCCGCTCGCACGCGCGCGTGTCCCGCGTTGACAATCTTTTCCGGGCCCATCGCGTCGAAGGCCTGCAGGCGGACCTCGAGACTGTCAATCGTGGCGCCTATGTCCAGGCCACCGACGCTTCATCCTTTGCCGCAGACAACCAGCTTCAGGCCGATTTTTCGACCGGGGCGCTCGATCACCAGGTGCTGGTGGGTGTCGACTACTTCCGAATGTCGGGCGGCTATGACTTCACGGGTGATTTGCCGAAAGGGACGCCAGACTGGCCTGGGATAGGGATCGATCCGATTAACATTTTCAATCCGGTCTACGGCGCCCGGGTGCAGACCCTCTTTCCGTTCGCGAAAAACGATATCACGCAGGATCAGATCGGGATCTATGCCCAGGATCAGGTCAAATGGGGCGGCTGGATCCTGACGCTCGGAGGGCGGCACGACTGGGTTGAGACCAAGACCGAGGATTTGCTGCGAGGAACGGCGGAGACGCAGAAGGACGACGCCTTCACCGGGCGTGCCGGCCTGAGCTACGTGTTCGCGAACGGCATCGCTCCATACGTCAGCTACGCGACGTCCTTTCAGCCCATCGCCGGGATCGACGCCCTGGGCAATCCTTTCCAGCCCTCTGAGGGTCGCCAGTACGAAGCTGGCATCAAGTACCAGCCGCCGGGGGCGAACGTCCTGATCACCGCAGCGGCGTTCGACATCGTTGAGCAAAACGTCGTGACGATCGATCCGAGCAATCCGGCGTTCCCGCAAACCCAGACCGGTGAGATTCGCGTGCGCGGCTTCGACGTCGATGCGCGGGCAAACCTGACGCGGAACCTCGAAGCGGTCCTGGGCTATGCCTATCTCGACAGCGAGATCACGAAGAGCTCGAATCTCGCCGAGATCGGCGCTCCGGTGCAGCTTGTTCCGATGCATCAGGCATCGGCCTGGGCGAAGTATACGTTCTCGGAAGGCATGCTCACGGGCTTGAGCCTCGGAGCGGGCGTTCGCTACAAGGGCGAGCTTTATGCGCCGGAGCTGACGCCGGGCCGGACGCTCGTCGACGCGATGGTGTCATACGATCTCGGCCGCATCGATCCGGTGTTCGAGGGCGCCCAACTCTCACTCAACGCGACCAACATCTTCGATAAGTACTATGTCGAGGGATATTGCGACCTGATCTACTGCAGCCTCGGCGAAGGGCGGATGCTGCTCGGAACGCTGGCCTACAAATGGTAGTGTCCTGCGCTCTTTTCCTAAGCGACGGCGATGAGGATCACTCCACGCGCCGAACCTCACCAGGAGGCCTCCATTGACCCCGCGTACGGTGCGCAACTGGTATAAGGTGCATCGCTGGACGAGCATCATATCCACCGCGTTTCTGTTGATGCTCTGCATCACCGGACTGCCGCTCGTTTTCTACCATGACATTCTGCACTGGCAGTATGCTGAGCTCGATCCGCCGGCCATGCCGGCCGATACGCCCGAGGCCCCGCTCGCGGACGTAGAGGCTGCCGCGTTCGCGCGCCATCCGGATCTCGTCATTCCCTTCATCTCGTGGGACGAGGACGACAAGAACCTGCTGTTCGTCGGCATGGCCAAGGCCTACGACTCGCCGCCGGACACGATAAAGCTGGTCGCGGTCGACGGCCGCACGGCCAAGGTCCTCGGCGAGCCGGATCTGACCCAGGGCATCATGTATGTCCTGCACACGCTGCACGTCGATATGTTCGCAGGCATTCCGGGAAAGCTTTTCCTCGGCGTGATGGGGCTGCTGCTCATTGCCGCGATCGTCTCCGGCGTCGTTCTTTACGCGCCCTTCATGCGCCGCCTGGATTTCGGCACGGTGCGCCAAAATCGGGGACGGCGTATCAAATGGCTCGACCTGCATAATCTTCTCGGCATCGTTACGCTGGCCTGGCTCAGCGTCGTTGGGGCCACGGGTGTGATCAACACTTGGGCCGACTCGATCTTCAAGATCTGGCAGTTTGGGCAACTGGCAGACATGATCGCGCCCTACAAGGATCTTCCTGCGCCACAGAGCCCGGCCGGCATCGATGTTGCCTATCAGGCCGCAAAGAAAGCCGCTCCAGAAGGGCGCGTGCCTTCATTCATAACCTATCCGGGCAGCCAGTTTTCCGGCGCCCATCACTACGGCGTCTTTCTCCGGGGCGAGGAGCATCTTACGGCGAGGCTTCTGACACCGGTGTTGGTCGACGCGCAAACGGGCCAGATTACCGACATGCGGCGCATGCCCTGGTACGTTGACGCGCTGTTTGTTTCGCAACCGCTGCACTTCGGAGACTACGGCGGCATGCCGATGAAGATACTGTGGGTGATCCTGGATCTCATATCCATTGCCGTGCTGGTGACCGGACTTTATCTTTTCTTCACCCGCCGCAAGACGACGGAGGAGCAGTTGGGGCTTACGGCCGCCGACGGCAATGTTGAGGCGGCGCCCGTATCGTGACCAGGCATCCCGAAAAACGCATTCGCCTCGCCACGCGATCTCTGTGGCAGATTTTTTCCGCCCCGATCCTGATCGCCCTGGTCAGTTCGATCGGCCTGATCACGGCCCTTGTAGGGGACGGCCTGCTGGATGTTATCGCCTGGATCGGACTGGGCGTGCCGGCGGCGGTAGGCCTCTGGTTCATGTTCCGGGCGCAGGAGGGCCGGTAGCAGGCATCCTGGCATGATCAGCGGCCGCTGGCGGCGGCGCGGGGACTGGCTTGCCGGACCTTGACGGATCTTCCTTGTCCCGCTGACCTGCCGCGTCGCAATTCCGTTCCATCTGCTTGTATGAGGGGCCAGCCGGACCGCGCGAGCGTGGCTGAGCATTCGTCTGCCCGTGTGGCGGCCAAGTTTATAGGAGCGCCGCATATTCAAGGGCATCTCCGATCGCCGGACGCGTGCCGCGGCTTGAACATCCTCAGCGCAATGGTGTATCTGCCTGCCGATTCGCTCATCGGCGCAGGCGGGTTCAATCGCGGGCATTCTTCTTTTTTGCTTGCCTCTGGGTGAGGGAGCGGCCATCGGGAGCGGAAATTAGCCTCTCAAGCAGCGACTCAGGGGGACTTGAACGGCATGTCGGGCTTCTTGGTGCTGCTTTTGCAGGCCATCGTTTATTTCGCAGCGATGGCATTCATCTTTTACCAGAGGAAGACGATCGGCATTGGCGTCTTCTTCTGCATGCTCGGGGCCATACATTTTCTCGAGACCTATCTGGCCGCCGTCTATTTCATAGAGCTGCCCTTCGGTCTGATCTCTCCGGGCTCCACCGTCATGTTTGCCGGCAAGCTCGCGTTCTTCCTGCTGCTCTACATAAAGGAAGACGCGGAGAGCATGCGCCAGCCGGTCTACGGGCTTATGGTCGGCAACATGCTCATGGTGGCGCTGGCGCTGATCTTGCGCCTCTATGGCGATCCGGTGGGACTGCCCGGCTATAATTCAGACCTTCGTTTCGTCGATCAGATGGGCCTTCTCATGGTGTGGGGAACGGCGCTGCTCTTCATCGACCTCATTGCGTTGGTGCTGCTCTATGAACGTCTGGGCTCGCTGGTGACGAACACCATTCCAGGGCGCATTTTCATCAGCCTGGCGCTCATCCTGAGCATCGACCAGATCTTCTTCTATGCCGGTCTGCGATACCTGACCGGCGTGCCGGTGTCCGCCTTCTATGGCGGCTGGATCGCGAAGATCGGTGCCGCCGCGTTCTTCAGCCTCATGCTCACGATCTATCTCGCGTTCATTGAGAAGAGCCAGCTTCGCACCCTGCCTCATGATACGGCGGACGTCTTCGACCGCCTGACGTATCGCCACCGTTACGAGAAGCTGGTCGCGCAGGTGGGCAAGGATCCACTGACCGGCTTGCAGGATCGCGGGCAACTCGACGCCAAAGGTCCGGCGATGCTCGCCGTCGCGTCGCAGTCGGGAGTGACGGTGAGCTTGATCATGATCGATATCGATCACTTCAAATACATAAACGACAAGTACGGCCATCTCCGTGGAGATCGTGTGCTCTGTGACGTCACCGTGGTGATTGCGGGTGAAAAGCGCGAAGGAGATGAGCTGTTCCGATATGGCGGAGAGGAGTTCGTCTTGCTTTGCCCTGAAGCTCCGCCGGGCGCACGGACCATCGCGGAGCGGATTCGAGCCGCCGTGGAGAACGCGCCGCATCCCGGCATCGAACGGCCGGTGACAATTAGTGTCGGCATCGCGACGTTTCCAGCTCATGCGGGAGATTTTCCTGCGCTGCTGAAGCAGGCGGATGAAGCGCTTTATCGCGCCAAGGCACTTGGAAGAAACAGGGTCTGCGATGCGTCAGAAACGCTGTCGTACCCAAGCGATGAAGGTGCGCCGCTCACCTGAAGGCGGGCGCTGATTGCATCTAGGCTCCTGGAATTACAAGACGATCGTGACGAAGTCACCCGAACCTAGAGCCTGATCGTTTCGGTGGCCGTGTGCGCTCACCTCAAGCCATCGGGCTCTTGAGCCCGATCTCGGGCAAGCGATACCTTCGAGCGGCCCGAACCGGCCATGGCGAGGCCATGCAAATTCAAGTATCGGACAAGCAGCACGAAGAAGTCATTCCCAGCTTCCACTTAAACCGGGAACAGCTCTATCCCTGTGTACCGGTTTCGAGCAGTGGTGCGCTTGATAGGTCCTCTTGCCGGCCTTGAGGCGGAAGAATGGCGAGCATGTCGCCAATCCGCGTGAACTTCTCACGTGGTTTTCCGACGCTGCTGCCGCGCTCCACCTCAGCGCCGTCTATGGCAAACCAGTCGGAGAGCGAGACCACGCGTCCCGAGCGACTCTCGATAATGGGAAGAACCCCTTCCAGACCTGGCGCGCGGGCTGGGGCAGCCTTCGATAGATCCTCAAGGAGCGCATGGACAGTCTCCAGACTGTCGGCCTTGTTGGTTCCGATGATGCCGCTCGGTCCGCGCTTGATCCACCCCGTCACGAACAAGCCCGGGACAACGGCGCCATCGGCATGAACCCGCCCGGCCGTGTTCGGCACGACACCGCGCTCGGCATCGAACGGGAGGCCCGGTATCGGGACGCCCTTGTAGCCGATGCTCCGGAAAGCCAGTCCGCATGGGATATCTTCGTGCTGCTCGGTCGCAACCGCGGTCTGATCGAACGGTGCTCCGCTCAGCCGGTTGCGAACGAGGCGGAGGCGTTCGACGCGCTCCTCTCCCAAAAGAGCGACAGGACTTGCCAGGAAGCGGAAATGAATGCGTCGGCGGCTACCGTCGGCGATGTTTTCGGTGAGGCTCCGGAACACGTCCAGGTTCCTTTTCGCGACGGCGCTCTTAGGACTGGCCAGCTCGGCATCGCACGCCTCAGACAACGCAAGTTGCTCGGGCTCGATCGTGGACACCGTGCCCGTGAGGCTGGCAAGCTCTCTCAGCTCTTTCGTGGTGAATTTCGCCTGCACGGGGCCACGGCGGCCGACGATATGGACCTCGCGCACCTTGCTTCGCGATAGCGCCTCGAGCGCATGCTCTGCGATGTCGCTGCTTTTGAGTTCGTCGACTGGCCGCATCAGGATACGGCAAATGTCGGCGGCGACGTTGCCCTGACCTATGATGACGGCGACCTCCTGATCGAGATCGAAAGTCCGGTCACGGTAATCGGGATGCCCATTGTACCAGCCCACGAATTCCGTCGCAGTATGGCTGCCTTTGAGATCCTCACCGGGGACGTTCATTCGCCGATCGTTCTGCGCCCCGCAGGCAAACACGATGGCATGGTACGCGCTCTGCAGCTCCTCGACGGAGATCTGCCCGCCCACGGTGACGTTGGCCACGAGATTGAAGCGCGGGGAGCGCGCGATCTCCTCAAATACGCGGATGGGCTGTTTGAGCTTTTGATGATCCGGGGCGACGCCGCTCCGCACCAACCCGTATGGCGTGGGCAGACGCTCGAACATGTCGACCTGGATGTCGAGACCGGAAGCAAGCAGCGCTTCGGCGGCATAGAAGCCGCTGGGCCCGCTGCCGACGATGGCAATCTGAAGGCGCTCACCACTGTGCAATTTCACCACCTCGAGGAGTGCTAGAGTGCTTCCGGAAAAGTGGGAACCGGTCATGGCGGAGCCATGCAAGTTAAAGTGTCCGAAAAGAAGCACGACTGTGTTTGGGCGAGCATCATCACCCATTCGAGCGAGTCCGCCCGAATGGGATCTGCTCTAGAAACCAAGCTCAACGCGCCGAGCGGCGGCGGTCGGCAAGGGCGCCTCGCGATTTCGAACCACGGGCAGTTCAACTGAGCGCGATGCGTTGATGGCGATCCAGGGTGCCATTTCGTCCGGCAGGTCCATGACGTCGTAAATCGCATGCACCGGACAGGCGTCGATGCACGCGCCGCAATCGATGCAGCCATCCGGGTCGATATAAAGCCGCTCCTCATCACCGTGGAAGCACGCGACGGGGCAGTGCGTGACACAATCGGTGAAGCGGCATCTGCTGCAATTGTCCGTTACAACGTGAGGCATGCTGTTCCCCTCCCGGGCTTCGATCTTGTTTCGTCGCGGGCGGCCTCGGATCGAGGCCTGAACTCGCGCCCTCTCCGCACTCGTTTCCCAACTTGGGATGGGCGGTTCCGGATATGATGCGAAGCGCCGCGGCCGGAGAAAAGGGCCAGCGTCGAATTTTGCATGGTTCCAACGGGCGTTGCGGCGCAAGCTGGTAGAGGACGTGAAGCTTTATCCGTCCGCTCACGAGGGGGAGGGAAACGTTCAAATGTCGGAGACCTGTGCGAGCCACAAACGCACAGCGAGCCTCGCACCGACAATAGGGGCGCACCGTGAGGTGAGCCCCTAGGCTTCTAGCTTACTGGTGCGCGTGGAAGATCTTGTTCACGATGACCCAGGTGCCATCGATTTTAAGGAGATTGAACAAGTCGGTGAAGCGATGCGTCTGCCAATTGTCAATCTCGACGCGTACGCTGGCCGCGGTGCCTGCCACATCGACTTTCACAATGCGAGGTGTGATCTCTGGAGCAGGACCAACGGAATCGGTCCAGTCGTACAGCAGCTTGATCGGCCCTGACACGAGCGTATCGCCGATGTAGCCATAGATCGTCGCGTCCGCATGGAAGGCGGGCTTCATCGTATCGCCCTTGCCAGCTTTCGCGCCGTCAAGATAGGGCTGAATAGCTTTGGCGATGTCATCGTAGTCCTGAGCAGGCGTATGTCCCATCGGTCGCTTCCACTCCTTGCCTAGAGTGCTTCCGGAAAAGTGGAAACCGGTCATGGCGAAGCCATGTACGGTAAAGTGTCCGACCAGAAGCACGATAAAATAAACGCTTAGAGCCGTTCCCCGATTCCGCCGAAACCGGAACGGCTCTAGATCTTGATGGTTTGGGATGCGAGTCTGCGTCCGTTCTGAGAGGTTGAACGCATCATCGGGGACTGCATAGAGCCAACGTGGCGAACATCACTGGTGCCGAGCAGCCGCGCGGCGTGCAGTGCCGGTGCGGTCTCCGCCGAGAGGATCTGCACAGGCACCGAGGCTTTGCAGCGTGGTTTTCAGGATTCGAACCGCATCGCGGATGTCATCCTCGCCAAGCGACGAGAAGCCGAAAACCAGGACGTCATCCCTCGCATCCTCTCGGAAATCGAATGCAGCGCCGCTTCGTAGCGCATACACGCCGACCCCGGCTTCGCGCGCCGCGAGCTGGATCTTTTGCGCGGAGGGAAAGTGCGGCGGCAGTCGCCAGATGAAATGGAGGCCGCATTCCGTGCCCTTGATCTCCGGATCGTGGAAATGCGATCTCAGCTCGCGCTCGAGGCGGTCGCGCCGCGCTTTGTAGAGTTGGCGGAGTTTTCGGAGATGGCGCTCGAAATGTCCCTCGGTGATGAAGTCGGCCAGGACGGCCTGCTCGAGCCAGGAGTGGCCGTTGCTCATCTGTGCCTTGAGAATCCGGGCGTCGTCCCAATAAAGCCGTGGGATCCCCGCGTATCCGATCCGGAGGCCCGCGCCGACCGATTTGGAAAACGTCCCCATGTAGAACACGCGCCTGGAACGGCCGAGGCCCGCAACCGAAGTGACCGGTGGTCCGTCGTAGCGGAAATCACTGTCGTAGTCGTCTTCGACGATGTAGCTGTCGGTCTCCTCGGCCCAGCGAAGCAGCTCGAAGCGGCGGCTGAGCGGCATCGTCACGCCGGTCGGAAATTGGTGTGACGGCGTCACGTAGAGCAGGTTGCGGGGGCTCGTAGGAAGATCTTCGATCCGGATGCCTTCCGTATCGACGGAAACCGGCACGGCGGGCTTGCCCGTGCTCTTGAACAGCATCGCAGCCCCGAGATAGCAAGGGTTCTCGATGCACAGCTGCGCGATATCCGGCGCGACGAGCTTGCAGATCAGGTTGAGAGCATCCTGCCCACCGGAGGTGACGATGATCTGGTCGTGGGTGATGGCCATTCCGCGGGCACGGCCGAGATGCGCCGCGATAGCCTCTCTGAGCTCGGGAAGCCCCGCGGGGTCGCAGTAGTCCGTGAGGAAGCTCGAGGAGTTCTCGCTGAGCCGGCGGTTGATCAATCGCCGCCAAATCCGGATCGGAAAACTTTCTGGATCGGAGCGACCCACCCAGAAGTCATAGCGGGGCCGGTCGCTTCCACCTCCCGGCGAGCCGGCAAAGCACAGCAGCGGCGCGCCGCCGTCCGGCAGGGGGCCATTCGATTGGCTGCGATCGCCGCGCACGGAAAGCATGTCGTCCGGGAGCGTGCTGCTGATGAACGTTCCGGCCGTGCCGCGAGACTCGACGTAGCCTTCCGCGGCGAGGCGATCATAGGCCAGGGTTGCCGTATTGCGGGAGATCGAGAACCGTTCGGCGAGCAGCCGGCTCGGTGGCAGCGCCATGCCCGGCTTGAGAAGACCGTCGAGGATCATCTGACGGATCTGCTCGAAAATCTGGACCTGGAGTGTTCGATCCAGACCAGGTTTCAGATGCAGTGGAAGATCCAAGCGATTTCACCTGAAAATTGCATTGCGCCACGGCTGGCACCAGCCATAGCACCGCTCAGTATGTATTCTTAGTGCCAATTGCGAGCGTATCATAGGGCCAAGGCTGCGATATTGCGATGGCCTCAGCCGCGCGGACAACCTTGGATCTACACCGGCCCGCAAATTCCTCCAGTCTTGACGAATAACAAAAAAGACGGCGCACTGCGTCAAAAAGAAGCAAACGGTGAAGGAGGAGCCCATGAACGAACATGCCCCGACCAAAACATTTTTCGGCGGCTGTCCCCACGACTGCCCGGACACCTGCTCCATGCTGTTCGAGGTCGATAAGGCGGGAACTCTGTTACGGGTTCGCGGCAATCCGGATCATCCCATCACCCGGGGCGGCCTGTGCGTGAAGTTGAAGGATTACGAGCAGCGTCACTACCATCCCGATCGGCTCCTCTATCCCCTGCGCCGGGTGGGCCCGAAGGGCTCCAAGCAGTTCGAGAGGATCACCTGGGACGAGGCGCTGGACGAGATCACCACACGCTGGAAGGACATCATCGCGAGATACGGTCCCCAGGCTATCATCCCCTACAGCTATCTGGGGCATCAGGGCCTCGTGCACGGCCTGAATGGGGGAGACGCGTTCTTTAACAGAATGGGGGCTACAGTCTGCGAGCGCACGTTCTGCGGCGAGGGCTCGTGCACCGCGTGGCTCTTGACGATCGGGCCGACGGCGGGTCTCGATCCCGAAAGCTACATCCATTCCAAGTATATCGTCCTCTGGGCCTGCAACAGCGTCAGCACGAACCTGCACCATTGGGCCATTGTCAAAGAAGCCCAGGCGCAGGGCGCAAAGGTTGTCGCGATCGACGCTTATGCGTCCCGAACGGCCAAGAGCGCCGACTGGCACATTTGCCCCAAGCCCGGAACGGATAGCGCCCTTGCGATGGCGGTGATCCATTGCATCATCGAACAGGGATTGGTGGATCAGGACTACGTCGACAACTACACGGTCGGTTTTGCGGAGCTCAAAGAGCGCGCCAAAACGCGAACGCCGGAATGGGCGGAGGCGATCACAGGCGTGCCGGCGGCCGATATCCGGAAGCTCGCCTATGAGCTCGCCACCGCACAGCCGGCGGCGATCCGCATGGGCGTGGCACTCGAGCGCCACTATGGCGGCGGCCAGACGATCCGCGCGGTCACCTCTATTCCGGCATTGACCGGAGCCTGGCGCCATGTTGGCGGCGGGGTCACGCAATTCCCGGTTTGGGAGCATCCCTACAAGTTCGACGTCATCTGCCGGCCCGATCTCATTCCGGAGGGAACCCGCGTCGTCAACAATCTCCAGATTGGACGCGCGCTCACCGGCGAGATGGAGCTGGATCCGCCCATCATGTCCATGATGTGCTGGAACTCGAATCCGGTCACGCAAGCTCCCGAAACCGACAAGATCGTGGCAGGCCTGATGCGGGACGATCTGTTCCTCGTCTCGGCCGAGCACTTCATCTCCGACACCGCGTCCTACGCCGATATCGTTCTGCCGGCTGCGATGGGGGCGGAGATGGAGGACATGATCCTCTCCTGGGGCCATCTCCATCTGACCTACAACACCAAGTGCGCCGTCTCGCCGGGCGAAGCCATTCCGAACAACGAGATCTTCCGTAGGCTCGCCGCGCGCATGGGCTTCGAGGAGGAGAATTTCAAATGGTCCGACACGGAATGCCTGCAACACTATGTCGATTGGGAGTCGCCTGCCTGTGAGGGCATCACTCTCGACTACCTCAGAGAGCACGGCTTTGCGCGCCTGAAAGTCGGCACCAAGGACGACCGCGCGCCCCATCGCGAAGGAAATTTCCCAACGCCATCGGGCAAATGCCAGTTCCTTGTCGAGGGCGCCAAGAACTTCGTCGCTGGCCCCTTCAGGCAGATGTACGAGGCTTTCCAGCCCGGGGAGGATCTCGATCCGCTACCCGACTATGTGCCGAGGCGGGAATCATCGGCGACCAATCCGGAGCTCGCAAAGAAGTACCCGCTCAACATCGTTTCTCCGAAGAGCCATAACTTCCTGAACTCCTGCTACGCCAACATGAACAGGAAGCTGAAGGCGCAAGGCGAGCAGTTCGTCATGATCAATGCGGAGGATGCGTCGGCGCGCGGCATTATCGACGGCGATCGGGTGCGTGTGTCGAACAGCCGGGGTGCCTTCAAGGGCGTCGCGCGGATAACGAACGACGTCAATCCCGGCATCGTTGTTGCGACGCTCGGATACTGGCGTCAGCTCAACGATGGAACCGTCAACAGCATCAGCTCGGCCGAGTTCACCGACATGGGGCACGCCCCATCGTTCTCAGACAATCTCGTCGAGGTTGCGTTGGCGAACTAGAGTGTTTCCAGAACAGCGGGAACCGGTTTTCCGAGAAGAAGCACGAGGAAAAAAGCTTAGAACCGTTCCCCGATTCCACCTAAACCGAAACGGCTCTAGAGACTGATCGTTTGAGGTGAGCGCGGGCACGCGCTCACCGAGCACCCCCGCGGCAGAGGTCCGCGGCGCGAAGGCGGTCCCTTGTCTCCGAGTAGGGATCGAGCGGATGGGATGCCGCCGTTATCGGAATGGCGGAATGCGTCTGGCGCGCGGTGAGACGGTCTTGAGACTTTGGTGCGGGATAGCGGCTGGGTATGCAACTCAGGTGCTGGCCGAGCCGAAAGCGATCCCAGCCTTGCGGTATTGTGTTCGGGAGAAGGCCAGAAATTTCATCGTGCTGATGGTGGGCGGTACTGGGATTGAACCAGTGACCCCACGCGTGTGAAGCGTGTGCTCTACCGCTGAGCTAACCGCCCTTGAGATCCTGCGCGAACGATGCGCTGATCGCCGGTGCGCCGTGCAGGAACGGCGCGAGCCGCCCTTATGCGGGGGCCTTTCCACCGTGTCAAGCCGGGCCGAGAGGGGCGAGGCCGTGCGCCGCGCCGCCCGGGTGGGCAGCCTCAAACGGAGCCCGTCGCCTTCTGAATGAGGAACCTCTGCACGCCTTCGTTGGCGCTCTCCCCGATGAGCCGATGTCCCGTCGCCTGGCAGAAGGCAGAGAAATCCTGGGACGCCGCGGGATCGCTGGCGAGCACCTCAAGCACCGCGCCCGCAGGGAGCCGGCTCAGCGCCTTGCGCGCCATGAGCACCGGCAGAGGGCACCTGAGATCGATGACGTCGAGCGAGGTGACGGCGGGCTCGTCCGCCATTGGCGTTCTCCTCTCTGGAACGGAAGCCGGCCGGGAGCATAAGGCGCTCGCGGAGACGCCTGCAACGCTGAAACGCGGCGAGGCCCCGAACGAGCGCGCGCAGGGGAGGGGCTTGCGCTGCCCAGGCGCCGATGTCACCGTTGCTGCACGGACGATTCTGGCTTGCCGGCAAAAGCAAGAGCGCTCGTCAGGACACTTGGGGGGAGTTCCGGCCGCAGCCGGAATGAGGCATGTCCAGCACTGAGCTGCCGCCGCGCCGGTCTTTCCTATTCTCGTTCGGCCTCGACCGCCTTGGGTTGATCGCCCTGCGCGCGCCGTATGTCAGTACCGCACTCATCCTCATCGTCACGGGCCTCGCCCTCCTAGGCGTCTCGAAGCTGCGGGTGGACGACAGCTTGAGCGAGCTGTTCCGCACGGACACCGCCGAATTCCACCGCTACGAAGAGATCGACCGGCGCTTTCCTTCGAGCGAATACGATGTGCTCGTCGTCGTCGAGGGGGAGGCGCTGCTCGCGCGCGAGCATCTCGAGGTCTTCCGCAATGCGGTCATCGAATTGCAGCTCACCGACGGCGTCGGCGGGCTCGTGTCGATGCTGTCGGCGCGCAAGGTGCCTGACGACAGTGGCTATGCGGCACCCGTCGTCCCGGACGAGCTCCCGGAAGCCAACGACGCCTATGCCGACGTGATCCACGCGCTCGCCGGCAATGACATCGTAAAAGGCAAATTCCTGTCCGAGGCGGGCGACCTGGCGCTGATTGTCATCGCGCTCGATCGCAGGATGGTGGAGGAGCACTCCGCGCGCACGATCATCGCCGGTATCCGGGACGTCGTGGACCGTGAGTTTGCGGGATCGGGCCTGACTGCGAGGCTGACCGGTGCTCCCGTCATGCAGCTCGAGATCCGCAATGCAGTCGAGCGGGATCGCCTCGTCTACAACGGCCTCGGGTTCGCCGTTGGTTTCGCCATCGCCTATCTGTTCTTCCGCCGCCTTTCGCTCACGCTCATCGCGGTGCTGGGCCCGTCGACCGCCATACTGTGGACGCTCGGCGCGCTGGGTGGGCTCGATTTCCGGTTGAACCTCTTCATCAACGTCATCACGCCGTTGATCCTGGTCTCCGGGTTCTCGGATTCGATGCACCTCGTGTTCGCCATCCGGCGCGACATCCTGGCCGGAATGGACCGCGTCGAGGCGGCGCGCAACGCCGTGCGCGAGGTGGCGCCCGCTTGCCTGCTGACGGCCATGAACCAGGCCATTGCGCTGGTCTCGTTTGCCTTCGCCCAATCGGCGCTGATCCGCACCTTCGGGCTCGCCGCGCTGATGGCCGTGTTCATCTCCTATACAGCCGTTGCCGTCGTTGTGCCGACGCTCGCGGCCCTCCTCGTGCGCCGCGAGCCGCCAGCCTCCGCCGAGATCCCCGAGCATCAAGAAGAAGGTGGCGTCGGCGTCCTGCAGCGCTTCAGCGACCGGGTGATCGGCTTCGTCGGCGCCCGCCCGCTCCTGTTCGCCGTCGCTGGCCTGGTGGCGGTTCTCGTGACGGGGCATGCGTTCTTCAGTCTGAAACCGATGTACCGGCTCGCCGATCAGGTGCCGGACAAGGAACAGGCGTTGGCCGCAACCGGCAGCCTCGACAGCAAGCTGACCGGCGCCAACCCGGTGCACGTCATGATCGAATGGCCGCAGCCCGGAGCAGGAGAGAGCAGCCCGCCGATCGAGCTCTACGATGAGAAAACGCTCGCCGTCATTGCCGAGGCGCACGGAGTGCTCGAAAAGGAAGCGGGGCTTGGCAACGTCTGGTCCGTGGACAGCCTGCGGCGCTGGCTCGCGGCCACGGGCGATACGTCGATCGAGACCGTGCGCAGGTATGTGCGGATGCTGCCGGAGCATCTCGTGCGCCGCTTCATCGCCGCGGACGAGGGCGCCGTCCTGGTCACCGCACGGCTGCCCGACAAGGATGCGAGCGAGATCCTGCCGGTGGTCGAGAGGATCGACCGCGCGCTGGAGAGCGTGCGCGGGCGCCATCCTGGCTATGAGATCTCCGTCACGGGGCTTCCCGCCATCGCCGCGCGCAACTCTGCGATGCTCATCAGCGAGCTCACCTGGGGGCTCGTCGGCGACATTTTCCTCGTCTTCATTTTCCTAGGCATCGCGCTGCGCTCGCTCATGGTTGGCGTCGCCAGCATCCTACCCTCGCTATTCCCGATCTTCGCCACGGGCGCCATCCTGTTTTACTCGGGGCAGGGACTGCAGTTCGCCTCCATCGTCGCCATCACGGTGGCGTTCTCGCTCGCTATCGACTCGACGATCCATTTCCTGAACCGCTACCGCCTCGAGGAGCAGCGCTTGGCGGACGAAGCCGCGGTAAGCGAGGAAGAAGAGGAGATCGGCAGAGCCTACCGCCTGAGCCTTGCCGATGATGAGCCGAAGCCCGCGCCCGACCGCGCCGCTGAGGCACTGGCCCGCACCGCGCATCACATCGGCCCCGCCGTGATCCTGACCACGATCGTGCTCGCGCTCGGGCTCGGCGTCACGATGCTGTCACATCTTCCCTCGCTGCGCCTCTTCGGAGAGTTGGCTGCGATCTGCCTGTTCGCGTCGCTCGCGGGCCAACTCGTCATCCTGCCGGCGATCGTTGCCCTCTATCGCCGCTACCTGCCGATCAAGCCGCCAGCGCCATTGGAAAAGGATCAATCTGCCGCGGCGTGAAACTTCCGGCCAAGTCCTGGGGTTCGGACGTGGCCTCAAGGGGCGCAGGCGCCATCCGTGCGATGCAAGCGTCCGCTGGGGTCTGCAACGGTGTCCGTCGTCTCCTCCAGATAGCCCGGACCCACCGGAACCTTGCCGTAGCCGCCCGGGATATCGAGCACGTAGGTCGGCATCGCGAGGCCCGAGACCCGCTGGCGGAGCGCCCGCATCAGCGCCTGCCCCTCGGCCAGGCTCGTGCGGAAATGGGCGGTCCCCGGTGCCAGATCGCCGTGATGGAGATAATACGGTTTGACGCGCGCCTCGACGAACGCGCGCATTAAGGCTTCCAGCACGTCCACGCTATCGTTGACGCCGCGCAGCAGCACCGTCTGGCTCACGAGCGCGATGCCGGCATCGACCAGCCGGGCGATGGCGCTGAGGGCTCCGGGCGTCAACTCGCGCGGATGATTGGCGTGGAGCGCCACATACACCGTCTTGCCCGGCGATTTAAGCGAACGCACGAGGTCAACCGTGATGCGCTCCGGCGCAACCACGGGCACGCGCGTATGCCAGCGAATGATCTTGACGTGGGCGATCTCGGAAAGCGCACGCGTGATCTCCTCGATGCGCCGCGCGCTCATGACGAGCGGATCGCCGCCCGTGACGATGACCTCCCAGATAGCGGGATGGGCGCGGATATAAGCGAGCGCGCCCTCGATCTCATCCGCGGTGAGGTTTGCTTCCGCCGCTGGGCCAATCATTTCTCGCCGGAAGCAGAAGCGGCAATAGACGGGGCACACGCCGACGATCTTGAGCAGCACGCGGTCGGGATAGCGGTGCACGATGCCTCTGACCGGGCTTTTCACATCGTCGCCGATCGGATCGCCGCGCTCGCCGGATGCCCTGTCGAGCTCGCGCACGTCCGGCAGGAACTGCCGCGCGATCGGGTCTGCCGGATCCTTGCTGTCGATCAGCTCCGCCACGGCGGGCGTCACGGCGACCGCGTAACGCGTGGCCACGCGCGCCGCATCCGCTTCCGCCTCGGGCGGCAGGAGCTTTGCCTCGACGAGGTCCGCCGCACTTTTCAGCGTATGGCGCAGACGGGTCATGATGGCGGCCACTGCTCGGTATCGTGATCGGGGTGTTGACAGGAGACGATGCTTGCGAGGAAGGGCGCCGCATTGACATCGGCCAACGTGCTGGACGGCGGCAATCCGTGGATACGGTCGGTATAAAACAGTTTCGCCTCGATGCTCCGCTGCATTTTGGGATCAATTGCTTTCATCGCCAAAGGGTGTCCAGATCACCTGATCGATGCGGCTGGCGCCGGCCGCCAGCATCACCAGCCTTTCGAACCCGAGCGCGCATCCGGAGGCGGGCGGCATCTGCGCCAGTGCGGCCAGGAAATCCTCGTCCAGCGGATAGCGTTCCCCGTAGATGCGCGCCTTCTCGTCCATCTCGAGGGTGAGCCGGCGTCGCTGCTCGCCAGCATCCGTCAGCTCTCCGAACCCGTTGGCAAGCTCCACGCCCGAAGCGTAGAGCTCGAAGCGCTCCGCAACCTCCGGCCGGCCTGCAACCCGGCGCGCCAGCGCAGCTTCGGGCGCAGGGTATTCATAAAGGATCGTCGGACGGGGATGCCCGAGATTGGGTTCGATCCGCTCGACCAGCACGCGCGAGAAGATATCAGACCATGTATCGTCATCGGCTGTGCGGATACCTGCCGCGGTGGCGCGTGCGCGCAGCAGGTCGCGATCCGGAATGCCCTCCCGGCATGTGTCGAGGAGGGGAAAGCCGGCGTAGGTGAGGAACGCGTCCTCGAGCGTCAGCCGTTCGAGATCGCCTGTAACGGCCGTATCCCGTTCGTGGAAGGACCACCGCTCCCGGCCGCTGATCCGGGCGGCAATCGCCAGCATGGCGGCGCAATCTTCCCACAGCACCGTGTAGCCGGCGTCGGCCCGATACCATTCGAGCATCGTGAACTCCGGCGCATGCAGTGCGCCCCGCTCGCGGTTCCGATAGACCGGCGCGAAAGCGTAGATCTTCTCCTCACCCGCCGCGATCAGCTTTTTCATCGCGAATTCCGGAGAGGTGTTGAGGTAGAGCGTCTCACGCTCGAGCGCCGTCCCGATCCGCTCCGTTGCGAAGGCGTGGAGATGCGTCTCGTTGCCGGGCGAGACGACGAGCGTTCCCGCATCGATCTCGATGAAGCCCTGGCCATTGAGCCAGGCTCGGATGGCCGCCTTGATGCGGTTGCGCAGCATGAGACCGGGCCGGCGATCCCGGTGGCGGTCCGGATCCCACCAGGGGGACAGGGCAGGCATGTGTCGAGCCATTCTTTGCAAGATAGGTTGAAAGAGCCGCGATCGCACTCGCGCACATCGCTGGCAGCGCCGCGTGCACCATATCGATGTGGGTCAGGCGGGCTCAAGGGCTCTGTGCCATAGCCGATAAACCATGTCTTGGCCCGCTGGCGGCTCCATCACCTGGGGGTTCTGCATCGCTACCCGGCCCATTCTGGCCCTCTCCGGGCCCATGACCTCTCCGCATTTCCAGGCGCGTCACCGTGTCGGCTCTTGGCGTTAGGAGCGATCCAGAGTATGAGAGCGGCCATATTTTCCTGCCCGGGTCGGATGGATCTGTCGCGAGGCGCTGCCGGTTGGGCGCCCCGGGCACGATGGAATTGATGGGAGAAGACCGTGGTCAAGGTGATCGCCAGCTCGATCCGCAAAGGCAATGTGCTCGATCTCGACGGCAAGCTCGCCGTCGTCATTTCGGCTGAGAACATCCATCCGGGCAAGGGAACGCCCGTCACGCACCTCGAGATGCGCCGCATCTCTGACGGCGTGAAGGTGACGGAGCGCTACCGCACGACGGACCAGGTAGAGCGCGCCTACCTCGAGGAGAAGGATTTCAACTATCTCTACGAGGACGACATGGGCTTCAACTTCATGCAGCCCGAGACCTACGATCAGATCCTGATCTCCAAGGACATCATTGGTGACCAGTCTATCTGGCTGCAGGAGGGGATGACCTGCAGCGTGTCCCTCTTCGAGGGCAACCCGATTTCGATCGAGCTTCCGGCCCGCGTGACGTTCGAGATCGTCGAGGCCGATCCGGTGGTCAAGGGCCAGACGGCATCGTCGTCCTACAAGCCGGCGAAGCTCGAGAACGGCGCCCGCATCATGGTGCCGCCCCACATCGAGAGCGGCACCCGCGTCGTCGTCATGACGGCCGACGGATCCTACGTCGAGCGCGCCAAGGACTGAAAAGCGATGGAATGAACGTTTCGAGCCGTTCCGGTCAACTGGAACGGCTCGATCTTTTTAGAACTTAGCGAGCGCTCCCGGCGCCACCTCGCCGCCCATCATGGCGTGGAGCGCAATGACCTGCGGCACGATCTGGTCAGCTTCTGTCACGACGCCGAAAGGCACTTCGAGCCCTGGGCGAATAAAGGCCTCCCGGCGCATATGCTCGAGAAGTCCGAGAAACGGCGTCCAGAAGTCTGCGATATTCGCCACCACGATTGGCTTCGTGTGCTGGCCGAGCTGAGCCCACGTGAGCTGCTCGACAAGTTCCTCCAGCGTGCCGACGCCGCCGGGCAAGGCGACGAATGCGTCCGAGCGGTCGAACATCAATTTTTTCCGCTCGTGCATGTCGGCGGTGATGAGTAGGTCCGTCACTTCGCGCAGCATGTGCTCCCGCTGGACGAGAAACGAGGGAATGATGCCGGTCACCTGGCCGCCGGCTGCGAGTGTTGCCCGCGCTACTTCGCCCATGAGACCCAGCCCTCCGCCGCCATAAATGAGCCGCACGCCGTTTTCAGCGAGGGACCGGCCGAGGGACCGCGCGGCTTCGGCGTAGATTGGCTTGTCTCCCAGACCCGAGCCGCAATAGACGCAAAGGCTGCGCACGTTGCCAGCCGAGCCACGGGGACGCAGGACCCCATTGACGCGCTGTGGCGCATCGGTCCGAGGATGGGTCTCCTTAGTCTCGGGTTGAACGGGATCAGTGGCGAGGGGAGGGGTACGTTGCAATTGGGTTCCTTGTCTTGGATCTATGATGCCGAATTGGCGAGCTTAGGAAATGTGGGGTTTCCCCCCTCGTCTGCCAACGGTCTGTGTCGATTTGCAGGCTAGATATTGCAGTGCCGTTCTATGCTCCGCTTAAGGAAGATTCTGAACTCGTTTGCCCGCGCGCAAATGAATATCCTAACCTGACGCCCATCCGGGGAGACCGGAAAGCATGGTGTTGATGGGGTGGCGGTGTTGAGGTCAGCCAGACTGAGCGCGTTCGCGTCGCTGCTCGCATGTATCGTACTGAGCCCCGAATGGGTGGCGGCAGGAGCCTCAGGGGCGCCGCAAGAGGAGCGCCCCCGCGCACCCGTGTCCGGGGTCGTCGATTGGCTCGAGGACGCGCATGCCACCTACCGCTCGGACATCGCCGGGCAGCTCGCAGTGCCGCATAGCGCGGCCGTGGCGTCCGGATCCGCCGCGCCGCCAGCGGTCGCGAGGCTGCGCACCGCCGTCGAGGCTGCGCTGAGCTACGTGAGGTATTGGATCCGATGGTCCCGCGAGCTCATGGGGCTGCCCCCGCCGGCCTACGTGATGAGAATGGCCGACGAAACCGCGCGCGAGTCACGGGCCTTCATAGAGGCGCGCCGCCAAGCGGAGGTGGAATGGCGTGAGGCAGTAGCACGCGCCAAGGCAGCCGCCTCCTCCGATCGCGTGGACGCCCCCCACGCGGGGGAAAGCGACAGCGAGGCGGAGCGGAAGCGTGCCGAAGCGCGGCGCGAGGAGCTGCGCAAGCTCAAGGAGGATCTCGACCGGCGCATCGAGGAAGGCTTGCGGAAGCTGGAGGAGCTGGAAAAGCTCGATAGCACGCGCAAGACGGAGGCGACCCGTAAGGCTCTCGCAGCTGACGTGGCCCGCGGCGCTGAGGAAGCGTTGAAAGCCATGGCGGAAGACGCCCGTCGGGAGGCGGAACGGAAGGCTGCCGAAAAAGCCGCGGAAGAGAAGCGCGCCGCCGAGGAGAAGAGGGCGGAGCAGAGGCGCCTGGCCGAAGCCCGCGCTGAGGTGGAACGTAAAGCCGCCGAAGAGGCAGCGGCCCGCCGTGCTGAGGCCCAGAAGGCTGCCGAGGAGAAACGTCTCGCCGAGGAGAAGGCTGCGGAGGAGCGGGCAGCCGAAGAGCGGCGCCTGGCTGAAGCTCGCGCAGAAGCGGAGCGCAAGGCTGCCGAGGCGGCGGCGGCCCGCCGTGCGGAGGCGGAGCGGAGAGCCGCTGCTGAGAAGGCCGCGGAGGAGAAGCGCCTCGCCGAGGAGAAAGCTGCCGAAGAGCAGCGCCTAGCGGAAGCCCGCGCCGAGGCGGAGCGGAAGGCAGCCGAAGAGAAGGCCGCTGAGGAAAAGCGCCTCGGTGAGGAGCGGGCGGCTGAAGATCGGCGCCAGGCGGACGCTCATGCTGAGGCAGAGCGCAGGGCAGCCGAAGAGGAAGCGGCACGCCGCGCCGAGGAGGAACGCGAAGCCGCCGAAGAGAAGGCTGCTGAGGAAAAGCGCCTTGCGTCAGCCAAGGCGGCATCCAACGCCCGCAGCGCTCCCCATAGGCACAAGCGGGCCCGCCGCTCGTCGGTACGGGCGCCGTCCGCCCCTGCGGTGTCGCGGGCAAGGCCCTCACGCGCCAAGAGCACGCGCGCCCGGAATAGTCACGCCAAAGGGAGGACAGTGGATCATTGGCGCCGTCATGCAGCGGCCAAGCCCCGTTGCCTCGAAAGGAAACCGCGGTGCGCTCACCGTCGGCACGTGAGGTGCGGCGCCTGCGAGATGCGACAAAGCAAGCGTCACCGGATCTCGGAACGCCGCTATCGCCGCAGCCCCATCGTCAAGGAGCGGCCTCGCCGCAGCATCTGCAAGGCCCGATGCGCACCGCGGCGCGGCAACATTTGCCCGTTGTTTCGTGCCTCTCGCGGCAAGCGCCGTTGAGCCTGTCCCCGCGACACGTTAAACGTCCCGCTGCTCCAATGTCCCCTCGGATGCGTATTGGTCCAATGGGTGGGGGCATGCGCACGAGATTCCCGGCAAGATATGAGATCGACGAACATCGCGACATCTACTGTGAGCCGCAGCGAGCGGCCGGATCTGCTCGGCCTTTCCGCCGACATTAGCCACTGGTCGGTGCTGAAGAGCCTGCTGCCGTTCATCTGGCCGGAGGGCCGGCGCGACCTGCGCCGGGAGGTGGCGGCAGCCTTCGTCGTTCTGCTCATCGCCAAGCTGGTCACGGTCGGCGTTCCGGTCGTCTTCAAGTGGGCGACGGATTGGCTTGCGTCCGATCTGGCGCATCCGGACGTGGTCAGTGCGAAAGGTCTCGCGCTCGGCATCGCCATGCTCATCGTCACTTATGGCGTCGGCCGCGTGGTGATGATGATTTTGAACCAGGTTCGCGACGTGCTGTTCACGCGCGTCGGCCAGCATGCCATCCGCGAGCTCAATAACCGCACCTTCCGCCACTTGCACAGGCTATCGCTGCGCTTCCATCTCGAGCGGCGCACCGGAGGGCTCTCGCGCGTCATTGAGCGCGGAACGCGCGGCATCGACCTGATCGTGCGCATGTGCGTGATGCAGCTCGCGCCGACCATCGTCGAGATGGTGCTGGTGGCGGGATTGCTCATCTTCTATTTCGACTGGACGTACGTCCTGATCCTGCTCGTCACCATTGCCTTCTACATGTGGTTCACGTTTGTCGCCTCCGAGCGGCGCATCGCCATTCGCCGCGAGATGAACGAGAGCGACACCGAGGCCAACACCAAGGCCGTCGACAGCCTGCTGAACTATGAAACGGTGAAATACTTCGGCAACGAGGAGGCGGAGGCGCGCCGGTTCGATGCCTCCATGGCCCGTTACGAGCGGGCCGCCGTGAAGACCTATTACTCGCTCGGCGTGCTGAACTCGGGACAAGCGGCGATCTTCACCGTCGGCATGACGCTCGTCATGTGGCTGGCCGCCCGCGGCGTCATGGCCGGCACGCACACGGTCGGCGACTTCGTTTTGATCAACGCCGTCATGATTCAGCTCTACCAGCCCTTGAACTTCATGGGCATGGTTTACCGCGAGATCAAGCAGGCCCTCGTCGATCTCGAGACTATGTTCGCACTGCTTGCGGAGAAGCCGGAGGTGGAGGACATGCCGGGGGCAAAGCCCCTTGTAATCACCGACGGCACGCTGCGCTTCGAGAACGTATCGTTCTCCTACGACGCCGCACGTCCGATCCTGCACGACATCTCATTTGAGGTTCCGGCCGGCAGAATGGTGGCCATCGTCGGTCCGTCCGGCGCCGGCAAGTCGACGATCTCGCGCATTCTGTTCCGTTTCTATGATATCGACGCCGGCCGCGTGACCATCGATGGCCAGGATCTCCGCGATGTCACCCAGCAGTCTCTGCGCCGCGCCATCGGCGTCGTGCCGCAGGATACGGTGCTGTTCAACGATACGCTCCTCTACAACATCCGCTATGGACGCCCCGATGCCACCGAGGCCGAAGTGGACGAAGCGGCGCGCCTCGCCCAGATCGACCGCTTCATCGCCACCCTACCTGACGGTTATGCGACGATGGTCGGCGAGCGGGGGCTCAAGCTCTCGGGCGGCGAGAAGCAGCGCGTCGCCATCGCCCGCACCATTCTCAAGAGCCCGCCGATCCTGATGCTCGACGAGGCGACGAGCGCTCTCGACAGCCATACCGAGAAAGAAATCCAGGACGCGCTCGACCGCGTCGCCGCCAACCGCACGTCGCTCATCATTGCTCACCGGCTGTCGACGATCGTGCACGCGGATAAGATCATCGTGCTTGACAAGGGGCGGCTCGTCGAAGAGGGCACGCATGCCGAGCTGATCGCCAAAGGCGGTCTTTATGCCAGTTTGTGGAGTCGCCAGAGGCAAGCCGAGAAGGCGCGGGAGGAGCTCGCAGCCGCGCTCGAGGCCGGATCCGGCGCGTCGCCAGCCCCCATCGAGCCGCAGCGGTCGAGCGAGCCGCCGTCTCGATCGTCCCCGAATCTCGACGACCCGCAAACGTACTGAACGGCGGAGAGGGCGTACGGAAGGAAGATGCGCGGTGTATCTTTACACCGTGCGTGGTTGCGATCGGTTCTTTCCGGGCCTTCGCCGAATCGCTTAGTCTTACGACATACAAAAGTTAGAGCAGGCAGCGCCATGCCTGCTTAAGGCGAATTTTTTTGCCACTGACGACCAGGTAGCATCGACGTGTCGGGTCGCATATTCGACCAATCGGTTATTTCTACAACTTATAGTCCATTCTGCCGGATGGATGCATAGGACTCGCCGATCCTTTCATCGCCTTGGTTCTGCAAAGTGTTATCATGATCCCATTGCGAGGCTTGAATTTGGCGCAACGCGCTCTGCTTGTTGCGGGGGGTGGTGTAGTATTTGCTGCACTACTTATGCTTGTGGCCGCATCCGATCTCAATCTCGAGCCGCTTCGAATTCTGAACTCGTCGGAGCTCGACGAGGGCGGCGGCATCGTCGGCACTCAATACAATCCGATCGCGATCATCGGCCTCTCGCTCTCGCTCTTGTTGGGCATCTCCATCATTGGATGCGGAATTGCGGGGCTGGTGCGGGTTCTCGGCATGATCCTGCCCGCCGCCGGCGCGTGCCCATCCCGCGACGCAGTGTTGCGCACGGGCCGAAGGCTCGAGCAGGAACTCGGCAACGTGCTGGGCCTCATCCGCGCGCATATCGCGACCAACGAGAGCTATGCGAAGTCGCTTTCCTCGGCGCGGGCGCGCCTTGCCAACCTGTCCGAGGCGGAGCAGGTCCGTGTCATCGTGAGCCTTCTCGTTGCTGAAAACGAGCGGATGCGCCGCGATAGCGAGGCGCTGAAGTTTCATCTGGAAGATTCTCGCAAGCAGATCCAGGTGTTGCGGTCGAGCCTCAGCCACGCGCAGGAGGTCGTGCTCAAGGATCCGCTCACGGGCACCGGCAACCGCCGCCATTTCGATATGACGATGGAAAAAGCCATCATCGAGTGCGAGCGCGACTCGACGCCGCTCTCGGTCATCATGTGCGACATTGATCATTTCAAGCGCGTCAACGATGCCTACGGGCATCAGGTTGGGGACGAGCTGATCAGGATGTTTGCCCGCGTCATCCAGTCCAACACGCGTGAAAGCGATACCGTCATTCGCTACGGTGGCGAGGAGTTCGCCGTCATCCTGCCGATGACCGCGCAGGAGGCGGCCCATTCCCTTGCCGAGCGCATTCGCCGCCAGTTCGAGGCGAAACGGCTCACCATCCGCGAGACAAACCAGAAAATCGGTCAGCTTACGGCGTCATTTGGCGTCGCTGAGTATCGTGCCGGCGACGACGTGGAAGCGCTCGTCCAGCGCGCCGATGCCAAGCTTTACGATGCCAAGTCATCGGGGCGCAATCGCGTGGCCTCCTTGGGACACAGCGGCCAGACGTAGCGAGGCGTGAGTGCCCGCGGAGGCGCCGGCCTCCGCGGGAAACAGCTTGGTCAGTTGCGGCCCTTATCGACCAGCTTGTTCTTCGAGATCCAGGGCATCATGGCGCGGAGCTTGGCGCCGACTTCCTCGATCTGGTGCTCGTCGTTGAGGCGCCGCGTGGCCTTGAAGCTCGGCTGCCCGGCCTTGCACTCGAGCATCCAGTCGCGCGTGAAGCGTCCGGCTTGAATGTCGGCAAGAATGCGCTTCATCTCGGCCTTCGTCTCAGGCGTGATCACGCGCGGTCCGCTGACGTACTCGCCATACTCGGCCGTATTCGAGATCGAGTAGTTCATGTTGGCGATGCCGCCCTCGTAGATGAGATCGACGATGAGCTTGACCTCGTGGAGGCACTCGAAATACGCCATTTCCGGCGCATAGCCGGCTTCGACCAGCGTCTCGAAGCCCGCGCGAATGAGCTCGACCAAGCCGCCGCAGAGAACCGCCTGCTCGCCGAAAAGGTCGGTCTCGCACTCCTCGCGGAATGTCGTCTCGATGACGCCGGAGCGGCCGCCGCCGATGGCGGATGCATACGAAAGGAAGAGGTCGTGCGCGTTGCCCGTCTTATCCTGGTGCACGGCGATCAGGCACGGCACGCCGCCGCCCTTCTGATACTCGCCACGCACGGTATGCCCGGGGCCCTTCGGCGCCACCATGCCGACATCGAGATCCTCGCGCGGCTCGATAAGATTGAAGTGCACGTTGAGCCCATGCGCAAAGAGGAGCGCGGCGCCCTGCTTCATGTTGGGGGCGAGATGCTCCTTGTAGATGTCGCCCTGCAGTTCGTCGGGCGTCAGCATCATGATGACGTCGGCCCACTTGGCCGCGTCCGCCACGGACATGACCTTGAGGCCTTCCTTCTCGGCCTTGGCGGCTGAGCTGGAGCCGCTGCGCAGCGCGATCGCGACATCTTTGACGCCGGAATCGCGCAGGTTGAGCGCATGCGCGTGGCCCTGGCTGCCATAGCCGACAATGGCAACTTTCTTTGATTTGATCAGATTAATGTCGGCATCACGATCGTAATAGACGCGCATCGCTCTCTCTTGCGGTTGGATTTCAAGGATGGAAGGAAACGGTGGGGCGGACGCCCCGAATTGATGGAGGGGCAAGGGCCCCCATATGACGGCCGGACGTTACACCGGCGCTTGGCGCTCTTTCAACGGCGATTAAGGTATCCGAAAGCGAGCACCCGGCAGAATGGACCAATATCGTTCGTCTGAAGGTGCCCCGCTCATGCGCAGCCCCGTTTCGGCCGGTGCCGCCGGTGTGGCTCTTCTTCTCATCGCCCTGATCCCCGGATGCGGCGAGACCCGCCCCGCGGAAGACGGGCAATCCGTTGGCTTTCGCGGTGTTTTCGCCAGTGCCTCGGACTGCGCATCCTTTGGCTCCGATGCTCTCAAAGCGTGCTCTGCTGCCATCGAGCGGGCGGTGAAGGCCCATGAGGCGGCCTCTCCGGTCTACGCGGACGTGGGCACCTGCGAGCGCGCGGCCGGCGAGGGGCGGTGCGAACGTTCGGCCGCCGGCACGTATCGGGCGCGCCTCGCAGCGTTCATGGTTACCGCCAACGGGGCCGCCGCCCGAGCCGAGCCCCTTTACCCGGCGAAAGACGGTGCCGTGGGCTTCCGCACCGCGGGCAACACTCAGCTCCTCGCCAGCGACCGCAACTTCGCGTTTTCCCGCCTCGCCCTGTCGCTCGCCGAGAGCCAGGCGGCCGAAGGCAAGAAACGGGGCGGGCGCAAGAAGGCCTTCTAGAGTGCGCTCCGAAAAACGGGAAGACGCGCCATCAAGACAAAACTCAGAGCCGCGCCCCCCATTTCGGAACCGGAATGGCCTCTGAGCCCGGCTCGAGGAGACCGGTTCAGCGAGCGTGGCGGATGTGGATGCTGGCGTAGGTCCCGGCCTTCGCCGGAATGACGTTGGAAGGAGGCAGGCGGCATCCACCCGGTCGACGTGATCCCGCCCACGGCTCCGCCCCGAGCGATGACCTGACGGCACCCAGGCGTCGAGCTGCAATGACAAAGCCAGACTGAGCTCTTCTTGGAGGCGGATGCCCATTCCGTTGATCACATCGCCGCCGCGCCGCGCCCGATGGCGGCAATACCCGTGCGCGACACCTCGACGAGGCCAAGCTCCGTCATGAGATGGATGAACGTATCGATCTTGCCGGGCTTGCCGGTAACCTCGAACACGAAGTGCTCCATCGACGTGTCGACGACCTGGGCGCGGAAGATTTCGGCCATGCGCAGGGCTTCGATCCGCTTCTCCCCTTTGCCGACGACTTTCACCAAGGCGAGCTCGCGCTCGAGGGACGCGCCTTCCAGGGTGAGATCGCGCACGCGATGCACCGGCACCAGGCGCTCGAGCTGATGCTTGATCTGCGTCAGCACCGCGGGCGTCCCGCGGGTGATCACCGTGATGCGCGAGAGGTGCGTCTCGTGCTCGGTCTCCGTCACGGTGAGGCTGTCGATGTTGTAGCCCCGCCCGGAAAACAGACCGATCACGCGCGCCAGCACCCCCGGCTCGTTGTCGACGAGGATGGAGAGCGTGTGTGTCTCGATCTCCTGCTTGTGGGAGGGGCCCGTATAATGGGTTTGCGGGTTGGGATTGATCATCGCCGCTGCTTCTTTTTCTCTTCGGTTTTCTTGTCTTCAATCACCTTCGCGGCTTCCGGGAAGACGAGGGCGAAGAACACGGGAAGCCCATGCTCGTCGACGAGCCGTTTGACGTTGTCGGCGTAGGCTTGCGATTTCCCGTATTGCCCGAACGCCATGGAGATGCGCTTGCTCATGCTCTCCGCCAGCATCTCGGGCGAAGGAACGCCGAGCTGCGCGAGAGCGTCCGGCGGCATGCGCGAGTAAACCTGGATCAGCGTTCGGGTTTCGAGATAGTCCTGCGCGATACAGGCTTCGAAACCCTCGCCGTAAGTCGAGGCGAGCGAGTGCGTCTTGTAGCAATTGTCGATCAGCTCATAGGCGGCCTGTGCCCCGCGCGCACGATGGAGCTTCCCGAGCCGCTCCGCCGCGCCGCGGATGCTGGCCGCTTGGTCCCAGGTGGCGGCCTCCGCGGCATCGAGCGCCGGCGTCTTGCCTGTGGCACGTGCCATCGCGCCCCCTGCAGCGGCGAGCGCTGCTCCAGCGGCGATCACTAAAGCGACGGACTTGAGGGCGTCGATGGTCCTCAAACCAGCACCTTGCCTTCCTGGCCGATGGCGCTCGAAACCTCCTCGTCGGAGACGTCCTCGCCAAGCAGCATCTCGTTGTGAGCTTTGCCGGAGGGGATCATGGGGAAGCAGTTGGCCAGCTTTGCGACCCGGCAATCGAAAAGCACGGGCTCCTTCGAGTTGATCATCTCGCGAATGGCGTCGTCGAGGTCTGCCGGATGATCGCAGCGCATGCCGGTCCAGCCGTAGGCTTCCGCGAGCTTCACGAAGTCCGGCAGGGCTTCCGTGTAGCTCTCGGACAGTCGGTTGCCATGCAGAAGCTGCTGCCACTGGCGCACCATGCCCATGTACTCGTTGTTCAGAATGAACACCTTAACGGGCAGGCGGTACTGCACCGCCGTCGAGCACTCCTGGATGTTCATGAGGATCGAGGCGTCGCCGGCCACGTCGATCACGAGCGACTTCGGGTGCGCGAGTTGCACGCCGATGGCAGCCGGCAGGCCGTAGCCCATGGTGCCGAGGCCGCCGGACGTCATCCAGCGGTTGGGCTCCTCGAACTGAAGGAACTGAGCCGCCCACATCTGATGCTGGCCGACCTCGGTCGTAAAGTAGACGTCGCGGTCCTTGGTCAGCTCGTGGAGGCGCTGGCAGGCGTATTGCGGCATGATGTAGTCGCTCGAGTTCTTGTACGCGAGCGACTTCCGGGCGCGCCAGCCATCGATCTCCTTCCACCATGCCTTGTGGGCGGCCTTATCGAGCTGCGGCGCCTTCGCCTTCCAGACGCGCAGCATCTCCTCAAGCACGTAGGCGCAGTCGCCGATGATCGGCAGGTCCACCTGGATGTTCTTGTTGATGGACGAGGCGTCGATATCGACGTGGATTTTCGTGGACCCCGGCGAGAAGGCATCGACACGGCCGGTGATACGATCATCGAAGCGTGCGCCGATGTTGATCATCACATCGCAGTCGTGCATGGCCATGTTGGCTTCGTAGGTGCCATGCATGCCGAGCATTCCGAGCCACTGCTTGTCGGACGCCGGATACGCGCCGAGCCCCATGAGCGTCGAGGTGATCGGGTATCCGGAGAGCCGCACCAGTTCGCGTAGGAGCTGGCTCGCCTTGGGGCCCGAATTGATGACGCCGCCGCCGGTGTAGAACACGGGCCGCTTGGCGGAGGTCATGATCTCCACGGCGTCGCGCACGGCGGCGGGCTCCGGCTTGATGCGCGGCTTATAGGTTTTGTGGGCGATGTTCGACGGCCCGACGTAATTGCCGGTGTTGAACTGGATGTCCTTCGGGATGTCGATGACCACGGGCCCCGGCCGCCCAGCCTTGGCGATATAAAACGCCTCATGCAGGATGCGCGCGAGGTCGTTGATGTTCTTCACAAGCCAGTTGTGCTTGGTGCACGGGCGCGTGATGCCGACCGTGTCGCACTCCTGGAAGGCATCGTTGCCGATCAGGTGCGTCGGCACCTGCCCGGTGATGCAGACGAGCGGGATCGAATCCATGAGCGCGTCGGCAAGCCCGGTGACGGCGTTCGTTGCGCCGGGCCCTGACGTCACGAGCGCGACGCCGACCTTGCCGGTGGAGCGGGCATAGCCTTCCGCGGCATGCAGCGCGCCGCCTTCCTGGCGCACCAGGATATGGCGCACCTTGTCCTGCTGAAACAGCTCGTCGTAGATCGGGAGCACGGCGCCGCCGGGATAGCCGAAAACGTGCTCGACGCCCTGGTCCTGGAGCGCCTTGATGACCATTTCGGCGCCCGTCATCGTCCGTGCCATGAAAATCTCCGCTGCCACGCCATTGCGCTGCCGCTCGCTGCGGTCGGCGCTTCGCTTGTCACCCGGTATTGTGAAGCGGGCACCCTAGGGGATTACACGGTATGCGGTCAAGTCTAAGATCTAATAAACTCTACTAATTTACGAGAGAAACATTCTGTTTCTTGCGTATTGACCCACAACCAGGAAATCATATTGCGCCTAAGCCATGTTAGCTGGCGTTTGGCATATTGTCGCGTCTCACTTTTCGCAGCGTCGGCGGCTTCTTCGGTGCCGATCTCGCCGGCAATGAGCCGGGCGAGGGACTTCACGCCAAGGGCGCGCATGGCGGGAAGCTCCGCATCGAGGCCGAGGGCCAGCAGCGCCCGCACCTCGTTGAGTGCGCCTTCGGCCATCATGGTATCGAAGCGAGCGTCGCATCGCCTGTGCAACTCCTCACGTTCCGGCGAGACGACGATGGCCCGCCCGGCCGCGACATGCACGGCCGGTTCTCCAGGCTGCTTGTGCCAGAACGCCAGCGAGCGGCCGGTGGCCTCGAGCACTTCGAGCGCGCGCACGAGGCGCTGCGGATCGGTGGGCCTCAGCCGTTCCGCCATATCCGGATCACGAGCCCTCAGGATGGCGTGGAGTGCGGCGGGGCCGTCCTCGCTCGCCCGCCGCCGCCAGTGGGCGCGGATGTCGTCGGGGATCGGCGGGATTGGTGACAATCCCTCGGTCAGCGCTTTGAAGTAGAGGCCAGTGCCGCCAACGACGATGGGAATGCGCCCGCTCGACTCAACGGTGGCGATCGCTTCTCGTGCTTCGGCAGCGTAGCGCGCGGCCGAGTAGGCCTCTCCGCTCGGCACGTGTCCATAGAGCAGATGCGGCGCGCGGCGCTCGTCGGCCTCGCTCGGGCGTGCTGTGAGAATCCTGAGCTCGCGATAGACCTGCATCGCATCGGCGTTGATAACGGTGCCGCCGATCCGTTCGGCCAGGGACAGGGCCAGCGCGGACTTGCCCGAGGCGGTCGGGCCTGCGATCAGTATGGGAGAGGGTTTCATCATAAACGTCTTCTAGCTGAGGCCCTATCTCTCCGCACCACCCGCCTGATCCAGGACGTCCCGATGCCACGCCCGCTCACGCTCGTGCTGACCGCCGCTCCGGGATCCGGCGCCGTAACCGGTTCTGTCGTAAAGACCGCGCTGGGCAGCCTTCCCGTGGACGTCGCCGAGGCGCGATGGCTTTCACCGGAGGACGCCTGGGAAGCCCGCTTCGTCGTCGAGCCTGACCTCGATCAGGCAGCGCTACGGGATACCATCGTGGAAGCCATCGGAGCGGCGCCTGTCGATGTCAACATCGTGGCAGGCGATGCCGCAACGCGGCGCAAGCAGCTCCTCGCAGCCGACATGGAAAGCACGATCATTGAGCAAGAGCTGATCGACGAGATGGCGGGGCTCGTCGGATGCCGCGCCGAGATCGCCGCTATCACTGAGGCGGCCATGCGCGGAGAGGTCGGCTTCGAAAGCGCGCTCGTGCGGCGCGTGGCGCTTTTCGCCGGTCTTGAAGAAAGCCGCCTCGAGGCAATCCTCGCGCGGGCCACCTTCATGCCGGGCGCTGAAACGCTGCTCGCGACCATGCGCGCCCACGGCGCCCGGACGGTGCTCGTCTCGGGTGGCTTCACGATTTTCGCCGAGCGGATTGCCGGTCGGCTCGGCTTTCATATTGTCCATGCCAATGTTCTTGAGACCAACGCGGGCCGGCTTTCGGGCCGCGTGCGAGAGCCGATCCTCGGGCCCGAGGGCAAGGCTGACGTGCTGCTCCGGCTGGCGGCGGAGGCCGGTCTCGCCGCATCGCAAACCCTTGCCGTGGGTGACGGAGCCAACGATTTGGCGATGGTGGCCGAAGCAGGCCTTGGCGTTGCGTTCCGCGCGAAGCCCGTGCTCGCCGCCGAGGCGCGCGAACTGAACACGGGCGCCGTCATCACGCATGGTGATCTCACAGCGCTGCTGTACCTGCAGGGCTACGACAAAGAGAGCTTTTGTCAGCCTTAGGGTGCTTCCAGAAAAGCGGAAACCGATTTCCGAAAAAAGCACAAAAAAACAGATGTTTATAACCGTTCTCGTTTCCGCTTAAACCGGAACGGCGCTAGCGCTGGCCGCGCTTTTTCGGCAGCTTTCTGGGACGCTCTTGCAGCGCGGCTCGCTCGCAAACCGATGCCGCGGCTGGGCGGTGCACATCGGCGGCGGGCTTGTCCTCGCGCAGCCCTTTGAAGGAGGCATGGCGCAGAAGATTGTCGCCCGTGCGGGTGCTGTAGGCGATCTGGGCGACGAGCTCTGGGCCCACCCACGTCACGCCGCGCCGCTGCAGGGCCGTGAGGGGCGTGTCGAATGCCGGAGCCTCACGCTTCAACGGCTGCAATTTCGCCCATAGGATGCGTGCCGAGCTGTTCGTGAAGCCGGTTCCCACGCGCCCCGCATAGACGAGCTTTCCATCTTCGAACGTGCCGAGCGCCAGTGCTCCGACGGCCTTGGCATCGACGCTGGACACGACGTAGCCTCCGATCACGAACTCGTCCTCCAGCACGCATTTGATTTTGAGCCAATCGCCATTTCGACCCGAGCGGTACGGCTGGTCCGTGCGTTTGGAGACGATTCCCTCGAGGCCGAGCCGGCAAGCTTCCGCGATCATCGCCGTGCCGTCGGCTGGGAGATGCGCGCTGTAGCGGAGATGCTTCGAGCGGCTGCGCTTCATGATGGCTTCGAGCAGCCTCTTGCGCTCGAGCAGCGGCGCGGGGCTGAGATCGACACCATCGAGATAGATGAGGTCGAAAGCGATGAAGAGCATCTCCTGGCTGCGCCCCGCCTCGAGCGCTTCGACCAGCTTTACGAAGCTCGTCACGCCCTGGTCCGTCTCGACGACGGCTTCCCCGTCGATGAGCGCGCTTGTGATGCTGAGGCCGCCGAGCGCCTTTGCGAGCGACGGAAACCGCTTGGTCCAGTCGAGTCCGGTTCGCGTCAAAAGCTGCACGGAGCCCTCGTGGATGCGCGCTTCCAGCCGATAGCCGTCGAATTTGATCTCATGCACCCAGCCTGCGCCATCGGGCGGCGTGTCGGAGAGCTTGGCGAGACAGGGAGGGAAGAAGGCCGGCAGGGGATCGGGCTTGCGCTTTGCGAGATCGATCATCGCGCCCCATCCAGGAGCTTGCGGATGGCGTCCTCGAGCGGGCGTGCGGCCTTGTCGTAACCTTCCCACGCCTTCGACGTCGCCAGCAGCCGCGGGACGGTCCGCAGCGTGAAGCGCATGGGATCGAGCCCGCGGCGCGCCTGCGCCCACGTGATCGGCATGGCCACCGGAGCGCCCGGGCGGGCGCGCGGTGAGAGCGGCGCCACCGCCGTCGCCATGCGGTCGTTGCGCAGGTAGTCGAGGAAGATCTTTCCGCGCCTGAGATTCTTGCGCATTGTCGTCACGTAACGGCCGGGAGTGTCGTCGGCCATTCTCTCGCAGACGGCGTGCGCGAACATCTTGGCGTCTGGCCAGCCGAGCGTGCTCTTGCGCTTCGGCTTCAGCGGGACGACGACATGCAGACCCTTGCCGCCGGTCGTCTTGCAAAACGGCACGAGGCCGATGTGCTCGAGCCGACGCCGCAGCTCTTGCGCCGCGCCGACGACGTCATCGTAGGTCACCCCCGGTCCGGGATCGAGATCGAACACCAGCCTTCCTGGCACCGTCGGCTCATGTGGCGCGCAGTTCCATGGATGAAACTCGAGTGCCGCGATCTGCGCCATGGCGATCAGGCCCTCGGCGCTGTCGATCTGGATGTAGGGTTTCCGGTCGTCTTCGATGCGCGCCAGCACCACGTGCTCGGAGGTGCCGCGCATGGCGTGGCGCTGGAAGAACGTCTCGCCGCTGAGCCCATCCGGCGCGCGAACGACGGAGCAGGGACGGCCTTCGATATGCGGCAGCATCCACGAGGCGACTGCCTCGAGATAGCGCGCAAGATCGCGCTTGGTGGCCGCCGGCTCTCCCTTGGTGGCGGGCCAGAGCTCCTTCTCAAGGCTGCTGATCTTGACGCCCAGAATACGATCGTCGCTGTCGCCGTCGGAATGCCAGATCGCGTTCGGCTTGAATGCGGCACGGCCGGCGAGAATGAACGGTTTCGGACTCTGTCCCTTGCCCGCGGCGATCTCGGCCATGGTGCGGCCCGAGGCGACGGAACGGTCCTCCTTGAGCAACGCGTCCTTGTCGCCGGCTCGTGCGAATTCATCGCGATGCTTGATCAGGAGCCAGTTGGTGCGCTTGCCGCCCGACCGATCGTTTTTCATACGCACGAGCACCCAGCTTCCGTTGAGCTTGCTGCCTGCGAGCACGATCTTGAGATCGCCGTCGGCAAGCGCCTGCTCGGCGGGCTTGTCGCCATCCGGCAGCCAGAAGCCTCGGTCCCAGAGCATGACCGTGCCACCGCCATACTCGCCTTTCGGGATCGTGCCTTCGAAGTCGCCGTAGTCGAGCGGATGGTCCTCCACCTCGACGGCAAGCCGCTTGTCCTTGGGATCGAGCGAGGGACCGCGCGTCACCGCCCACGACTTGAACACCCCGTCCATCTCGAGCCGCAGGTCGTAGTGGAGGCGCGTTGCATCGTGCTTCTGGATGACGAAGCGGGGATAGTCGGCCGATTGCACGAGGGTCTCACCGCTCGGCTCCTCGGTCCGCGAAAAATCGCGCTTGGCGCGGTAGGTCGCGAGTTTGCTCTGGGATTTTGCCATATCTTCTCAACCCGCGGCCATCTGGGGAGTTCGATCCTCCGCCGTGATCGGAATGACGTCAGGCACGCTTCCTGGTGCGGCGCGTGGATTTTGGTTTAGCCGGCGCGGATGATCCGGTCTTCGTGGATCCGCCTTTCGCGGGCGCTGCGCCCACGCTCTTCCGCAGCGCCTCCATGAGATCGACGATGTTGCCACCGGACGGGCGTTCCGTTTCGTGGGCCACGATCTTGCGACCCTTGAGCTTGTCCTGGATCAGCGCCTTGAGCGCCGAGGCATAGTGGTCCTCGAACTTCTCTGGCTTGAACGGCCCCGACTTCTTCTCGATGAGCTGCACGGCGAGATCGACCATCTCCCGATCCGGCTTCGTGCCGGGTACTTCGTCGAAGAAGTCGGCCGGCTGGCGCAGCTCGCCCGCGTAGCGCAGCATCTCCATGACGAGGCCGTCTTCGAGCGGCGCAATGGCGACGAGCCATTCCCGGCCCGAGATCGTCACCTGCGACAGCCCCACCTTTCCGGTGCGGCGTAGGGCCTCGCGGATCACCACATAGCCTTCGCCCGACAACTCGTCCGTCGGCGCTACGAAGTAGGGGCGCTCGAAATAGCGATAGTCGATCTCGCCCGCGTCGACGAACTGCACGAGGTCGATGGTCTTCTTGCTTTCCAGCTTGACCGCATCGATCTCCTCGGGGTCGAGGGTGACGTAGGTGTCTTTGTCCACCTCGTAGCCTTTGACGATGTCCTTGGTATCGATCTTGCCGATGCCGGCAACCACCTTCTCGTAATTGACGCGCTTGCCCGAGGGCTTGTGGATCTGACGGAACGAAATGTCGGCTTTCGATTCGACCGCGTTGTAGATTTCGACGCCGATGGTCACCAGCGAGAGCCGGAGGAATCCCTTCCAGTAGGCACGGGCCGCTTTGGGCATGACGCAACACTCTCAAGGGACGATGCAGGAGAAGATCTAGAATTTGTGGTCCCCTTCCTTGCTGAACGCAAGATGATGCGTTCGGGTTGCGTTGTGTCCGCACGCATGTCAGCCACTGAGTTAATGGGATCCTGCCTATCCGCGCCGGCCGTGAAATCCGATGTTCTGCCTGCGGTTGACCCCTGGCTGCCGGGTTGCGAGGGTCGCCAACCGATTGAACGATACCGGATATGGGGCCCTCCAAATGAATGACGCCATTGAGCATCGCCCCCACGGGGCGTCCGCCTCGTCCGCGGAGCCGAGCCTGCACCGGGTCATGGGGCCCTGGTTGCTGCTGCTGTTTATCGTCGGTGATATTCTCGGAACCGGCATCTACGCTTTGACCGGCAAGGTTGCGAACCTCGTCGGAGGCGCCGTCTGGCTGCCGTTCCTGATGGCGTTCGGCGTGGCGCTGCTCACGGCGCTGAGCTATCTCGAGCTGGTAACGAAGTATCCGCGCGCGGCGGGCGCAGCGCTTTATACGCACCGCGCGTTCGGCATCCACTTTCTCACCTTCATCGTGGCCTTTGCCGTGATGAGCTCCGGCATTACATCTGCCGCGACCGCCTCGCGCGCCTTTGCAGCAAACCTTTCCGACGCATTCGGCCTGGGATTTTCTGACAGCGCCGGGATAACGATCATCGGTCTTTCCTTCATGGCCGTCATTGCCGCCGTCAACTATCGCGGCGTCGGCGAGAGCGTGAAGCTCAACGTCCTGCTCACTGTCGTGGAGCTGACGGGCCTTCTCATCATCATCACGATTGGCTTCTGGGCCATCGGATCCGGGCAGGGTGATGTCTCCCGCATCTTCGAATTCAAGACCGAGGAAGGCACGGGCGGCGCGATCTGGGCGGCGATCGCCGCCACGACACTTGCCTTCTTCGCCATGGTCGGCTTCGAGGATAGCGTCAACATGGCCGAGGAGACGAAGGATCCGGCGCGCACATTTCCAAAGATCCTGCTGCTCGGTCTTGCGATCACGGGCGTGATCTATGTGCTCGTCTCCGTCTCGGCCATCACGCTCGTATCGCCGGAGGACCTGGGCGAGGGTGAAACGCCGCTCTTGAAGGTTGTCGCCGCCGGGGCACCGGGCTTTCCGCTAGAGGTGTTCGGCTTTATCACGATGTTCGCCGTCGCCAACACTGCGCTCATCAACATGCTGATGGCCAGCCGTCTCGTCTACGGCATGAGCCGGGAGCACGTTCTGCCACCCGTGTTCGGCAGAGTGCATTCCGGCCGGCGCACGCCTTACGTCGCCATCGCCTTCACGACGCTTCTCGCTTTTGCCCTGATCATGTTCGTCGGTGAGATTCCGGCGCTCGGCGGAACGACGGCGCTGCTGCTCATCTGTGTCTTCGCCGTGGTCAACATCGCCGTGCTCGTGTTGCGGCGGAATATGGTTGCCCACGCCCATTTCCGCACGCCGACCGCCGTTCCCGTGCTGGGAGCCATCACGTGCCTGTTTCTCGCCGGGCCTTGGACGGGCCGCGATCCAGTGCAGTATTCCGTCGCGGGCGCCCTCCTTGCGGTGGGTGTCGTCCTTTGGCTGGTCGCGCAGGCCGTCGAGCGATTTTCGCGGCACAGGAAAAGTGCGTGAATAAATGCTGTGAACTTCAAGCCGTAGGTGTCTGAAGAGGAACCATGTCTAGGCGGTGACGTTGGGGCTGCACACGTAGGCCGAAAAGGAGATCCCCTATGGCGAACGAAAATCGGACACCCGATCAGAAGAGCGGGCAGCCGCAGAAGTCCCGGCAGGGCATGCATAAGGACGAGCCGGCCCGGCAGGGTCACGAGGGCCAGCACGAGCGGGGCGGCCAGGCCGCTAGCGGAGCGGGCAAGCATGCGGAAGAGCAGCGTAAGGGCGAGCACCGGACCCCGCAGCACCGTTGAACTTCGTTCGAAGACGAAACGGTTGTGACTCCTATCTAGAAAATCGAAACGATATCACGAGGGCTGCGGCGACGCGGCCCTCTTGAGCGTGCCGGAACACTCAAACGCTGCTTCAGATCCCTTTTGGCAGTCCTGGGCTTTATCGCCCAAGGCAGAGTCAACCACGCGATTTTGCGGATATTGCAAGGGTTGACCTCTCAGGACGCAGCGAGCAGCATGCGCCCGCGGGTGGCCAGGGGAGGGCTTCGGCATAACGCGGACGAACAATTTTCTGATGCAGTATTGGCAACGGCGCATCCCTTTAAGGGCTGCGGCCGGTCAGTCTGCGCGTCTCGCTGCGCGCTATGGGCTCATTGCCGGTGGCATTGCGCTGATTGCGGTCACGCTTCTCGGCCCGCTCGTGACATCGCTGATCGACGACTGGTCGCGCCGTGACGTGGAGATGCGTGCTTCGCTCGTCTTCAATTCAATCGGCGGCCCCCTGGCGGCCATGCTCGCGGCCGGCCAGGACGAAGAGATTAAAGCGCTGTTCGAGGGCGTCTCTGCAGATTCTCGCGTTGTTGCGGTGGGCGTCTGTCATGGCGACGGCAAGCCCGACCACGTGACAAAGCTGATGCCCCCATCGATCTCCTGCGCAGAGATCGCCCGTTCTGAGGTCGAGAGCTTCTCCTCCGTCATCGTCGCCGGGCGGCGCATGCTGATCGGCGCATTCCCGATCTCGGCCGAGGCGCCGCTCGGCCATTTCATCATCGTGCAGGATCTGACCTTCGCCGAGCACCGCGGCGAGCAGGCACGCAACTATCTCACGCTGATGCTGGGCGGCATCATCCTGGCCAGCGGCGCGCTCGCCATCGGCCTCGTGCTCTATCTGATCCGCAACTGGACACGCCGGTTCACCCACGCCATCGCGACCGCCGCCAGGCGCGGCACCGGCACCGATGCGTCGGCGAGCTTCGGCCCTCTGGATCGCGAAGTGCGCCAGGTCCTGCGCCAGCTCGAGATGACCCAGAGCGCCATCGATCGCGATCAGGCCAACTGGAGCAAGTCCACGCTGCGCGATATCATGATGGCGGAGCTGCCCGGCGTCGAGGTGCTCGTGGTGGCGAACCGCGAGCCCTACATTCATAATCATTCCGAACACGGCATCGACCTGCAGACGCCGGCCAGCGGCCTCGTATCCGCCGTCGAGCCCGTAATGCGCGCATGCGGGGGCACGTGGATCGCACATGGCAGCGGCACCGCGGACCGTGAGACCGTGGATGCGAACGATCGCATCGCCGTGCCGCCGGACAATCCGGAATATACGCTACGCCGCGTGTGGATCACCGAGGAGGAGCAGGACGGCTACTATTATGGTCTCGCCAACGAAGGGCTCTGGCCTCTCTGCCACATCGCCTTCACCCGGCCGGTTTTCCGCGAGTCCGACTGGCGGACCTATCGAACCGTCAACGAGCGCTTTGCCGACGCCGTCGCGCGGGAGGCCAAGACTCAGACGCCGATCGTGCTCGTCCAGGACTACCATTTCGGCCTCTTGCCGCGCATGGTGCGCGATCGCCTGCCGGACGCGACCATCATCACCTTCTGGCACATTCCCTGGCCGAATTCGGAGACCTTCGGGATCTTCCCCTGGAAGGAGGAGATCATCCATGGCCTTCTCGGCTCGACCATCATCGGCTTCCACACGCAATTCCACTGCAACAACTTTCTCGAGACGGTGGACCGTTTCGTCGAAAGCCGGATCGATCGCGAGCAGGAATCGGTGATCCTCAAGGGGCACGAGACGTTCGTGCGTCCCTATCCGATTTCGATCGACTGGCCGCCCGCCGCCCTCGAGCGGCAGAAGCCGATCGCCGAGTGCCGCGCCGTCGTGCGCGAGCGTCTTGGCCTGCCGCCCGATACCAAGATCCTCGTGGGTATCGAGCGCTTCGATTACACGAAAGGCGTGCTCGACCGCATTCGCGCCGTCGACATTCTGCTCGAGCAGCATCCCGAATGGCGCGGCCGGCTGGTTCTGGTTCAGGCCGCCGCGCCGACGCGCAGCAAGCTGTCGAACTACAAAGGGTTGCAGGACGAGGCGATCCAGCTCGCCGAGGAGATCAATGCCAAATACGCCGATGTCTCGCCGGCTCCCATCCATCTGGTCATCCGTCATCATGAGCCGGATGAGGTGTTCGAGCTGTTCCGCGCGGCCGACGTGTGCATCGTCTCGAGCCTGCACGACGGCATGAATCTCGTTGCCAAGGAGTTCATTGCGGCACGCGACGACGAGCGCGGCGTGCTCGTGCTCTCACACTTTGCCGGCGCCTCGCGAGAGCTCGCCGAAGCGCTGATCATCAATCCCTATGACGCCCACGCAACGGGCGAGGCGCTGCACGCCGCCCTCGTCATGCCGGACGCGGAGCAGCATGAGCGCATGCGCCTGATGCGCGCCTATGTGAGCTCGCGCAACGTGTATCGATGGGCCGGACGGATGCTGCTTGACGCGAGCCGGATGCGCAAGAAGCAGCGCATTCTCGAGATCGCAACCTTCAACCCCGAGGGCGCCGAGCCCTGAGACCGCTGGCTGCGATGCCATCGCGGATCATCGGATCTCAGTGGTGCTAGGAGGCGAGCAGCGCCGCGATCTGTTCCGCGGCCCGCTCCTGGCCGCCTTCGCCGATGTGCAGTCCCGCCTTAGTGCGTCGCCAGAGCACGTCTTCGGCCGTGCGCGCCCATTCGTTGTCACGCAGATAGAGGACTTCGCGCGCCGTGAGCCCGCCGCCGATCGAGGCCCCGAGATCGCCATCGCTTTGCGCATCTCCGAGGAGACGCTCGGCGCGGGTGCCGTAGAGCGCTGCAAGCCGCGTCAATGTCGCCTGTGCAAACCCTCGCCGCCGCCGCGAGAGCGCTTCGCCGAAGGCGACCGCGCCACCCTCTCCAAAATCGCCGCCCGGTAGCGGCGCGTCGGCTGTCCAAGCCCGGCCCATGCCGGGATAGCAGGGGGCCAGCCGTGCCAGGGCCGCGTCCGCGAGGCTTCGGAACGTCGTGATCTTGCCGCCGACGATGGTGAGCAGCGCCGGCCCGCTCCCGTCCCACGCGAGATCGATGCGATAGTCGCGCGAGAGTGCTGAGGCCGTCCGCGCGCCATCGTCGACAAGCGCGCGCACGCCGGCGAACCGCCAGATGACGTCCTCGACTGCCATCGGATGTGAGAAGAAGCGCCGCGCGGCATCGAGCAGATAATCGGTCTCCGCGTCGCTTGCGATGAAGCCGTCGTCCGGCGAGGAGACGGGGATCTCCGTCGTTCCGATGAGCGTGAAGTCCCCTTCGAACGGGAGTGCGAACACGACCCGCCGGTCGTCGTTCTGGAGCAGGTAAGCATCGTGGGCGCCCCGAATGCGCGGCACGACGATGTGCGTTCCGCGCACGAGCCGCACGGCAGGGGCGCCGCTCGCCGGGTTGATCCGATGTGCTATCTCCGCGCACCACGGTCCGGCGGCGTTCACCAGCGCGCGCGCAGTCAGCGTGATGGTTCCCGCGGCGGTCTCGGCGGTGATCCGCCATGCGTCATCGCCGCGCTCGGCCGCCACGGCTTGCGTCCGCGTCATGATGCGTGCCCCGCGCTCCGCCGCATCGAGGGCCACCGTCACGACAAGCCGGGCATCGTCCACCGTGCAGTCGTAGTAGGTGAAGCCGGCCTTGAACCCGTCACGAAGCGGCGTGCCGGCGGCATCTTGTGAGAGGTCGATTGCGCGCGAGTTCGGAAGGCTCCTCCGCGTGCTCAGGCGATCGTACAGGAGGAGGCCGAGGCGCATGAGCGCACGGTGGCGCATGCCGGGTGCGTGCGGAATGACGAAGCGGAGCGGCTGCACGAGGTGCGGCGCCCGCGCCAGCAGCACCTCGCGTTCGCCAAGCGATTCGCGCACCAGGCGAAAGGCGCCGTGTTCGAGGTAGCGAAGGCCGCCATGAATGAGCTTGGAGCTGGCCGATGAGGTTCCGCCTCCAAGGTCGTCCCGTTCCAAGAGAACCACTTTGAGGCCCCGTGCCGCCGCGTCCGCGGCGATGCCGGCGCCGTTGATGCCACCGCCGATGATCGCCAGGTCATAGCCGTCGCCCGGCATGCGCGTCGCTCCCCGTGGCCTTCGGGTATTGGGATTCCCGAACGCCTACCCCGCCGGAGGGCCGCAGGTGACCGGATCGATGAATCGCCCGCGACATGATACGCAGGATCGTGGCCGTTCGCGACCGTGACGTTGGCGGGGCCATGCCATTGGCCCACATACCCGGGACGCGCGATCATGAGATATGCAATTCGAGCCTTTGCCCTTCTGGCGGCTGCGGTGGCGGCCGGACTGGCGCTGGCGACGGCCGAGGAGCGGCCGCCTCTCAAGACCGGCGATATCGTGTTCCAGACCACCCGGACGCATGCCAGCGACGCCATCATGCTGGCGTCGGGCACGGCTTACACGCATGTCGGCATCGTGGAGGTCGGCAAGGACGGCCAGGCGCGCGTCATCGAGGCTGTTGGGCCCGTGCAGGCCGTTGCGCTGGAGGCCTGGATCAGCAAAGGCGAGGGCGGCCGCATCACGGTCAAGCGCGTGAAGGATCTGGATGAGCAGCAGGCCAAGCGGGCGGCCAAAGGCGCGCGTAAATATCTGGGCCGCCCCTATGACCATTATTTCTACGAAACCCGCGATCAGATCTATTGCAGTGAACTCGTCTACGCGGCTTTCAAGGAAGGGGCGGGCATTGCCGTGGGCCGCGAGGAGAAGGTGCGGGATCTCAACATCGATACGGCCGCAGCACAGAAGCTGATCCGGCAGCGCTGGACGTCGCACCCGCTTTGCAAGGCAAAAGGCGCTCGTAGTTTTGATGCCTGCTATGGTCTCATTCTTGATCAGACATTGGTGACGCCGGCGAGCATTGCGCGCGATCCGCAATTGGAAATGATCTACACGAGCTATGGCGCCACCGCCGAATAGCCTGCGAATTCGGAATGGCTTAAGCACGTGCTTCGCGGTTCAATTGCAAGTTGATTGCGGTTAAAAATTATCACTAACGGTTTCTGATGCAACATGTCGGCGTTGAGGGCTCGATGGTGAGCCCTCCGCAGGTCGATCGTTTTTTTTATGCGGATGAAGGTCTTCCGCCTGCCAAATGAATCTCATTTTTAAGCATTTGCCCGTCTTATTAGCCTGTGAACAAGTTTTCCTCTAGGTGAACCGTCGGTCCTCGCCATGCACATGCATTCGCTCCCACTTAAAATCGCCCTTATTGCCGCTTTCGCAGTCGTTTCCGTGTTTGGGATCGGGACCTATTTCCTGGCCCAAAGCGCAAGCGATGTCATTGATCGCCAGAATACGGAGATCCAGGATAATATTGCCTACCGCCAGGCGCTGGATACGAGCCGCAAGCTCGATCTCGCAGCCCGGATCGCGGAGGATATCGCCACCATCAGCGCGACGCTGAAAACACATGGCGCGACCGACCGCACCGGTTTCTCCGAAATGCTGAAGGATCTTCTGGTCAAGAATACCGATCTTCTCGGTATCTGGTCCGGCTGGGAGCCGAATGCATTTGACGGGCGCGACTTCGAGTTCGTGAATAGTGCGGGCCACGATGCAACGGGCCGCTTTCTTCCCTATTGGAACCGCCCCGGCGGCAAGCTCATCCGTGAAGCTCTCGCGGATTACGATAAGGACGGCATCGGCAATTATTACATCATGCCGATGAAGCACGGCCGCTCCGTCGCCATCGAGCCTTATGTCTATCCCATCGACGGCAAGGATACGCTCGTCGCGTCCTTCAGCGTGCCCATCAAGGTCAACGGCAAGATGGTGGGCGTTGCTGGCGTCGATTTCAGCTTGGACGACATCAACGTCGCGATGCAGGAGATCAAACCGTTCGGCACCGGCTACGTGTCGCTGGTCTCGAGCGAGGGCGTGGCTGTCACGCACCCCGATGCGGCGGCCGTTGGCAAGAAGCTCGGAGATTTCTATCCAGTCGCTGGGCGGGCTGCCGCTCAGGCCATCGAGCAGAAAAGCGCGGCCTCGATCACCGACACGGCGGTTGACGGCCAGAAATGGCGCTTTCTCGCCACGCCGATTGCGGCCGGCAATACGGCTGACACCTGGGCGCTCGTCGTAGCGGTGCCGCTGACGACGCTCGACGCGACGATCTCCCAGACGCGTGGAAGCATGTACGCGCTCTCCGCGGTCTGCATTCTCATCCTATCGGGCCTGGTGTTCTTCGCTCTCAAGACACTGGTCGGCCGGCCGCTCGCGGCATTGACGGTCGCGTTCGACAAGATGGCCGCCGGCGATCTGGAAACCGCGGTGCCGGGATCCGAGCGCTCTGATGAGATCGGAAGCATCGGCAAGGCGGTCCTCCGTCTGCGCGATAGCCTGCAGGAGAAAGCGCGCCTCGAGGCCGAGGAGAAGGCCAGCCGGGAAGCCGTACTCGCGGAAGAGCGCAAGGCCGAGATGCGCCGTCTGGCGGATAGCTTCCAGCAGGCCGTCGGCGGCATCGTCGGGACCGTGTCCTCGGCCGCTTCGCAGCTCGAGGAAGCCGCAGGGACGCTGACGAAAACCGCGGAGGCCACCCAGCAGCTTTCTGGCGGGGCGGCTGCCGCCTCGGAGCAGACGTCCGCGAACGTGGCGGGCGTTGCGGCAGCCTCAGAACAGCTTGCGGCCACGGTCTCCGAGATCAGCCGTCAGGTGCACGAAAGCAGCAAGATCGCCGGCGTTGCCGTCGACCAAGCGGTGCGTACCAACGAGCAGGTGACTGTTCTGTCCCAGTCCGCCGAGCGCATCGGCGACGTGGTCGGCCTAATCAGCACGATTGCGGGGCAGACCAACCTTCTGGCCTTGAACGCGACGATCGAGGCGGCCCGCGCAGGTGATGCCGGCAAAGGGTTCGCAGTCGTGGCCCAAGAGGTGAAGGCGCTGGCGGAGCAGACCTCCAAGGCCACGCATGAAATCTCCACGCAGATTGCCGGTATGCAGACCGCAACCACCGAGGCGGTGGAGGCCATCCGGGAGATTGCATCGACCATCCGCCAGATCTCCGATATTTCCACGGCCATCGCTGCGGCTGTCGAGCAGCAGGACACGACGACCAAGGAAATCAGCCGGAATGTCACCGAAGCGGCGAAGGGAACGTCCGAGGTTGCGTGCAGCATCACGGACGTGAGCAAGGGGGCGTCGCATACCGGCGCGGCCTCCTCGCAGGTCCTCGCGTCGGCGCGCCAGCTCGCGGGCGAAAGCCACCACCTTTACGAAGAGGTCGAAACTTTCCTTTCGAGCGTGCGTGCCGCGTAAGAGCGGGATGGTCCGAGATGCGAGGCGTCTTGCCGAAGGCGGCTCGCATCGGGAACGTGAATTCGCTTCTCTCGAGAAAGATATTTTTGAGTGCTTCCTAGAAAAGTGGGAACCGGTTTTCCGCTCTAACGAAAGTCACGCAAAGAAAAGCCCCGGCCGTCTCTGCCGGGGCTTTTTGCATTTAGAAGCGCAAGGACACGCCAATCCAGGCGGCCCGAAGCACCGCTTCGCAAACGGAACGGCCGTGGATGCCGATCCCAGCAAGGCGCTGCAAGAAGGGCGTCAGAAGCAGCGGAGCTCGCCTTCAACCTGGGCCCGCTTGAGGTTGCGCACCTTCTCCTGCATCGCGGGCGCGTACATGTAGGCCACGCTCTCGCCGCCACGCTGGCGCACCGACATAATGGTCTCGGCCTCCTCATAGGCCTGATAGGGCAGCACGGAAGCGATGATGTCGATCGAGCAGGCGCACCTGTCGAGAACCTCGCGCGTTTGCCCGTTGACCATCATGCAGCCGTAGATGTAGTCGCCGCGCACGTTGGTGGGATAGTCGTTGACCAGGGTCCCATCCTTATTCGTGCAGTCGTCGCCGAGCGCCTGCGCGCCCGCGAGCGTGACGGCCAAGCCTGCCGCCACGAGAACCTTTGTCAGCCTGCTCATTGCGATTTTGCTCCTGCCATGCCGACGACCTTGACCTTTTCCCGGAGCTCCGGGCCGGCGGCGTTGGTGCTCACGAAATCGGCCAGGAGCTCGGCGAAATAGCCCGGCACCTGGTCGCTAACGATGATCGTGAAGCTGGCCTTGTGGAACCCCTGCATCTTGGCGGCGCTGCGGTCGTCGGCGAAGGGCGCCACGATGACCTTGTATGCGTTCACGGTGCGCCCGTCGTAGTCGATTGTGATTTCTTCGGCGGTTGCCTTGCCGAGCGCCTCGCGAATTTTGTGCTTGAGATACATCTGGTTGCCACCGGCCAGCGAGTTGAATGTGGCGACGGCGCGGTCGAGATACCAGATGAACAGCGGGTTGATGGTGAGCTCCGACCAGTTTTGCGGGTCGCGGGCTTGGTCGCCCGAGAAGACCTTGAAGACGATATCGCGCTCACCGTTGCCGTTAACCTTGGAGACGCCGAGGCGGATGTCGTCCGCATAGTTTTTGCCGAGGAGGCGCTCGTCCGAGCCCTTGCGCTCGAAATGATAGGTGACCTCCTCGCCCTTGCCGATCAGATCGAGCTGGCGGCTCTCGAAGAGAATCGGCGCCGCCTCACGCTCACCGGCAGCGCTGGCTGCGGCCGGCAGCAGCATGAGGCCGACGGCGATCGACGCGCGAATGAAGCTCAACATGACTCGTTTTCCTCCTTGGGGTGCCATTCTGGCCGCTTTTCTCGGGAAATCTTCTAACCCCTTGCGCCGCCTTCCGGCAATCTCCTCAATATGAATTCTCGGCAAGGCAGGCCGACGTGGGCTGCGGACCTCTCGCCGCCGCCGCCGCGCTGCGCATCGGAGCGCGCTATCTGAGGAACCGGCCAAAGGCGCGTGGGCCATCGCCGACGGGAATGCGCGCCGTGACCTCGAGGGTCCCCGTATCGATACGCTCCAGGGTGTTGGCCTCCCAGCAGGCGACATAGACGGCACCGCCGGACGGATCGGCCTCGATACCCTCAGGGTATCCGCCGACATCGACGGTCTCGATGATGGCCAAGCTCTCGAGGTCGAACACGCTGACCGTGCCGGCGTACTGGTTGGTGACGAAGCCCCGGCCGCCGGCGAGCGCCACCGCATAAGGACGCCGTCCGACCTTGATTGTGCCGACAACCTTGCCGGCCCCGAGATCGATCACGCTCACGTCGTTGCTGGCGACGTTGGCCGTATAGGCGCGGTGCCCCTCGCGATCGACGGTGACGCCGAACGGGCGCTCTCCGACGCCGATGGTGCCGATCCGTGTGAACGTGGCGGCATCGATCACGGACACCTGGTTGCTGTCGCGGTCGGCGGTGAGGATGCGGGTGCCGTCTCCCGTCACGGCGACGCCTGAGGGCGAGCGGCCGACGGGAACGCTCCCGATCACCTTTCCGGCGGCGGTATCCACGGCGAACAGGGTGTGTGCATACCAATCGGCGACGAAGACACGCCCGTCGGTTGGATGGGCCGCGACGCCGAGCGGGCCCTCGCCGACCGCGATGCGGGACGTAATACGCCGCGCATCGGCATCGATGACGATCAGCTCCCGGCCGTCGGGCGCCGTAAGATAGGCGTGCCGGCCCTCCGGGGCCATGGCGATGCCGGCCGGCTTGCCGCCGATCGTGATTTCCAGGACGGGGGCCGTCGCTCCGAGGTCGACGATGGAGAGCGAATCTCCGGCTTGATTGGTGACGAAGGCTTCGCGTGCCGCCTTCGGTCCGGCCGCCGGTACAGGGGAGGGAAGCGCTGCTGCCGCCAAAACGATCACGGCGAAGGCGAGCGGCCCGCTGCGGTGCCCTCGGTCGAGAGCTGGGAATGCGAGGGTCCACTGCGCCGCCGCCCCGGTTTGTGTGACAGGCGAACGGCTAAGGGAATTTTTATGATTGTCGACGTCCCGGAGCCTGCGTTTCCTGGGCCACCCCCACGAGAGGGAGCACCAAGCCCGCGCGATCGCCCCTCGCGCCGCGGACATCAGCCGCCTTCCAGCTTCTTCTTCAGGGCTGCGAGGCCGGTCTGATAGACGTCGGTGATGGCCTTGACCGCCGCCTCGTCGGAAAGCTCGGGAGGCGGGTCGTTGTTGGCATAGCCCCGATAGAATGCGCCGCGCCATTCCACCTTCGACTTATCGCCGTCCGGCGTCACCGTGATGTGCGACGAATAGTTCGTGACCGGCACGACCTTAACGTCGACCTCGGTGATCTCGTAGGAAAGCGTCCGGCCTTCGGCATTGTACTTGGTGAGCTGCTCGAAGATCTGGCCGCCGCCTTCGACGGTCAGCGTACGGGTTGCGCCGACCTCGTTGCCGCCCTTGCCCTCGGTTTTGATGAACGCCGGATGCCAGCTCATGTCCTGGAAGTTTCCGACGATAGCCCATACCTTATCGGCAAGGGCCGCGATCTCGACACTCTCGGTCACTTTCTGGCGCGTGGGGCCGTGAGCCATAGCCGAGGAAACGAGCGCTACGGTTGCCAGCAGCCAAGTGAATGCTCTAACCATCAGTGGTCCTCCGGGTTTCCGTCCTCGGCAAGCTCCGTATGGGGCCGGTCTCGGACCGGCGGCGGACGATAAAGAAGGTTGGAAAGCCGCGCAACGACGTATGCATCGGCCACATACAGCCGCGGCATTATCCGATGTTGTTTTGCCGGTCCGTCCATGCTTTTGTTCCGCGCCAAATCAAATCGCGAGATCTTCCACTATGACGAAACGGGACCAAGGTCCGGGCGAGCCGCCCAAGTCCAATGCGATCACCGATGTCGCCTGTCCCTTTTGCGGCCTCGTCTGCGATGATCTCGAGATGGCCCGCGACGAGAGCGGGCTCAAGGTCACGAAGAATGGCTGCGCGAAGGCAGTCGCTGGCTTCGAGCGCAAGGTCGACGGGGCCAAGCCTCAGGTCGACGGGCGCGACGTAGATCTCGCAACCGCCATCAAAGCGGCCGCCGATCTTATCCGCAAGTCCACGCTGCCGCTCTACGGCGGCCTCGGCACCGACGTCGACGGGGCGCGGGCGGTGATGGCGCTCGCGGACAAATCCGGCGGCGTCGTCGATCACGCGCTCTCGGAAGGACAGTACCGGAATTTCCGCGTGCTGCAGACCCGCGGCTGGGTCATGACGACGCTGACGGAAGCGCGCAACCGCGCCGACGTCATCATCGTCGTCGGTACCGACGTCCAGAAGCTGCACCCGCGCTTCTTCGAGCGCATCGTCAATGTCGAGCAGTCGCTGCTCACGGAAACGCCGCCGCAGCGCACCGTCGTGTTCATTGGCAAGGGGCTGGATCAGTCCGGAGTGAAGGGCCCGCGGATCGGCGAGGTTATCACGCTTGAGTCGGACCTCGACCGCGTAGGGGAGGTCGTGAGCGCGCTGGCTTCCGAAATCCGGGGCGTTCCCGTTGCTCAGGAGAGCGTGGCCGGCGTACCCGCCGCCGACATCAAGGATCTCGCCGAGCGCTGCCGCAAGGCCTCCTATCCGGTCTTCGTCTGGGCGCCGCCCAGCCTCGACTTCCCGAACGCCGACCTTGTCGTCAGCACCATTTCCGATCTGGTCAAGGACCTGAACGTCACCGGCCGTGCAGCCGGCCTTGCGCTCGGCGGCAACGAAGGCTCGATCTCGGCCGCCGCCGTCGCGTCCTGGCAGAGCGGATATCCGCTGCGCGTGTCGTTCGCGAGTGGCAAGCCCGATTACGATGTCCTGCGCTATGCCATCCCGCGCATGCTCGCCAACGGCGACGGCGATCTTCTGGTCTGGGTTGCCTCGTTCACGCCGGACCTTGCGCCGCCGGAGACGAGCATCCCGGCCGTCGTGCTCGGAACGCCGGGCATCAAGCTCGCCAGTCCGCCGGCAGTGTTCATTCCGATCGGCACGCCCGGCGCGGATCACGCAGGGCGCATCATCCGGGTCGACAACGTCGTCTCGCTGCCGCTCCGCGATCTCGGACGGTCGAGCCTGCCCAAGGCGGCCGACATCCTCGCCGCCATAGAACTTGCCCTTTAAGCCCGTCTCGAGGACACACGACTATGCTGATCAAGTTCACCGGCGGAACCGTGTACGACCCCATGCATGGGGTCAACGGCGAAGTTCGGGATATCTATGCGAAGGACGGGCGCATCGTCCCGGCGCCGCCACCCGGCACGCGGGTCGACCAGGAGTATGCGCTCAACGGGCGCGTCGTGATGGCGGGAGCCATCGATCCGCACAGCCACATCGGCGGCGGCAAGGTCACCATCGGGCGCATGCTGCTGCCGGAGGATCATCAGGGGCACGAGGTGGCGCGCACCGATCTCCTGCGCTCCGGCTGCGGGCACGCCGTGCCCTCCACGATGACCACCGGCTATCGCTACGCGGAGATGGGATATACGGCGGCGTTCGAGCCCGCCATGCTGCCTGCCAACGCACGCCAGGCCCACCTCGAGATGGGCGATACGCCCATGATCGACAAGGGCGCGTTCGTGATGCTCGGCAACGACGATTTCTTCCTTCGCGCGCTCGCCGAGAAGCGCGACTTCTCCTTCATCAAGGACTACATCGCCTGGACCATGCACGCGTCTCAGGCGCTCGCCGTCAAGATCGTGAACCCGGGCGGCATCAGCGCCTTCAAGTTCAACCAGCGCCAGCTCGATCTCGACGAGAGGCATGAGTTCTACGGCCTCACGCCGCGCGACATCATCCTGACGCTCGCACGCGGCATGAAGGAACTCGGCGTTCCGCATCCGATCCATATCCACGGCTGCAACCTCGGCGTACCCGGCAGCATGCACTCGACGCTGGCCACGATCCGCGCCGCCGAGGGCCTGCCGATGCACCTCACCCACATTCAGTTTCACAGCTACGGCACCGAGGGAGACATGAAGTTCTCCTCCGGCGCGCCACAGATCGCGGAACTCCTGAACGAGCACTCCAACGTCTCGATCGACATCGGCCAGATCCTGTTCGGCCAGACGTGCACGGCTTCCGGCGACAGCATGCGCCAGTACGGCAACACGAAGTCCGCCGACCCCAAGAAGTGGGTGGTGATGGACATCGAGTGCGACAACGGCTGCGGCGTGGTGCCGATGAAGTACCGCGACAAGAGCTACGTCAATGCGCTGCAGTGGGCGATCGGCCTCGAGCTGTTCCTGCTCGTCAACGACCCGTGGCGCATCTTCCTTACGACCGACCATCCGAACGGCGCGCCGTTCTACTTCTACCCGCACCTCATCCGGCTACTGATGGATCGCACCTTCCGCAATGAGATGCTGGAGAAGCTGCACCCGGCGGCCCAGGCAGCGACCATCCTGAAATCGCTCGACCGCGAGTATTCGCTCTACGAGATCGCCATCATGACGCGCGCCGGGCCGGCGAGGAGCCTCGGCTTGGCGGATCGCGGCCATCTGGGCGCCGGCGCCACGGCCGACATCACCGTCTATGAGAACAATGGGGACCGCGAGGCCATGTTCTCGACACCGCTGTTCGTGTTCAAGAACGGCGAGATGATCGTGAAGAACGGCCAGGTGGTGAAGGTGGTGGCCGGCGCGACGCATGTCGCAAGGCCGGACTACGATCCGGGGATCGAGAAGTCGCTGCGCGAGTATTTCGACAACTACCACACGATGAAGCTCGATAACTTCCGCCTCTCCGACCAGGAGATCGTGGACAGCAACTGCGGCCATACCGGCGGTGAATGCGGCTGCGTGATCGTTCAGCCATGCGGACCGAGGACCTCCTGATCATGAGCGCCAAGACCATCAACGGCGTCGTCATCGACGACACATTCGCCGAGGCGTTCGGCATGAGCGGGCTCGGCCTCGTGATCACCGCCGACACGCTGAAATGGGCCCGCATCTCGGCCGAGGTCATGACCGGGTTCGGCACCTCGGTGATCGGCTGCGGCGCCGAGTGCGGCATCGACCGGGAGCTGTCGCCCGACGAGACGCCGGACGGACGGCCCGGCGTGCGCGTGCTTATGTTCGGCTTCTCGCCCGATGCCCTTCAGCCTCAGCTCGTCAACCGCGTCGGCCAGTGCGTGCTGACCAGCCCGGGCTCAGCCTGCTACAACGGCCTTGCCAGCTCGAACCGTATGGCGCTCGCCGCCGGGCCGCGCTTCTTCGGCGACGGCTGGCAGACTGCGAAGAAGCTTGGCGATCGCCGCTTCTGGCGCGTGCCCGTCATGGACGGCGAGTTCGTGATCGAGGACACCGTCGGAGTCACCACGGACGCGGTCGGCGGCGGCAACCTGCTCGTGCTCGGCCGCGACCGCGCCGGACTGCTCGAGGCCACCGAAGCGGCCGTTGCGGCCATCGCCAAGGTGGACGACGTGATCACGCCCTTCCCGGGCGGCATCGTGCGTTCGGGCTCCAAGGTGGGTTCGAAGTACAAGGGTGCCATCGCTTCCACGAACGATGCATTCTGTCCGACGCTCAAGGGCGCGGTGAAGACGGAGTGCAGCCCAGACACGATCGCCGTGCTCGAGATCGTCATCGACGGTCTCACGTCTCGGGCCGTCGCGGACGCCATGCGGGCGGGTCTCAAGTCGCTCATCGAAAACGGCGCCGCCAAGGGCGTCACGCGAGTCTCCGCCGGTAACTACGGCGGCAAGCTCGGCCAGCACCACTATTACCTGAAGGACCTGCTGCCATGAGCACGCTGAGCTTCACCCTGCGGGCCGCTCCGGTCCACGCCGTCGATCTCAGTGGGCTCATTCCGAGCAAGCTCGCGTCGCTCTCCGTGCGCGAGATCGAGGCTCTTCCGCTCGCTGAAGGGCCGCGCGCACCGCGTGTCGGCGATGTGTTCGCCGTCGCTGGCGCACCGGGCGATGCGGTCGCCATCTCGGGCGGCTCGTCCTACTTCGACTATGTCGGCGCAGGTCTCGATAGCGGCAGCATCACGATCGAGGGCGCGGTCGGCAACCATGCCGGACGCGGCATGACCGGCGGGCGTCTCGACATCGGCGGTGACGCCGGTGCGTATCTCGCCTCGAATGCGAAGGGCGGCATCATTCACGTCAAGGGCTCGGCGGGAGACTTTCTCGGCGGCGCCCGTCCGGGCGACAAGTTCGGCATGTTAGGCGGCACGGTGCTCGTTGACGGCAGTGTCGGCGAGCGGGCAGGCGAGCGCATGCGGCGGGGCGTTGTCGTGGCGAAAGGCAAGTTCGGCCGCGCGGCTGGCTCGCGCATGGTCGGCGGCACGCTGTGGACGGAAGCGGGTTTCGGTCCGCACCCGGGCCCGCTGCTCCGCCGCGGCACGCTGATCGGGCCGTCCGTCGACGAGCTGCTGCCGACGTTCCTCGACTGCGGGCGCGTCGATCCGGTAATCCTGCGCATTCTCTCGCGCTACATCGCCGACGTGCTCGGCCCGCTGGCTCCCAAGGCGCTGCCTGCCAGCGTGCGTAAGCTCGCGGGCGACCAGGCGACCATCGGCAAGGGCGAGATCCTGCTGACCGCGTAAGGGACGCGTGAAAAGCGCCCGGAGATCCCTTATCTACAGCATGAGCGGGCGCTCGAACGCCCGCCGATAAGGATTCCGGCCATGCTCAGCATTATCCTTTCGGCCTGCCTGGTCACCAATCCGGGCTATTGCCGGGATTTCAGGATCCCGCTCGATTCGGCCGCTGACACACGGCACTGCGCCATGGCGGCGCCGCCATATTTTGCGCAATGGACGGAGGAGCACCCTCAGTGGCAAGTGCGCCGCTGGAGGTGCGTATCGTCATCGCTGAACGATACGTGAGGTTGGCGGGTTTCGCCTGAGATACGCGCCACGTCAGCGGCGGCGCGCCTCTTTCACCGGTGCGGGCTGCCCGCTGATCTCGATCATGAACTTCTGGCGGATGGCGCGGCCGAAGTCCTCGAAGCCATTCGCCGGAATGATGAAGGCGCCCGGACCGCCGATCACGTTCTCACGGTACCACGTCTCGAGCGTCGTGCCTTCTTCGCCTTCGAGGATCGGAAGCCCGTTGATGATCACGCCGGAAGCCGCCAGTTCGTCGCGCACGGCGCCCGGCGGCTCCGTGGGATTGCAGTTCTCGCTGCCGTCACCCGAGACATCGATGACGATGCGGAGCGCATGGCCCGGGATCTGCGGTACCACCTTGTCCGAGATCGAGCGCAGCATAGCGGAGACGCAGGTGAACTCGCCGGTCTGGCGCGGCAGCGAACGCACCTTCGCCGCCACCTCGGCAGCGTCCGTCACACTCGCGATGTGCTGCCAGGGAATCGCCAGCCGTGGTTTGTCCGCCCAGGTGACCATGGAGACGAGGATGCCGCCGCGCGGCCCGCTGAGGATCGCCTTCAAAACCTCCGGGTCCTCGAAGGCCTTGGCGATGCCCTCCATCTGCAAGCGGTAGCGATAGTCGTCGACGGAATTGGAGACGTCGACGGAAATGACGAGCGCCGTGTCCACCTCAACAGCCGGAGGAGCGGGTTGGCCGAACGCGGAGAGGGGTATGCAGATCGCCGCCGCAATCGCGGCCACGAGCCAGCCCCATACGGCAGCCGACGCGCAGTGTTTCATTTGGTCGCTCGCAATTTGCTTTCGATCATCTCGCAGCCATCATAGCCTTCTTAGACGAGCCCGCCAGAGCCTCGGGAACCTACGAGCGCTCCATCTGTTGCCGTTCGAGCACGCTCTTCACCGTGCGTAGACGTACCAACCTGTTTGATGTTTCGCGAAATCGGGGAACGGATTTCGTTTTTCCTTCGATTGTGCGGCCGGCCGGAAATCACAGGAGGTGTTGCCAAGCGGGGCGCGGACGCCTACCGTCCGCTCGGATTTGATCCTGGCGGATGTTCTGAGGCTGCCCGTGCGCACGCGCTCGTACATCAATGTGATGCTGCTTGTGGTGCTCGCCCTGCGCAGCCTGCTTCCCGCGGGCTATATGGTGCAGGCGGCGCCCGAAGGTGCCTTCGAGATCGTCATCTGCACCAGCGCCGGGCTTCAGCTCGCAACGCTCGATCTCGACGACACGGGTCCGTCTCCGAAGCCGAGCCACGCCGACGGCACGCTTTGTCCGTTCGCATCGGGCGGCACCGCCGCGCTTGCCGACGCGGCTCCGCAGAGCCTCGCAAGTGAGGCTCAGTACGCCGCAGTCACCTACACGCTGGCCGCCGCGCTTTTCGCCGAAACGCCCAAACCCGGAGCCGCGTCCGCGCGCGGCCCCCCGTCCACGTTGATCTGAACTAGCGTTTTTCATGCGTGGCCTTGCGTTGCGTTCCCGAACCGGAAGCACGTGGGCCGCCCGCTACAGGCTCAACACGGACATCTATCGCCATGTCACCGCAATTCCCGCCGAAGGACTCGTCCCGGCTACCGCGCACGCCCCGGCGTACGCGCGGCCATCTCGCCGCAATCCTGCTCACGTCTACAACAGCGCTGCCCGGCGCCGTGATGGCCCAGGACACCGTCACCGAACTCCCTGAGGTTACCGTCACCACGACTGCTGCTCCGAAACCGAAGCCCAAGGCAAAAGCGGAGCCTGCTGCCGGGAGTCCCGCGCCGCAAAGCGCACCGGCCTTCACCGATGAGCTTGCGGCTTCCCCAAGCCCCGGTTCGCGTTCGGGAAGTCTTTCCGTGCCGACGACTGCCGAAGCCGCAGCCGAGATCGCGCGGATACCCGGCGCCGCCGAGGTCGTGCCTGATACGGCTTACAAAGCCTCGACGCCGGCCGTGACGCTCAAGGACGCGCTTGGCTACGTGCCCGGTGTGTTCGTGCAACCGAAATGGGGCGAGGACACGCGGCTCTCGATTCGCGGCTCGGGGCTCTCGCGCAACTTCCACCTGCGCGGCATCCAGCTCTACATGGACGGCATCCCGATCAATACGGCCGACGGCTACGGCGATTTCCAGGAGATCGACCCCACCGTCTATCGCTACATCGAGGTCTACAAAGGCGCCAATGCCATGCGCTTCGGCGCCAACGCGCTTGGCGGTGCCATCAACTTCGTGATGCCGACAGGCTACGATTCCCATCTCTTCGGCGCCCGTGTCGATCTCGGCAGCTTCGGCTTGCGCAAGCTTTCGGCCAGTTCGGGCGGCGTTCATGGCGCGGCCGATTACTTCATTGCCGGAACATGGCAGGAGGCGGACGGCTTCCGCGAGCACAGCGACGGCGAGAGCGTGCGCGGAGCCATGAACGTCGGCTATCGGCTTACGGAGAACATCGAGACGCGGTTCTACATCAATGCCAACGATGTCGATCAGCGCATCCCCGGCAGCGTGACCAAGCACACAGCCCTGACGACGCCGGAAGCTGCCAATCCCGGAAACATCACCAACGACCAGCAGCGCAACATCGAAACATTCCGCATCGCCAACAGAACGGCGATCCGCGTCACGCCCGGAACGACGCTCGAGCTCGGCGCGTTCAACGTCGACCGCCACCTGATGCATCCCATCTTCCAGTGGCTCGATTACCGCTACGACGACTATGGCGGCTTTGCGCGCGTGACGGATGAGCGCCGCCTCGGCAGCTTCGCCAACCGGCTGATTGCCGGCGTGAACCTGCATTACGGCACTATCGATACGCGTCAGTATGAGAACGTCGGTGGAGAGAAGGGCGATCTCCTCGTCGATGCCGACGATACGGCCCGCAATTTCAGCGCCTATATCGAGAACCATTTCTACCTCCGGCCCGATCTGGCGCTGGTCGCCGGCACGCAGTTCCTGCATGCGACGCGTGAGCGGGTCGCGCACACGGGGGCCACGAGCGGCGATACCGAGTTCAACCTTTGGAGCCCGAAAGGCGGCCTCGTTTGGGACGTGACGCGCACCTGGCAGGTGTTCGGCAACATCTCGCGCAGCGCCGAGGTGCCGAGCTTCGGTGAAAGCGTGATGGCGCAGTCCATTCCCTTCACCGAGATCAAGGCACAGCGCGCGACGACGTACGAAATAGGAACGCGGGGAGGCACGGACGATTTCCGATGGGACGTCTCTCTTTACCGCGCCAATATCGACAACGAGCTGTTGTGCTTCACGACCGCCGCCAACCCGACCACATGCCAAGTCGGAAACGCCGACGCGACGATCCACCAGGGCCTGGAGCTCGGCTTCGGTGCAACGGTCCTGAAATCGCTGCTCGCAGACGGCTCCGTGCCGGACAAGCTCTGGCTCCAGGCTGCGTATACGCTGAACGACTTCCGCTACGACGGCGATGCGCTCTGGGGCGACAACGAATTGCCGGGCGCGCCTCGGCATTTCCTGCGCGCGGAGCTGCTCTACAAGCATCCGAGCGGCGTCTATTTCGGCCCCAACGTCGAATGGGTGCCGGAGGCCTATTACGTCGACAGCGCCAATACCTTCAAGACCGACGCCTACGCCATCTGGGGCGCGAGGATCGGCTATGACGACGGCGGCCCAGTCACGGCCTATCTCGAGGGACGCAACCTCTCGGACGAAACCTATATTGCGAGCACCAGCATCGCCACGAACGTCAGCGGCGCCGACGCGATGCTCTTCGAGCCCGGCACCGGCCGCGCCGTCTACGGCGGCGTGCAGGTGAAATGGTGAGCAACATGCGCCATCGGCGTCCCGCGCCTAGCTCCCGACTTGTCGCGGCGCCAATTGCGTGTGTGTGGATGGCGTCTCCTGGCGCCATCCACCCCTCTCCGTCGGAACCGCGTGTCGATGATGCTGGCAAGAGCCGCGTCTGCGCCGCCCTCGGCTCGCCAAGACTCTCGATCCATCCTCCATCCCATCCATCAACTCGGAAGCCTGTCATGACATTCAATCGCACTCTTTCGATCTGCACGGCTCTTTGGGCCCTCTCGGCGCTGCCAGCCTCGGCCCATGTCACCCTCGAGCGTGCCGAGGCGCCCCGCGGCCAGTCCTACAAGGCCGTGCTCAAGATTCCGCACGGATGCAGCGGATCGCCGACGCAGGCCGTGCGTGTCGCAATGCCCGAAGGCTTCATCGGGGCCAAGCCGATGCCCAAGGCGGGCTGGACGATCAAGACCGTGCGCGGCCCCTACGCGCAGTCGTATGCGTACTATCACGGCCCGATCGCAGAGGGCGTGAAGGAGATCGAGTGGTCGGGCGGCGACCTGCCCGACGATTACTATGACGAGTTCGTCGCCGCTGGCTTCCTGGCCCGCGAGCTTGATCCCGGATCGAAGCTCTATTTCAAGGTCGTCCAGGCGTGCGCGAAAGGCGAGGAGAGATGGGTGGAGGTGCCCGAGCCGGGAGTCGATCCTCACGATCTCAAAGCGCCGGCCGCCGTGTTGCGGATTGCGGCCAACAGCGAGGAGGGGCACGAAGCCGGGCACGGGCACGGGCATTCGGATGCGCATGGCGTCGATAGCCACGAGCATGGCAGCAGCCACGAGCACGCTGGCGCCAAGGCCGCTGATGCAGCCGGCGGCGTGGCAACGATCGGCGCGCTCGCGGTGGAAAGCGCCTGGACGCGCGCTACTGCGGAAGGCGCCAAGGTAGGGGCCGGCTATCTCACCATCCGCAACACGGGCAGCCAGCCTGATACGCTGGTGAGCGTCGAGACGTCCGTCGCCGGGCGCGGCGAGATCCACGACATGACCATGACCGATGGCGTGATGCGTATGCGCCGTCTCGCCGACGGCATAGCGATTCCCGCCGGTGGCAGCATCGAGCTGAAGCCCGGCGGCATGCACCTCATGTTCATGGATCTCAAGGAGCGCCTCGTCGAAGGCGGCACGGTGACGGTGAAGCTCACCTTCAAGAGCGGTGCCACGGGCGAGGTGGCGCTGCCTGTGCGCAGCCTTGGCAGCAGTGGCGAGGGCGGCCATCACGACAACCACGACCATGACCACGACACCGGCCACGATCATCATTGAAGGTTTGCCGACTCCCTGCGCTTCGCTTGCGAGGGGGCCTGCGATTGAGCATCGTTCGGCACAAAAGATACGAGCGGCCTGATCGTCGATCAGCGCCGCTCGTATCCGTGTCTCGGATGGAGCCGAGGCGGGCGACCCTATCGGGTCAGCCACGTACGGCTCTCTGCGTCATTCACGCATCATCGTTTCTTTGAGGCCGGAGTCGTTTCCCCGCCAGCGGGCGACGGCTCTGCGCCGGCGCTCGAGCTCTTCCGTCCAAGGATAGCGGATCGGCGGCTGTTCGCTCGTACGATCCTTGCGGCGAAGATATGTGACGGTAGAGGGAGGCGGTGTTTTGGAAGGAGCTGCTGAGGTGTCCATGAGGCGACTACTCCGTTGCGCTTCATCTGCTCAGTTGCCAGGCATTAACGACAGTGCCTGACGCTTGTTCCCTCATCTCGCTTCAGCGGTTTGCGCGTTCCATCCGTCATCCCCGTTCGGCCGTCAGTAGATACCCCCGGACGATACGAGGCAAAGGCAAATTTGTGATTTGTTCTTCACAACTCCGTCACTCTGCCTGCGGTCCCGCACTGCGGTAAGAAAAAACGGCGGCCGCATTGCGACCGCCGCTATTATTCCACGTGCTGCGTGATCGACTTAGACGAGGTCGATCTCAGCCGGCAGATAGGACGTGACCTCGAGGCCGACTTCCTGCTCACGAACCGCAGGCTTCATCCAGGTCTTCATTGTGGTCTCCTTGGGCTGGAAGCGGATTTTCTCATCCGCCTGAGTTGTGCGACAAAACGTACCGCGATAGCGACCTGCGCAGCCAATCGTATTTTCCGCGGCTCGTTATAAGTAGCACTGATGCTATGGTGTAACGCTTGCTGCAGCGCCGAAGCGTAAGCCGTCAGGGCGCTGCGGGGCGTCGCGGAACGATGAGTTGCGCCGTCATGACCTGAACCACTTCGCCTGCCTGGTTCTGCGTCTCGGTGCGCACGGTGACGGTGCCGCGATCAGGGCGGGATCGCGACGTCCGCGCTCCAACCACCTCGCAGATCACCGTCAGTTCGTCGCCGGGGCGGGTGGGACGAGGCCAGGAAAGCTCGCCGCCCGCGCCAATCACACCGCCCGCAATCGGCAAGCCGCTGGTGACCAGTAGACGCATGGTGAGGGCAGCCGTATGCCAGCCGCTCGCCACGAGCCCGCCGAAAAGCGACCTCGCACCCGCTATCTCGTCCAGGTGGAAGGGCTGCGGATCGAACTCCGCCGCGAACGTTTTGATCGCCTCGGCATCCAGCCGCAGGGAGGCGGTTCGTACACGCAGGCCTACAGTCAAATCCTCGAAATACAGGCGCGTGTCACGGGCGGAATAATTCATTGTGGGCTCATGGATGCTACGTTGGCTCCGCTGAGTTGAAGCCCTGCGCGAACGCCGTCGCGAGGAGACATAGCGCCGCGCGGCGTCTTTTGTTCAACGGCGCCCGTGGGGCGCAGCTTATGCCATTGTTCTGAGAGCGCTGGGAACAGCGCTGGATCGGCGCGCGCGAACCGATGGGGAGGCTGTCTTGTGGAGCTTTGACGAAACGCGGGTGTTTGCCGTCTCCGGCCTCGATCTGCGCGTCGTCGAGGGGGGCTGGCCGTTCGCCGAGCGCAACAAAGCGGAAATCGATGCCCGCTGGCAGGCGCGCACGCGCGAAAATCCGGCGTTCTTCAACGGCGTCATCCACCTTCTGACGGAATTTTCCTTGGATGGCGGCGTCCTGTCCGGCCGCTTCATCCCCGCCGAGTTCAAGAGTTTCCTCTACTGGCGTGAAACCGGCCACGCTGACCAAACGGTCATGGATGCGTTCGGGTCGGGGCTCATCCTTTCGTCCGACGACCGGATGCTGCTCGGCCGCCAGCGGGCCGGCAACCTCAACAGCGGCCTCTGCTATCCGCCGGGCGGGTTCATCGACGGCCGAGATGTCCGGCCTGACGGACGGATCGATATTGAGGGCAGCGTCGCCCGCGAGATCTTCGAGGAGACGGGGCTCGCGGCCCCGGCCTTCGAACGCGCGGGGGACTATGTGGTCACGATCGCGGGGCCGTCTCTCTCGATTGCCGTACCCTACCGCGCCTCGCTCGGCGGCGCCGCGCTGATCGACGCCGTGCGCGCGCATATCGCCTCCGATCCAGGGGGTGAGCTTGCCGATGTCCTGCTGGTCGATCCTGGAGAGCAGCCGGTCGCGGCGCCCATGCCGGCCTATGCGCAAGCCTTGCTCAGCCGCTTTGCCGAGTTGAAGATCCTTGCCTGAGACGGTGCTGCGCTTGGACGGAAAATGCTCTAGAGCGCTGAGGCCGATAAGGCAGAGTGCGCGCGCGTCAACGCGGGGGGAGATTTCATGGCGCTCAAGTTTTACACGCTCGATGTGTTCACCGATCGCCGCTTCGGCGGCAATCCGCTTGCGGTCGTCCTCGGCGCCGATGACCTGACGGACACCGAGATGCAGGCGATTGCGAGGGAATTCAATCTTTCGGAGACCGTCTTCGTGCAGGCGTCAGAGCGCCCGGCCCATTCCGCCAAGGCACGGATCTTCACGCCGAAGAGCGAGATCGCCTTTGCCGGCCATCCCACCATCGGCACGGCGATCCTGCTGGCCGAGCTCACCACGACGGCCCACAATGGAGAGAAGGATGCGCTCATCGTACTGGAGCAGGGCATCGGCACCGTGCGCGTCGGCGCACGCCTGAGGGCCGCCTCTGCCGCATTCGCAGAGTTCGACGCACCGAAGCTGCCGGAGGCGGCCGGCGTGCTGCCGCCCCACGACGTGCTCGCTTCCGGGCTCGGCCTCATCCCGAGTGAAGTCGGCTTCGAGAACCATGCGCCCCTGTGCTACGCGGCCGGCCATACGTTCGCGTTCGTCCCGGTGGCCTCGCTCGAGGCGATCGGCCGCGCGCGCATCAACGGCCCGCACTGGGAGCGCGCGTTCGAGCAGCAGGGCATCTCCGGCGTCTACCTCTACACGCGCCAGTGCGAGCACACGAGCGCATCCTTCCACGCCCGCATGTTTGCGCCTCAGGTCGGCATTCCGGAGGATCCCGCAACGGGAGCGGCCGCCATCGGCCTCGCAGGCATCATCCATCACTTTGACCGTCTTCCGGATGGCACCCATAAGCGGGTCCTCGAGCAGGGCTACGAGATGGGGCGCCCGAGCCGGATCGCCCTGACGCTCATGGTGAACGGCGGCAAGCTCGCCACCGTTCGCATCGGCGGATCGGCTGTTCGTGTGTGCGAGGGAACGCTGGAGCGATAGCACGGGGCCTCCGTCGAAAAGCGTCAACCGCCCGCTTCGGGGCCGCAGCCGGCATCCGTCGGCATGGCGGCGCGGATCTCGTCCTCCGTCATGGTTTTGACGCGCGTCGCCACCGACCAGCGGTGGCCGAAGGGATCTTCGATCTGTCCATAGCGGTCGCCCCAGAAGGCGTCCGCCACGGGCATGATGATCTTTGCGCCCGCCTTCGTGGCGTGCGCGACAAAGGCATCCACGTCCGGGACATTGAGATGGAGGGTTACGGTGGTGCCCTTGAGCGCCTTGGGCCCGAGAGAGCCATAGTCCGGCATCTCATCCGCGAGCATGACGAGGGACTCTCCGATACGGATGCTTCCATGCCACAAGCGCCCATCCGGCCCTTCGAGGCGCATCATCTCCTGGGCTCCGAACGCGTCTTTGTAGAAATCGATGGCCTTTGCAGCTCCCGCACACACCAGATGCGGAGTTACCGTGTGCATGTAGGGGTCTGCGCCCGATCTTTTCGTCTCACCCGGATTGGCGGCCATGGCGCGCTCCTTCCTTGGCTGTTTGCCCTCAGATCATTGAAGTCTCTGGACGTTCGGGAACGGTAAGAGCTGCCGCGTGCGGACCCGTTCACCATCTTGCAACCTCTCGAGAACGTAGCGCGGGCGCGGAAAGATCCCGCACCCTCTTGCGCCGCCGTGGTGGATTCGCGTAAGTGTCAACGTGATAGAGGCATCCGAGACCCGCTCGACATGAGCCATACGGTCATCAGCTCCGACGTATTTCCGGCCGGCGTCACCGCGCCCGGCAGCGTTGCGTCGCGCGCCTCCGGCCTCCTGACCCTCCTCCTTATCAGCCCCTGAGAACCGGGGGCCCGGCTTGCGGCTGGGCAGGTACTCAGGGGATCGCTAACCGCACGCTGATAGGAGTCCGCCGGCCCCGTTCTGGTTGCCCGGCCACCGAGGAAGGACACAAGTCTATGACCACCACAGGCACCGACGGCGACCGCGTCGTCATTTTCGACACCACGCTGCGCGACGGCGAGCAGTGCCCCGGCGCGACCATGACCTTCGAGGAGAAGCTCGAGGTCGCCGACTGCCTCGACGCCATGGGCGTCGACATCATCGAGGCCGGCTTCCCGATCGCCTCCGAAGGCGATTTCGAGGCCGTGACGGCCATTTCCAAGCGCGTGAAGCAGGCGGTCGTCGCAGGGCTCGCGCGCGCCATCAACGCCGACATCGACCGGGCAGGCGAGGCGGTCCGTCACGCAGCGCGGCCGCGCATTCACACGTTCGTCTCCACCTCGCCGATTCATCTCGCGCACCAGATGCGCAAGACGGAAGCCGAGGTGCTCGAGATCATCACCGCGACGGTCGCCCGCGCCCGCAACCTTGTCGACAACGTCGAATGGAGCGCGATGGACGCCACCCGCACCGGCATCGACTATCTCTGCCAGTGTGTGGACGCAGCAATCAAGGCCGGCGCCAGCACCATCAACCTGCCTGACACCGTCGGCTACGCGACGCCCGAGGAGTATGCGGCCATGTTCCGCATGGTGCGCGAGCGGGTGGCCAACGCCGACAAGGCCGTGTTCTCGACCCACTGCCACAACGATCTCGGCTTGGCGGTTGCGAATTCGCTGGCGGCGCTCGGCGCCGGCGCACGGCAGATCGAGTGCACGATCAACGGCATCGGCGAGCGGGCCGGCAACGCAGCGCTGGAAGAGATCGTGATGGCGATCCGCACGCGTGCGGACGCGCTGCCCTACCGCACCGGCATCGACACGACGATGCTGGCACGCGCTTCTAAGCTCGTTTCGGCGGTGACCAACTTCCCGGTGCAGTACAACAAGGCCATCGTTGGACGGAACGCCTTCGCGCACGAGAGCGGCATCCATCAGGACGGCATCCTCAAGCATCAGCAGACCTACGAGATCATGACGCCGGAATCGGTCGGCGTCGGCAAGACGTCGCTGGTGATGGGCAAGCATTCGGGGCGGAACGCCTTCCGCAGCAAGCTCGCCGAACTCGGCTATGTGCTGGGCGAGAACGCCTTCGAGGATGCGTTCAACCGCTTCAAGGCGCTCGCGGACCGCAAGAAGCACGTCTATGACGAGGATATCGAGGCGCTCGTCGACGAGGAGATCGCGCACGCGCACGACCGCATGAAGGTGGTTGCCCTGCAGGTGATCGCCGGCACCGGCGGCCCGCAGTCGGCGACGCTGACACTCGATGTCGACGGCGCCCAGCAGACCGTGCACGCTAACGGCAACGGCCCGGTGGACGCCACGTTTGCAGCGATCCAGAGGCTGGTGCCGCACACGGCCAAGCTCGAGCTTTACCAGGTGCACGCCGTCACTGAGGGCACCGATGCCCAGGCTGAGGTTTCCGTGCGTCTTGCTGAGGATGGCCGTGTGGTGACCGGGCGCGGAGCCGATACCGATACCCTCGTCGCGTCGGCGCGGGCCTACGTCGCGGCCCTCAACAAGCTGATGCTCAAGCGGCAGAAAACAGCCAAGGCCGAGCAGGCGGTGTAGGGCAGCCGGGGCCGATGCGGCCTCGATGCTCATATCCGCTGGACAAGGCGTTTGGTGGATGTTAGACGAACCGCGTTGGGGCCCTGGCGCACTCGTTCGGGGCCCCTTCTCCGTCTTTACGAGACCCGGACATCGGGCCTCGAGGCGACGGGTGATTAGCTCAGATGGTAGAGCAGCTGACTCTTAATCAGCGGGTCGAAGGTTCGAGTCCTTCATCACCCACCAATATTTTCAATCGCTTACACGAGATTGTTAATCCGCAAGGCAGCTTGCGGACCGCGGCGGGCTGAACGCTCCTCACCGTTTCCGGCTCTTGGCACCTGGGGCCGTTCCGAAAGTGAAAACGGGGAACGGCTCTAAGTTTTTGTTTGATCGTGCGTCTTCTCGGAAAACCGGTTGTCACTTTTCCGGAAGCACTCTTACCAAGCGCGAGAGCTGCGTCGCGCTCCATCCCCCGATTTTCGAGCCACGCTTGGGCAGGAACCCCTCCTCCGAACAGGGGTTTTCCGAAGTAAGGAGGATATGCCGATGACGCTTCATGATGGAACGCCGCGCCGGCCGCGCGAAGAACCGGGCAACGGGCGCGAACCCAGACCTACAAGCTCCCGGAATTGGATCCTGTTCGTCGCTGTTGTCGTCGTTCTGGCCATCCTTGCGGCGATCAACTCATACTACCGCGGATCGGAGCACAGCGTTACCAACGCGCCTGCCGGAACGCCGCCGTCCACGCAGACGCCCAGCACGACGCCACCGGTCCATCAAGAACCAAGCAATCCTTGAAGGCGAACCTGATGCTGATGCCGTCAAAATGGCAGAGCCGGTTCGTTGTCGGTGCGGGCGAGGGTCATACGCAGCTTTGCCCTGTCCTCGCGCAGCAGCGATCGCGTTGTCTTCACGAGCTATAATGATGCAGCGCAAACAGTGCGCCGAGAGCGAGGATTGCCGCAAGCTGCAGACTGACGCGCCACCGCATCACCTTTTGGCTCGTATCGTCCGTTGCCCCGGACGCGGCGTTCCATGCACGCATGGCGAGCGTGCCCACGAGGAGCACGATCAACAGGGCAATCAGAAAGCTGATCAGGTTCCCCATTGCGCGTGCCTCCAATTGCTTAAGGAATAAACATGCTGCCGCTGAGAAGTTCCAAGCAGGAAAACTCCGTTGCCAAGTGTCGGTGGATGAAGGCGAGGCCGGGTGGCGTTTGGAACTGAGACTTTGCAAACGATGGAAGCTGTAACGGCGCCTAAAATCTATCACGTCAGGGGCTAGGATCCCATCCGCGGGTGGTGCATTGGGTGCTCCACGTAGCGGCCGTGCGGAGGTCTTGCGATCGTGTCGAAGTCACGTGCGAGGTCGTGGAGAGCGGCCTGCATCAAGGGCCCGCCCATGGCGCGGCCATGGCCGGAAACCACCAAGGCGGGTTCGAGCGCGGCGAGATCTCTGACGGATTGGCGGGCTTCCTCCCAATTGACCGTGAAATAGGCTGGCGGACCGTGCACTTCCGGCTCTTGCGTCGCTGTCGCGTAGGCGGATTCAGCGTGCGTCGTGACGAAAGCATCTCCTACGATCAGCGTCCTGTCAGTTTCGCGCCAAAACGAAACGTGGCCAGGCGAATGTCCGGGTGTGTGCAGCCACCGCCAGCCCGGCAGATCCGGCACCTCGCCATTCGCCGGAAGCGGCATCAGACAGCCGGATACGTCAACGGGCTTTGTCGGGTAGAAACGGGAAAGCCTCGACATGAGCCCGCCGCCGACGGACGGGTCCGGGTCAGGATAGGACGTTGAGCCATCGAGATAGGGATGTTCCAAGACGTGCGCGTAAATGGGCGTGTCCCATTCGGCCGCGAGGCTCTCGAGCACGCCCACGTGATCGAAGTGACCGTGCGTGAGCAAGATGCAAGCTGGAGGGGCATCGTTGCCGAAGCGCTGCGCGGCTGCGCGTTCTATGAACGCTTTGGAGCCCATGACGCCGGCATCCACCAGAACCCAGCCTCGATCACCCGCATCGGGTGGTCCGATGAAAACCACGTTTGCGAGCAGGCAGCGTAGGTAGGCGAGCTCGGGTAGCAGCTCGACCGTGCCATCCAGCGGATCTCGATGGGGCGCAAGTGCGCCGTTCGGAACAGGTACCTGATGCGCCATGGTGATCGCTGTTCTCAGTGTTGAATGATATTTCCGACCTGAAGCAAAGAACGGTGCGCCCGGGCGGTTGTTCCATGAGGCGACTTGCTTCCCGCCGGTGCTGTACGGTTTCGAACAGTGAGTGCCGGCGAAAGTGAACTCATATGATGGGCTGATCGGGCTCGCCGGTTCCGCCGGAAGGTACGTCAAACAGCAGTTTCTGCATGATTTCGGGAGGTGTTCCGCCCCGCATCTTCTTCATGGCGTCGCCATAGGCATCCCGCGCTTCGTCGACGCTCTTGTGCCCTTGGACAATTTCGTTCGCCAGATTCAAAGCGAGGAAATTGGCCTCCTCGCCTTCACAACGGGCTGAGATTTCGCCTTTGGTGCGGTCGATGAGAACGCTGCCGTCAAAAGCCGCAAGCTCCCCGAGCTTTTCGACCGGCACCTTGTAGGGAATATACTGCTCCAGCACATCGTGATGCGGCGTTGGAAATTCGTGAGGAACCTCCTCGGCGTAGATGACGGTGCGCCGCCAGGGCCCGTTATTATGCCAGATCAGGCGGCTTGCGGATGCCTCGTTGGGGAGCCCATATTTGTTGATGGTGGTCGTCGCCGCCTCTTTGGAGACCTTGGGCCAGCCGCTTAAAATCTCTTTGACGGCGGCCGAGTCCACCTGCGTGTCTGCCTGCATCGGAACCTCCTGATATGGGCGGCAACCATCTCGCGCGCCAATGGTTCCGGCAGCCGCGCGATCTGATCGGCATGCTGCCCGCGAAAAAGAAGTTCGATCCTCTTGCGTCGTGAAGGTTCGTTGCAGGGGGCGCCGAGACTACGCGCTGAAAAAGCCACGGATCGCGGGAGTATTCCGCATACTTGCTTTGGCGGCTTGGATCAGGGATCATGTCGCCGGCATGACGATACGTTTGAATCATACCATTGTCCCAGCCCGGGAAAAGGAAAGTGCAGCGGCGCTGTTCGCCGAGATCTTCGGTGTGACGGTCGGCCGGACAAACCCGGGCAGCGCCCCAGGCAGATTTGCTGTGGTGAGCATCGGAGAGATCAATTTCGATTTCGACGACGTCGATCAGTTCGAGCCACACCATTACGCGTTTCACGTCAGTGACGAAGAGTTCGACCAGATTCTGGAGCGCGTGAAGGCGCGCGGCCTCGTGATCGCGGCGGATCCTTTCTACAAGCGGATCGGAGAGCTCAACGCCAACGAAGGCGGCCGTGGTTTTTATTTCCGTACTCCGGATGGCCATAACCTCGAGCTACTGACGCGGGTATAGGACAGGTGCGTTTTCGGGCCTGAACTCATGTGCCTCCCTATATCCGGTTTCACTTCGCAGCAGTCTCACGTGATGTCCGGTCCTGTAGGCCAGCGGCCGTCATCGCGCCGTGCTGCATGGCAAACGGCAAAATACCTCTCGTTTTCTCCGTCATCGAAGCAAAACGTGACGTCAACCGACGTCGGCAGTGGAACAGGAGCGAGGCGCACGTGTTGTCTTCATACGGAGATCACGCCCGCAAGATGAACCATAATCCCAACAAGGACCCTTAATGATGATAAGATCACTTCCACTCGCGGCGATTGCGTCGCTGCTGCTGGGCTCCGTGGCATGGTCTGCCCCGCTTCCGAATACCGCTGTAACGACGCAGCAAGCGACGTCCAGCCAGGTCGAGCAAGTCGCCCGGAGAAGCCATCGGAACTATCGCCATCATCGCCACTACCGTCGAGGCTTCCGCGGTCATCGTCATTACCGACGCGCGCCGCGCGGCTGGCATCGCTATAGCCATCGCCCGCATCGCTGGCGCGAGCGCGGATGCATCATCATCGGACCGGTGTGGTTCTGCCCGTAGCGCGGCGATTGTGCGTGGCGAACGGACGGCCCGCGACGATGACATCGACGCCCGCTCCCAAGGTCTAGCAGGCCGCCCGCCCGGGCTCGCCTGTCGGGGCCTGGAGCGGGTCGTCGTCATGTCGCCCGAGCTGTTCCTGTATGCCGGGCGAAGCTGTCGAGTATGGCCTGCCAGCCGGCGCGCTGCTGTTCGATCGGGCATTCCTCTTCTGCCTCGAACGTCACGCGAACCTGCACGCCGTCGTGAACGGGAATGAAGTCAACGCGGGCAGACCGGTCGCCGAATGCATATTCGATCAGCCTGTGCGTCTCGATCTTCGTATAGACTCCAGAGAAATCAAAACCGATGCTGCCGTCCTTGGCTTCCATCCGCGATGAGAAGGCGCCGCCTTCGCGCAGGTCCACGGTCGCGGCCGTCGTATGCCAATCATCGGACGCAGCGTTCCACTGCTTGATGTCCTCGGGCGTGGTGTAGGCGCGCCAGACCCGTTCGAGGGGCGCTGCGACACGAGACTCCACCACAATGAGCTGACCGGTCACGATCCGTACTCCTTGAGAATCGAGGATTGAGGGGCGGCTACGGGTTGATTTCTGGCTCGACGAGCCGAGCGAGCTTTTGCAGCGAGTGCTGCCAACCAAGGTAGCAAGCTTCCGGCGGAATGATGTCGGGAACGCCCTGTTGCTCGATATGCAGCTCTGTTCCGACCGATACGGCCTTCAGTGCCACCGTCACTTTCATTTCGCCGGGGAGATTGGGATCGTCAAAACGGTCCGTGTACACGAGCGTCTCTCCCGGAACGAGCTTGAGATAGGTGCCGCCGAAGGAGTGGCTGGCCCCCGTCGTAAAGTTGCGAAACGACATTCGATGCGTGCCGCCCTCTCTGGCATCGAGCTCATGGACGGTGCAGAGATAGCCGAATGGTGGCAGCCAACTCGCCACCGCATCGGACTCGACAAACGCCCGATAGATCTTTTCCGGCTTGGCCGCGAGGACCCGGTGCAGTCGTATGGTGCTCGGCATGATGAATTCCTCGAGTTGGCTGGCAGCTTCCGGCCGCTCAAGATGGTCCGAACAAATCCAGCACACGTTCGAGCATCTCGCCCGTGTCGCTCGTCAAATCAGCAGCGCGGAACACCAATATGGCGATCGTCTCGCGGCGCGGATCGCCGACCTCGATGCCATGGATCTCGCAGGCACGCTCATACACGGATTGAAGGCGCGCGAGTTCGGCATCGTCGAAGGTTCGGGACGGAGAGATACGATCCAGATAGTTGCTGATTTTGGGCATGGGAGCACCTTTTCAGGCTCGCGATCCAGCGACATAGGGCGGTTGCAGACGGATGCTCGCCTGACTGACAACGCGCTTGAGAGGTGGCGGGATCCCGCGTGACGGTCAATCGCCCTCCTTGAGAACGGCCGTCAGGATGTCGAACATCTCGTCGATCTGCTCCTCCGTGATGATGAGAGGCGGCGAGAGGGCGATAACGTCTCCTGTCTGGCGGACGAGCAGACCGCGTTCGAAACTTTTGACGAAGCGGTCGTAGGCGCGCGTGCCCGGCGCATCGGGCCTTGGCGAGAGCTCGACGGCGCCAATGAGGCCGATGTTGCGCACGTCGATGACGTGCGGCAGCCCTTCGAGGGCATGCACCCGCTCCTCCCAATGGGCCGCGAGCGTGGCCGCGCGTGTGAGCAGCAACTCTTCATGATACGTCGCAAGCGTTGCCACGAGGGCGGCGGCCGCAATCGGATGGCCAGAGTAGGTATAGCCGTGAAAGAGGTCGATCGCGTTCTCGGGGCCGCTCATGAGCGCGTCGTGGATATGGCTTTTGAGGAGCACGGCACCCATCGGAATGGCGCCGTTGGTAAGCCCCTTCGCCGTCGTGATGAGGTCGGGAGAGACGCCGAAATAGTCGGCGGCGAACGGCGTGCCGAGGCGGCCGAAGCCCGTGATGACCTCGTCGAAGATAAGCAGGATGTCGTGCTTGGCGGCAATCGCCGCCAGCCGCTTCAGATAGCCTTTAGGCGGGATCAGCACGCCGGTCGAGCAGGCGACCGGCTCGACGATCACGGCCGCGATGGTGGAGGCGTCATGCAGCGCCACGAGCCGCTCGAGATCGTCGGCTAGGTCCGCGCCGTGCTCCGGCTCCCCACGGCTGAAGGCGTTCCGCTCGAGATCGTGCGTATGGCGGATATGATCGACGCCCGCGACGAGCGCGCCGAACATTTTGCGGTTGGATCCGATACCGCCGACCGCAGTGCCGCCGAAATTGACGCCGTGGTAGCCGCGTTCGCGCCCGATGAGGCGCGTCTTGGCGCCGTTGCCCTTCGCCCGATGATAGGCGAGCGCGATCTTGAGCGCCGTGTCGACGGACTCCGAGCCCGAGTTGGTGAAGAATACATGGCCGAAGCCTTGCGGCGCGATGTTGACGACGCGGGACGCCGCCTC
>JRYH01002577.1_pt1 | contig 72503 bp, 58 predicted proteins | sample 235351 | NCBI WGS metagenome assembly JRYH01 (sample SAMN03074221, study PRJNA261480) | activated sludge metagenome | biome: Wastewater Treatment Plant; feature: Wastewater; material: Activated sludge; isolation source: activated biomass of a wastewater treatment plant treating wastewater... ... | reverse complement strand
CGAACGGGAAGACGACGACGACGAGGTTCCTGCACGCGGCGCTGGGCTCGACGATGCGGGGAACCTGCCCGTCGAAGAGCCACAACAACGATCTGGGGCTCCCGCTTACGCTGCTCGCGGCGCGGCCCGGGGACGACTATCTGATCTGCGAGATCGGGACGAGCGGGCCCGGGGAGATCGCGCGGTTGAGCGCGATCGCGGAGCCGGAGATCGGCGTGATCACCTCGATCGGTCGGGCTCACCTGGAGCGGCTGGGCTCGGTGTCGGGCGTGGCGGAGGAGAAGGCCGATCTCGTGCGCTCGCTGCCGACGGGCGGGCTGGGCGTGGTGATCGCGGATTCGCCGGAGTTGGCGGCGGCGCTGGCGGGGTTCATGGGGTGCCGGCTGGTGAGGGTCGGGGCGGGGGAGGGGGCGGAGATCCGCGTGGGTGGGTTCGAGCCTTCGGGGACGGGGATCGCGTTCGACTACCTGGGGAGCCGGGCGGAGGTTCCGCTGCCGGGGGCGCACAACGCGCTAAACGGAGCGATGGCGTTGCGGGTGGCGCAGGCCGCGGGGGTGCCGCTGCCGGAGGCGATCCGGGGGCTGGCACGGGCGGCGGCGCCGCCGATGCGTCTCGAGCGGCTCGATGTTGCGACGCGCGATGGCGGCGTGGTGGTGGTGAACGACGCGTACAACGCCAACCCGGAGTCGATGCGGGCGACGCTCGGCGTGTTCCTCGATGGCGGGCTGGACCCTGCGGGGTGGGCCCGCGGGACGGGCGGGCGGCGGGTGCTGGTGTTGGGCGAGATGCTGGAGATGGGCTCGGGGAGCGCGGGGATGCACCGGGAGATCGCCGAAGGATTGGCGGCCCGGGTGGGCGACCTCGACGGGGTTGTGCTGGTGGGCAGGCACGCGGCGCCGATGGCGGAGATCCTCGAGGCGGCGCGTGCGGGGGTGGTGCTGCTGGCAGAGCCGGACGCGTCGGGCGATTGGGCGGACCGGGCCGCGGCGTTGATTCGGGGTGGTGACCTGGTGTTGCTGAAGGGCTCGCGCGGGATGAGGCTCGAACGGGTGATCGACGCGTTGCGAGCGCGGGGCGTGTAGCCTTCTCGGGGTGGTCCGTTGGATTCGAGGGAGCACGGATGCTCTATTGGATACTCGACATCGCGCGTCGCTGGCTCGACGAGATCGGGCTGTACTCGGTGGTTCGCGTGCTGGACCAGGTGGAGTTCCGCGCGTTTGCGGCGGCGTTTCTTTCGTTCCTGCTGGTGATCGTTGCGGGGCGGCCTGTGATCCGGCAGTTGACGCGGCTCAAGATCGGGGACGCGGGGTCGACGGACGCGGAGGCGCTGCGGGCGCACGCGGCGAACAAGGCGAACACCCCGACGATGGGCGGCGTGCTGATCGGCGGGGCGATCCTGGTCTCGACGGTGCTGCTGGCGGACATCCGGCAGATGCATGTGCAGCTCGGGCTGGTGGTGCTGCTGTGGCTGGGCGTGCTGGGCGGGTTCGACGATTGGCTGAAGCTGACCGCGCGGCGCCGGGGGACGGGGCGGCAGGGGCTGTTCGCGTGGGAGAAGATGGTCTTTCAGCTGGGGCTCGGGGTGATCGTCGGGTTCTTCGCGTACAACGCGGGGGACGACCCGGCGACGCCGCTCGACCTGGCGCATGTGCTGAACCTGCCGTTCCAGCGGACCTTCCTGCCGGGCGGGGGGGGTGTTGCGGAAGGTTTGATTTACCTGAGCGCGCCGGTGTTCATCGCTATCTCGGCGCTGCTGATCGCGGGCATGTCGAACGCGGTGAACATCACGGATGGGATGGACGGGCTGGCGGGGGGCGTGTCGGCCACGGTGTCGTTCGGGCTGATGGTGCTCGCGTTGATCGCGGGGTCGGACGGGTTCAGTCAGTACCTGCTGGTGCCGCATGTGGCCTTCGTGAACGAGCTCGCGGTGCTCGCGGGGTCGATGGCCGGGGCGTGCATCGGGTTCCTGTGGTGGAACGGGTCGCCCGCGCTGGTGTTCATGGGGGACACGGGGTCGCTGGCGCTGGGTGGGCTGATCGCGTACCTGGCGATCGCGATCCGGCAGGAGATCGCCATGCTGATCATGAGCGGGGTGTTCCTGCTCGAGATCGGCTCGGTGGTGCTGCAGGTGGGCTACTTCAAGGCGTCGGGCGGGAAGCGGGTCTTCCGCTGCGCCCCGTATCACCACCACCTGCACCTGGGCGGGTGGACGGAATCACAGGTCGTGACGCGGCTGTGGATCGTCTCGATCCTGTTGGGTCTGGTCGGGCTCACGCTGCTGAAACTGCGGTAGGCTCCTCGGAAACTCGCGGGCCATCATGGAGGACTCCCGATGCGATCGATGCTCTCGCTCTCTGTGCTCACGCTCGCGGCGGCGGTTTCGGGGGGGTGCTGGAACGCGTACAACGAGACGACGCACGCGCCCGCCGAGACAGCACCGGATGGATTGGTGATCGGGGCCGCGACGGTGGTGGCGGTGCGGCCCGATGTGCTGGGGGCGGCGGCGGGGTTGCCGGTGACGGCGGGGACGCACGGGATCAACGGGGCGCAGGTCGTGCTGCAGGGTTCGCTGGTGGGCGTTGACAGGACCTGGATCACGCTCGACGAGGCGGGCGGGGAGCGTCGGTGGATCCGCCTTGAGGTGGTGAGTTGGGTGAGCCAGGCGACGCCGCCACCGGATGAGCAAGCCGCCGGGGGCTGACGCGTGCGCCCGGGAGGGCCGGTGCCGCGCGGCTTCGGTGCGGGCGGGCGGAACACGGGGAAGAAAAAGGGCCCGCGCCGAGAGGCGCGGGCCCTTGTGCATTGGGTCAGATCCGGTCCTTGGACCGGGCCCGGGTTACGGGCAACCGGCCTGGAAGGCGGTGATGAAGGCGTTGATGTCGGCGAGGTCGAAGATGCCGAAGGGGGCGACGAGGTCGGCGATCGGGTCCTGGGTGGTGAAGCCGACGACGAAGGCGTTGATGTCGGCGAGGTCCAGGATGCCGTAGGGCTGGGCGATGTCGGCGTCGTTGCAGCCGAGGGCGATCAGGGCCAGGTCGTCGGCGTCGACATCGTCGTCGCCGTCGAGGTCGCCCTCGCAGTAGGTGCTGCCGGTGCCGATGTTCGAGGCGATGATGGCCGCGTCGGCGGAGTCAACGACGCCGTCGAGGTTGATGTCGCCGAAGACGGTTTCGAGGACGGAGAGGACGAAGTCGCGGTCGGCCGCGTCGACGACGAGGTCGCCGTTCATGTCGGCGGAGAGGTCCATGTTGACGGCCTGCTCGAGGTCGGACCAGTCGCCGTAGTTATCCATGACATACTCGATGTCGTCGCAGTCGACGGCGCCGTCCCAGCCGTTGGGCTCCCAGCCCGGGGTGGGGAGGTCGCCGGCGATGTCGGCGGCGGAGTCGCCGTTGTTGTAGGTGCCGCGGGCGAGGGTGGTGCCGAAGAAGTTGCCCCCGAAGGCGTTGTCAACGGCGAGGAAGCCCGCGCCGCGGTCGAGGACATCGTTGACCATCGCCAGGCCGTCGGCGGCGTAGCGGACATCGGCGGCGGTGAAGTTGCCGTCGTTGTTGTGGTCGCCCAGGATCTCGAAGGAGGCGAGGCCCGAGCCGGTCCAGGCGGGCCCGCCGTTGCGGGAGCGCCATGCGGCGACCATGTTGTCGAGGTCGTTGATGTCGCGGACCCCGTTGGCGTCGAAGTCGCCGGCGATCTTGTTGACCGAGTTGGCGCCGAGCAGGGTGTTGTAGTTGATGAGGGTGCCGTTGACGGTGCGGTAGTGCGAGCCGGTGTTGCCGTCGGTGTAGGTGGTGTTGGCGGTGCGGGTGGGCGAGCGGCCCGCGGTGTTGGAGTTGAACGAGTCGAGCAGCGGGTTGGCGAAGGTGTTGGCGGGGTCGTTCAGGGTGAACGACTGGACATTGGGGTTGAGGGCGCTGTTGGCGACGATGGCGATGGGCTGGGTGCCGTCGGCGTCGAAGTCGGCGGGGACATTGTCCGGGGCCGCGGTGAGGAGGAACGACTCGGCGAGGAGTTCGCCGGGCATGAAGTCGGACTGGGCGCCGCCCGGGACGGTGACGAAGGCGGAGATGGAGCGGAGGATGTTGTTCATGTAGGCCGCGGCCGCCGGGTTGGCGGGGGCGGGGTTGCCGGCGAAGGGGTTCGGGCCGGTCTCGGAGGGGAGCCAGCCCCATCCGCCGAGCGAGGCGCCGGCGTTGCGCGGGTCGCCTCGGAAGGAGAAGGCCGCGGGGCCGGTGATGTTGTAGCCGTTGGGCCCGCCGTCGATGACATTCTCGATGGTGGGGCGGGCGGCGACGGTGCCGCCCTTGATGTCGGCGATGACGGCGAGGCAGTCGAATTCCTCGTTGATGAGGCGGCTGTTCTCGATGAGTCGCTCGGCGCCGGTGTGGCCCACGCCGAGGCGGGTGTTGCGGACGGTTGTGTCGAGGTTGCCCGAGCCGGACTTGTTGGAGGGGAGGTAGTCGGGTCCGACAAGGTCGTGGATGCTGCTGGTCAGGCGGAGCCCGATGTTCTCACCGATGCCGAAGGAGGGGTCGAGGCCGATGCCGTTCATGAAGGCGTTGCGGGTGCCCGAGCCGGAGTCGCGGGTGACCTTGGTGAGGTTCTCGCCGTTGGCGCGGCGGCCGGTGGCGGCGAGGTGGCGGAGGTCGGACATGAGGATCTCGCTCATGCCGACGCCGTAGTTGACCGCGGCGGCGACGGGGACGATGGAGATGCCGAAGTCGTAGACGGTGAAGGAGTCGGGGTTGCCGAGGTTGGTGTTGAGGCGGGTGAGCGGGCGGAGGAGGTTGCTCTGGTTGGTCGGGGTTCCGTCCTTGTTGAGGGCGACGACGGGGTTGCCGCCGTAGCCGGTGGCGCCGGGGGAGCGGAGGGGGCTGTTGGCGCCGTTGACGATACCGAACCAGGCGAGGGGCACATCGGAGGTGGAGAAGTCGACATGGAGCCCGGCGCCGCTGCCGTCACCGGTGACGCCCGGCTCGAAGGAGCCCGGGACGGGGAGGAAAGGGGCGCCCGAGCGGTTGGCCGAGTTGCCCAGGGGCTGGAGGACCGAGCCGACGACGAGGTTCAGGCGCTGCCAGATCGAAGAGGAAACATGGTTGGAGTTGCCCGGGTCATCAACGGTCGAGCCGTCCATGTCGGTATCGAAGAGGTCGCCGTTCTCATCGAAGACGAGTGAGAAGAGGTCGAACTCGCGGATGCCGTTGCCCGAGCCGGCGATGCGGTAGTGGAAGAGCCACTGGGTGTCGTCGATGGTGCCGCTGCCGCAGGTGAAGGGGGCGGTGAGGCACCCGCCGGAGTTGGGGGCGAGCTGGTCGGGGAAGAGGCTGCCGAGCGAGCCCGCGCGGCCGTCGCCGTCGACATCGATGAAGTCGTTGGTCGAGGCGTCGGCGCGGAAGAACGACTCCTGGAGCGTGGCTCCCGAGCCGGTGAGCACGAGCGGGTCGGCCTGGACGGTGGCGGCGGCGCCGCACGCGGCGATGAGAATCGCGATATGATTCGCCTTCATTGCTGGTTTCCTCCGAGTGGTTGGGGTCGGGAAGGGCGTCGAGGCCCGTGCGTACCGATCGCGCCCCGCGGGCCGGCCTCCGTTGCCCGCGGCGAACTCTCTCAATGCCTCCGCACGCACGCTGCGAGGGAGAAAGACACGGCGTCCGGTCTCGCGGACGCCGGTCGGGATCGATCAGCCGCCGAAGCCCTCTCGTTCGAGTTCCTCGACGGTCCAGACGGCGGTGTTGTTCTGCCCGCCGCCTCCGGTGCCATCGACCGCGGGGGTGATGCTGTAGAAGCGGTCGCCCCAGAGGCTGTTGCGGAGGGTCTCCTTGAGTTCGAGCATCTCGGTGTGCCCGTCGACGAAGGAGAAGTTGGACTTGCCGCGGTGGGCGCGGGAGACGAGGTTGAGCTGCTCGTTGTCGTTGTCGATCAGGCCGACCGACTGCTCGCGGAGCTGCTCCTCGTTCCAGATCTCGTCTTCGAGGTAGTAGCGGAAGGGCTTGTTGGGGTAGGCGACATTGCCGACCTGGTAAACATCGTTCTGGCCCTGGAAGGACTTGAAGGGGACGATCGGGCGGTGGCTCTTGGACTTGGAGACCGAGTCGTCGGAGCCGCCGAGCTCGGCGACGGTCTTCCACTCGTTGCGGTCCTCGATCTCGGCGGCGAGGATGGTGGTGGAGCCGCTGCCGATCTGGTCGACGCGGACGAGGACATTCTGGCGGCGTGCGGAGGCGGCCGCGATCTCGTTGAACTTGTTGCGCGGCATGATGGCGCCGTTCACGGTGAACGAGATGCGCGGGACCTGGCGGTCGGTGAGTTCCATTTCGTCGCCGCCGCGGTCGCTGGTGTCGGAGATCTGCCAGGCCTCGGAGTTGAACGCGTCGGGGCCCCAGTTGGTGCGCGGGGCGCCGCCGTTGGTGGTCTTGGGGCTCTCGAAGGCGTCGGCGGGGATGTTGCCGTCATACAGGAAGTAGGACCAGTGGGCGTAGCCGTTGTTGCCGTCGGGGTTGCCCGTGGAGGAGCCGTACTGGCTGTTCCAGTTCCAGTCGAGCCCGTTCTCGGTGCGGGGGTACGCATAGGCGGGGGGGAGATAGTCCTGGTTCTGCGAGGTGTAGACGGCGACGCCCTGTGAGATGTTGCGTGCGTTGGCGCCGGCCTTGAGGGCCTGGGCCGCGTCGCGGGCGGCGCCGAGCGCGGGGAGCAGGATCCCGATGAGCAGGGCGATGATGGCGATGACGACGAGGAGTTCGATGAGAGTGAAACCGTTCACTCGTGTTCGCTGCGGCATCCTTGGTCTCCGTGGTGTGTGTTGGACGGTCCGGTGAGCATGAGTATTGAGAGATGGGCGCCCGGCGTCCGTTCTCGATGCGCTGAGCCTTCGTGAAGATTGTGCGAAGCGGCCGAGAGCGCGAAGAAACATTGAAGATTGCGTGAAGGCCGCGTGCGCAATCGGCGCGTGATGCGCGGACGATCGGAGGCCCAAGCGCGGGTGCGCTCGGAGCGCGCGGATCGGTGATTCGGTCGACGCCCGCGACCTCGGTTCTACAACGGCAAAGGCGAGGCGACGCGGCTGGGCTGTGATGCGGGTTCCCGGTCGTCACCGGGCGTCGGTGCCGTGGTTCATCTCGAAGCGCGAACCACGAGCGGACGGCGTGGGCCGTCCCGCTCCGCGGTCACTCTGTGAGATGACGGCGGGCGCCGAGCACAAGTTGGTGCGGATATTCTGTCTGTTGGGCCGGCGGTCGGGGGCGTGCGGGGTGATCGTGTCGATCGGATGGGGGGCCCGGGCGTGTTCCGGGAGTCCGGCGCGGGGGCGTGGGTCAGGCCGGTCGGCGGCGCCCGGTGGGCCGGTCATGCTCCGCAAAAACGCCAAACGCCGCAAACCCTTCGGCTTGCGGCGTTTGCGTCAAGTGGAGCGGAGGAGAGTCGAACTCCCGACCTCATCATTGCGAACGATGCGCTCTACCAACTGAGCTACCGCCCCGTAGGACCCGAAGCGTACGCCCGTCCGCCGCCGGCGACAACACCCCGCCGAACACCTGGGAGGCTTGACGCGAATACACTCGCAACAACATGGCGAGACCCGTCACCCCCCCGCTGTTCTGGATACCCCTCGCGGCCCTGGCCTGGGCGGTGCTCTCGCTCTTCCCGGGCGGCTGCGGGCGACAGGAGCCGGCGGAGGGCGGGCCCTTGCGGGTGGTGGTGTCGATCCCGCCGCTGCGGGGCCTCGTGGAGCCGATGTTCCCGGAAGGGACGGAGTTCACCACGCTGGTGGAGTCGGGGCGGAGCGTGCACGGGTTCGAGCCGACGCCGGCCCACATGGCCTCGCTGGCTCGGGCCGATGTTGTCGTCATCGTGGGGCTGGGGCTGGAGGGTCGGGTCGCGGACGCGGTTCGGCATGGGGGGGCCCGGGCCCGGCTGATCGAGATGGCGTCGGTCCTCGGCATCGAGGGGGGCGGGCACGCGTCCCACGAGGGGCACGACCACGGGGAGGGCGAGGCGTGCGGGCTGGTGGACCCGCACCTGTGGCTGGACCCGGTGCTGGCGCGGGACTTCGTGGCGGCGCTCCCGGGGCTGGTGCCGGCGCGGGCGGCGGAACGGGCGGCGGCGGCGGCGCCCGAGATGGTGCGCGCGATCGAGGAGATCGACGCGATGTACCGCGATCGGCTCGCGCCGTTCGCGGGGCGCGCGATCGTGACGCACCACGCGTCGATGGGGCGACCGGCGGCGCGGTACGGGCTGCGGGTGGCGGCGGTGCTGCGTCCGGTGGAGACGGTCGAGACCTCGGCGGGGGACATCGCGGCGGCGCGTGCGGCGATCGAGGCGGAGGGCGTGGGCGCGATCTTCGTGGAGCCTCAGTTCAGCGGGAGCACCGCGGAGCGGCTGGCGGAATCGGCGGGGGTGCGGCTGGTGGTGCTCGATCCGCTGGGGTCGGGGGACTGGTTCGCGATGATGCGTTCGAATCTCGACGCGTTGGTGGAGGGACTCTCCCCGGCGACGGGGGCGGGCTCGGAAGACCGCCCGGGAGTGGGGCCGTGAGCGGGGAAGACCGCGCGGGCGTGCATGGGGATCGCGACGGCGTTGCGATCGAGATGTCGTCGGTGAGTTTCGCGTACGGGGCGGACGCCGAGCCGGTGGTGGAGGGCGTCTCGCTGTCGGTCGCGCGCGGTGAGCGGCTGGGGATCCTCGGGCCGAACGGGGGCGGAAAATCAACGCTCTTGAAGATCCTCCTGGGCGACCTCTCGCCCCGGTCGGGGTCGGTGCGTGTGCTCGGGGAGCCGCCGGTGCGGGCGCGGGAGCGCGGGCTGATCGGGTACCTGCCGCAGCGGGTGACGGCGGAGCTTGGGTTCCCGCTTTCGGCGAGGCAGGTGGTCGAGCAGGGCGTGAGCATGGGGCTGAGGCCTTGGCGCGGGCTGAGCCCGGAGCGGCGTCGGCAGTCCTCCCGGGCGCTGGAACTGGTTGGGGCGGGCGAGCTGGCGGACAGGCCGGTGGGCCGACTTTCTGGGGGGCAGTTGCAGCGTGTGCTGATCGCCCGCGCGGTGGCGTCCGGGCCCGCGGTGCTGCTGCTGGACGAGCCGACCGTGGGCATCGATGTCTCGGGGCAGACCCGGTTCGGGCAGATGCTCGAGACGCTCCGTGCGGACCTTGGGCTGACGGTTGTGATCGTGAGCCACGAGCTGGCGACGATCGCGGCGACGAGCGACCGTGTGGCGTGCCTTCGTCGGACGCTGCACTTCCACGACGCGCCGCACGGGCTGACGCCCGGCGTGCTGGCGGAGGTGTTCAGCCACGATGTGGCGATCCTGAAGAAGCCGTCGACCGGTCGCTCGGATGAGCGGCGCCCGGGAGAGGGTGACGCGGGGTGCGGGTGCTGCGGGGGTGGGGCGTGAAGACGGCCGAGTACCTGTTTACACCGGAGCTGGCGCCGCTGTTCTGGCCCGGGGTGGCGGCGGCGCTGCTGGTGGCGGCGCTGTGCGCCCCGCTGAGCCCGCTGGTGGTGCTCAAGCGGCTGAGCTTTGTCGGGCAGGGGGTGAGCCACGCGGCGTTCGGCGGCGTGGGGCTCGCGTTGTACGGCGGGGCGCTGGCGGGGGCGAGCGGGTGGACGGGCGGGATGCAGCTGGTCGTGGTGGTGTTCGCGGTGGTCGTGGGGCTGTGGATCTCGGTGCTCAGCCGGGGACGGGCGACGGACACGGCGATCGGGATCGTGCTGGCGGCGTGCATGGCGATCGGGTTTGTGCTCTACCGCCTGGCGGCGGGCGAGTTGGCGGCGAACGGGCGTCCGGCGCCGCCGGGGATCGACGATGTGCTCTTCGGTTCGGTGCTGCGCGTGGGGTGGGGCGGCGTGTGGGCGACGGCGCTGGCCACGGCGTTTGTGCTCGGGTCGATGTGGTGGGTCAGGCGCCCGATGATCGCGTGGGCGTTCGACGAGGCGACGGCGGGATCGCTGGGGATCTCGGGCCCGGGCATGCGTGCGGTGTTGCTGGTGCTGTTGTCGCTGGCGGTGGTGGCGACGATGCAGATCGCGGGGGTGGTGCTGGCGACGGCGCTGCTCGTGCTGCCCGGGGCGATCGGGCTCGGCGTGAGCGCTCGCCTCGGGACGGTGATGGCGATCTCGCTGGTGAGCGCGGTGCTGGGCGTAGCCGGTGGGCTGGTGGTGAGCTTTGAGTTCGGCGTGCAGACCGGGCCGGCGATCGTGCTGGTTTTGCTGGCGTTGTTCGGCGCGTCGAGGCTGGGGCGTGTGGGGCGGGGCGTATGATCCCGCGGCTGTTCGAGGGAGGCCGACATGAAGTCGATCAAGGCCGAGGTGTTGCTGGCGGAACTGAATCGCCTGCGGAAGGACCTGGAGGAGGACCCGTCGGATGTGGAGTGGGTGACGCTGCACCACGCGTTCTGCTTTATCTCGTACAAGATGGGCGATTTTCAGGCCTATCTGGACGAGCAGGCGGCGCGGGGGGCGTTCGAGGAGTTTGAGGGCTGATCGGACCCGTCGGCCGGGGCGTCGCGAAAAATCAGCGTTGTCGTTGCGGCGGGGTGTTGCATTCCCGGGCGGATTGACGATACTGAGCGGATCGAAGGGACCACTTCGGCAGAGGCTCTGAGAACCAGCGTCCGAGCCGAGGAAAGGGCCTTCGACGACCGTGTCCCCGGGCCTGTCTGAGCACAGGGCGGGGTGCGGGCGATGTGCCTCGGGCGACGGCCCGGGGGTCAGAGTCGGGCGGCGGGAGGTACAGAACCGCGACGGCCCGGCATGGCCCTTATCGAAGGAGGTGGTCCAGTGATGAAATGTGACTGTACGAAGGGGCTGCGCCGCTGAGGCGTGAGTCCGACGGGGCTCGCGCTTGGCGTAGCCCACGCAGGAGTCCTGCTCGCCGCGGGTGAAACATCCCGGGTGAAGAAAGAAGAACTCTTTCTCGGCAGGCTGCAAGCTCCTACAGCCGCCTCCCTCACGAGGGAGGCGGTTTTTCGTTGGGCGGGTTCTTGTTGGAGGAGCCCCCTACTTCTGTGGCGCGATCTGCACCGGGCGGGGCGCGGCCCCGGGGGCGAGCGACTGCGCGGACAGTAGGAAGTGCGGGCGCGAGGACGCGGCGATAGAGTTTCCCCGAGGCCGGTTCCGGTGGGGCCTTTCGGGGGAACGCCGTGACCGACCAGCAGTCAGCCGCGATCGCCAGCCCGCCGGGCGGGGGGCGTTGGACGCTCGCGGCGGCGTGTGTGCTTCTGATTGCGGGGCTGGTGGCGCTGCTCCCGGTGCTGCCGAGCAACATCGATCAGAAGGAGCAGCCCGGGACCGTGGCGTACATGGCCGATGTGGCGGACAACGGCGCGTGGCTCGTGCAACGGTTGCCGGAGGGCGGGGTGGCGACCAAGCCCCCGCTGCTGCACTGGGCGGGGGGCGTTGCGCTGCGTCTTTTCGGTGGCGGGGAGTGGGCGTTGAAGGCCCCGGTGGTGGCGTGCTTCCTCGTGTTGTGCGTCCTGGTGTATGCCCTCGCTCGCGACGATCTCGGTCAGGATGGCGCGCTGGTGGCGGTCGCGATGTTTGCCGCCGTGGGGCCGACTTACGGGCTCGCGTGGATCGCCCGCCCGGACATGCCGATCGCGCTCTTCCTGACGATTGCGTTGCTCGCGTCGTTGAAGCAGATCCGGGCGTGGCGTGAGGGGCGCACCTCGACGCTCGGGTGGATCGCGATCTTCTGGGGGTCGATCGCGATGGGGCTGCTCGCGAAGGGGCAGGTCGCGCTCATCGGCGTGGCGTGGTTCGCGGCGGCGGCGCTGTGGCACCGGGTGCGGGCCGGCGTGCCGCTGGCGAGGTGCCGGCCCGGGATGCAGGCGGTCGGGCTGCTCCTCGCGATCGGGGTGTTCGGGGCGTGGGCGTTCGCGGCGTGGCGGGCGGAGCCCGGGTTCGCGGCGATGGTGGAGCAGGAGGTCGTGAAGCGATCCGCCGAGGGCGAGGCGTTCCTTGGGAAACGGTCGCGGGAGCCCTGGAATGTGCCGCTGTACGCGCTCTCGCGGTTCGTGCCGTGGAGCGTGCCGATGGTCATCGCGTTGATCGCGATGGCGGTCTCGGCGTTCGAGCGGCGTCGGGCGCGGCGGGCGGGAACGCCCGAGCCGGCGCCGCTCCCGCGGACAGGATGGGCCGCCGGGTATCTCGGGCTATTCGTGCTGCTGCTGATGACGCAGCCGACGCACCGCCCGGACCACCTTCTGCCGGCGTACGCGGCGGCGGCGGTGGTGGGCGCGACGATCGTCGTGCACGCCTCGCGGTGGGCGGGGCCGCACCGGGCGGTGATCCTGGTTTCGCTGGGCCTGATCGGGCTCTCGGGCCTCGCGGCGCCGATCGCGGCCTGGGCGGCGGGCGATCCAACGCCGCTTGAAGTGGTTGAGGTCGCAACCGGCGAGATCAGGCGTGACGGCGGGCCGGCGGCGGCGTGGACGGTCGGGCTCGTGTCGGCGGTCGGGGTGATCGCGGGTGCGTGGACGCTGCGGCTGGTGGTCACACGGCGATTCGTCGCCGCGGCGATCGGCTCGGCGTGGGCGTTCAGCGGGCTGCTCGGGGTCAACCGCCTGCTCTTCGACGAGGCGGCCCGCGAGCGGCGGGGCGATGCGCAGATCGAGACGATGCGTCTGGCCCGCGACGCGGCGGCGCGGCTCGGCCTGCCGATCGTGTTCCACGAGACGGGGTACACCGCGCTGCAGGCGCTCGAGGGGCGGAACGACCCGCCAGGCGAGGACGCCCTGCGTAGGGCGGTGTCGGAGGGACAGGGAGCAATCGTCGTGGGCCGGGTGGCGTCGGTCGAGGGGGTGTCACGGGTGGCGCCGGGTCGGTCGGCGGTGCTCTACCTGGTGCACGCGGGGAACGAGCCCGAGGCGAAGCACCGGTACGCGATAAGCGTGGTCCGACCGGCTTCCGGCGACGGGTGAGCCCGCCGGGTGGACCGAGCGGGAGACCGATCGCGGTAATGTCGCCCTACGCTCGGGCATGACCACGACGCAGAACACGCCGCTTGTGCTGATCATCCGCGACGGGTGGGGCCGGAACCCCAATCCCGAGCACGACGCCTTCAACGCGGTGAAGATCGCCGAGACGCCGACCGCGGACATGCTCGAGCGGGACTGGCCAACAACGCTGGTCGCGACGAGCGGTGAGGATGTCGGGCTGACCGATGGCACGATGGGCAACAGCGAGGTCGGGCACCAGAACATCGGCGCGGGGCGCGTGGTCTATCAAGACGCGGTGCGGATCTCGATCGCCTGCCGGGAAGGCCGGCTGGGGGAGATCGCGTCGCTGGTCGGGCCGATCGAGCGGGCTCGGGACGCGGGCCGGGCCGTGCACCTGATGGGGCTGAACTCGGACGCGGGCGTGCACGCGTTGCTGGAGCACCTCTACGCGCTCGTTCGGCTGTGCAAGCAGTTAGGGCAGACCCGGGTGTTCATCCACCTGTTCGGGGACGGGCGTGACACGGGCCCGTTCACCGGGAAGGCGTACGCCGAGCAGGTGGAGGCGTGCTGCCGCGAGATCGGCGTGGGGCGTGTGGCGAGCGTGGTCGGGCGTTACTGGGCGATGGACCGGGACAACCGGTGGGAGCGGGTCAAGCGGGCGTACGACCTTCTGACTGGGCGGGGCGGGAGCCTTCCGAACTTCGCCGATGCCCCGTCGGCGATCCAGGCGTACTACGACCAACCCGAGGGGGGCGCGACGCTGAACGGCGATGAGTTCATCTCCCCGCGCACGGTGGGCGACGCGGCGGCCTCGCGGGTCGCGAACGGCGACACGGTCATCTTCTTCAATTACCGCGGGGACAGGCCGCGCGAACTGTGCGCGGCGTTCCTGCTCGACGCGTTCCACGGCGCGGAGGAACTCAAGCCCAGCCCGGATTCGGGCGAGCGGGGGTTCGACCGCGGGCCGAAGCTCGACCTCGACTTCGTCCTTCTGACGCCGTATTCGGAGCGTCTCGCGGGCCTCGCGAAGGTGGCGTTCCCGAAGCCGCCGAAGATGGTGAACATCGGTGGGCAGTACACCAGCGGGCTGGGGCTGAGGCAGTTCCGCTGCGCCGAGACGGAGAAATACCCGCATGTGACTTTCTTCTTCAACGACTACCGGGACGAGCCGTTCCCGGGCGAAACGCGGGAGATCATCCAGAGCCCGAAGGTGGCGACCTACGACCTGCAGCCGGAGATGTCGGCCCGCGGCGTGTGCGACGCGGTGCTGCGGAGGCTGGAAGCCCCGGACTGCGAGGAGTTGATCGTCGTGAACTTCGCCAACGGGGATATGGTGGGGCACACGGGGAGCCTTGCCGCGGCGGTGAGGGCGTGCGAGACGGTGGACGGGTGCGTCGGGGAGATCATCGAGAAGACGCTGGCACGCGGGGGATCGCTGATCGTGACCGCGGACCACGGCAACGCCGAGCAGATGTGGAGCCCGGAGAACAACTCCCCCCACACGGCGCACACGACCTACACGGTGCCGCTCCATGTCGTGGGGGCGGGCTTCAAGGGGCGGGGGCTCCGCGACGGCGGGCGGCTTGCCGACATCATGCCGACCGCGCTGGCGATGATGGGGCTCGACAAGCCCGCCGAGATGGCGGGGGAGAGTCTGCTGGCCTGAGCGGCCCCGAGAGCCCGGTCAAAGCGGGCGGTGGGCGTGCGGCGGGGGCTCGTCGGGCGCCGGGTCGGGCCGGGTGGCCAGGTCGGAGAGCCGGCGCTCGAGGTGTTCGAGTCGCTTGGCGAGTTCAAAGACCTGGGCGGAGAGTTCACCCACCACGCGTTCGATCTGCTCGGTGCGGAGTTCGGTGAGGCCGACCTCTTCTTCAACGGCCTTGAGGCGGTCAGGCGGTGGCGTGTTCGTGCCGGGCATGCCTTCTCCTTTCAAGGGTGGGTATGCTGTGCCGATGCCGAAGCCGCGTTGCTCCCTCGTCGTTGCCGTTGCCGCCTCGTCCTTCGCGTTCTCGCAGGACGGCGGCGTCCCTGCCGATCATTCTAGCGTGGACGCCTCGCCCTCGGGCCTGGGTGTGGACGCGGACCTGACGCTCTCACCCGGGCAGTTCGGGGCTTCGGGGAGCCGGCACTTCGCGGTGTACGGCGGCGCGGGTTTTGCGCTCGAAGAGGACGACGAGTCGACCGACGGGAATCTCGCGTTCGCGGTGCAGTACTTCCTGATCGATGATGTCGAGTTGATCGGCGAGGTCGGGGGGTGGTACTTCGCGCAGGACGGGGACGACCAGGCCGGGGTGAACCCGAGTTTCACGATCCGGTGGCACTACCTGAACCGCGACCGCTGGTCGCTGTACCTTGACGCGGGGATCGGGCTGCTGTTCGCGACGGGCGAGGTGCCCGATGGGGGGAGTTCGTTCAACTTCATGCCACGGGCCGGGGGCGGGGCGACCTATCGCCTCACCGACAGCGGCGTGCGGCTCGTCGCCGGCGCGAGGTGGCACCATGTCTCCAACGCCCGGATCAACGGGGACGAGGACAACCCCGACCGGGACGGCGTCGCGGTCTACGCGGGGCTGATGTTCCCGTTCTGAATCGCGGGCGGGTCGCTCAGACCGCGTCGGCGAGGCGGACGGGCGAACCGAGGACCGTGGTCTCGACGCGGTCACGCCCGGCCCGCTTGGCCTTGTAGAGATTCTGGTCCGCCTTCTCGAGCCAGGAGGTCGCGGCGGCGTCGCACGCCACGCCCTCGCCGACGCCCACGACGCCGAACGACGCGGTGACCTGGCGGTTGGGGTGGCGCGGCCAGGTCCGCTCCTTGACCGCGGCGCGGACGCGCTCGCAGAGGTTGGCGGCCTGATCCGGCGCGGTGTCGGGCATGATCAGAGCAAATTCCTCGCCGCCGTACCGGCACGCAACATCGGACGCGCGGCAGGTCTCGTTGATAATCGCCGCGAGCCCCTGGATCACGGAGTCTCCGGCGGGGTGCCCGTAGGTGTCGTTGATCGACTTGAAATGGTCGAGATCGATCAGGGCGATGGAGAGGGCGCGGCGATGCCTCGCCACCGCGGCGGTCTCCTCGGCCCAGCGTCGGTCGAAGTAGGCCCGGTTCCAGAGCCCGCTGAGCCCGTCGATCTGGGCGCGGTGGGCGAGCATGTTCACGAGGTTGTGGATCCGCAGCGCGGACCGGACACGGACCCGGAGCTCGGTGATGTCGAACGGCTTGGTGACATAATCGATCGCGCCGAGATCGAACGCGGTGACCTTGTCCTGGGCCGCGGTCAGGCCCGAGAGGACCACCACGGGGACATCGACCGTGCCCGGGTTTTCCTTCAGCCCCCGGAGCACCTCGAACCCGTCGACATCGGGCATGTCCAGGTCAAGCAGGATGACCGCCGGGATGAGGTCCTTGGCGAGCCTGAGCCCCTCCTGCCCCGACTCGGCGCAGATGAGCGTGATGGGCTCGGTCCGAAGGCGGGCCATGAGCAAGCGATGGACATCGATGCTGTCGTCCACGAGCAGCACGATGGGATCGTCGGGGGTCTTCTCGCCGGCCGCGTGCTTCATGGCGTCTACTCTCCGAGCCTGACCAGATTCCCTGGGGCGAGCCTCACCCGAGATCACTCGCCTCGACCTTCGCCGCACGGCGGCACAACGACAGCAGTTCATCGAGCGCGTCCGCGATCGCCCGCTCGGGCGATCCCCCGTCCACGCACCGTTCAACGACCCCGGCGGCCCGCCCGATCTGGTCGAAGCCGTACCCCCCGGCGGCGCCCTTGAGCTGGTGGGCGAGGGTCCGCAGGCGAGCGAGATCGTGGGCCCGCATCGCGTCGTTCAGGCTTGAGATCCGTTCGGGCATTTCGTCCACAAACCAGTCGACGAGCTCACCCATCTCGGGATCGCCCGAGAGGGTGCTGAGGAGGCGCGGGAGCGGCGATGGCGGGTGCGTCATCCGCCGGAAGATCGGCGAACACGCCCGAGCGATTTACCCAATCAAGTGGGATTCCCCGGAGCGGGGCTTGATGTCGGGACTTCGACCGAGTCCGAGAATGCGAGCCCCGGCAAGGGGTCGACAGGCGGGCCCTCTCGAGGAGTGGGCACGCCACCAGTGAGTGTTCGCAGCGTTACCTACGGGGAGGGGAGCCCGAGCGCCGCGAGCCGCTCGATCGTGCCGGCAGGGGCCCCGTTCCGGGCTGCCTCGTCGAGGAGTGTGCGCTTGAGCTCCTCCGCCTCCGTCGGTCGGCCGGCCGCGGCGAGCGCCCGGAACCTGGTCATCCCCGCAGCGAAGTAGGACGGCGATTTGGGTCCGAGAATCTGCATCGCGGCGTCGGCCTGTTCGACGCTCTCCGCGTATCGGCCGAGGGCGAGCAGGGCGTCCGCGATCGCCCGGTGGGTGTAGGCCACCTGGGTGTGCCTCGTCCCCCACTGGCTCTGGCGCCTCGCGAGCGCGTCCTCCAAGATTTCGAGCGCCTCGGCCGGGCGGTCGTCGGCGAGGAGGGCCTTGCCGACTTCCTGCATCGCGGAGGTGTGGGGGATGGAGCCCTCGCCGTGCTCGCGGGCCGAGTCGGCGGCGAACCGAGTCGCGACCTCGACCGCCTCCCCGGGCCGTCCGGCTGAGATGAACAGGCCGACTGCAAGCCGGCGCATGCCGGTCAACTCGGGATGGCCCTCGCTGTAGATGCTCTCCGCGCGGGCGAGGGCGTCTCGCAGCAGCGCCTGCCCGGCGTCGGGGTCGCCGGACTCGATCATGTTCTGCGCGAGCCTGAACTCCAGCTTCACCGTCTCGGAGTGCATCGGGCCGAGCTGCTCGCGGGAGATCGCCGTGGCCTCCTGGAACACGCGCGCGGCGGCCTCGTGCTCCCCCCCGCCGGAGAGCGCGAGCGCGGCGTAGCGCAGGATCTGGGTCCGCAGGCCCGGGTCCACGGCGCCCGGGGCGCGGCTCAACCGCTCGATCTCGGCAACCTCGTCGTCGCGCGCCGACCGATCCTCGATGTACTCAGACGCACGGAGCCTCGCGTGCAGCGTCAGGGGGTGATCCGGGCCCAGCGCATCGCGCGCGTCCCGGGCGAGGGCGACGAACATCTCCCCGGCCTCCTTGTGCCGCCCCGGGAGCAGCAGCGTCGCGTTGGCCCGTTCGAGCCTCCAGGAGAGCAGCCGTTCGGGATCCGCGGCCTCCCCGCCCAACGCGATCGCGTCCGAGAGCATCCGCTCGGCCTCGGCGGACCGACCCACCCGCTCGAACGCGACCCCGAGCCTTCCCTTGACATCCGCCAGCAGGACCGGGTCCGACGCGAACCGGGCCTGTGCGCCCGCGGCGGCGGTCTCCAGCAACTCCGCCACGGTGACATCGCGACCGGGCCGTGCGTCCGGGTCGGCGGCGGCGAGCATGTCGTCGAGCAGGAACGCGGTCACAAAGCGGGCCTGGGCCGCGTGGCGGTCGGAGTCGGCCCGCGCCGACTCGGCGATCCGGCGCTGGGCGACGGCCTCGGATCTCTCTCGCACCGCGACGGCGAAGCCCCCGGCGAGCGAACCGACCGCGAGCAGCGAAAGCCCGACCGCGAGGCGGTGCCTCCGCACGAACTTGCCGGCGAGATAGAGCCCGGTCTGCGGCATCGCCCGGACCGCGTGCCCGGCGAGGTATCGCTCCAGGTCGTCCGCGAGCGCGGCGGCGGATTCGTACCGGTCCTCCGGGTTCCATTCCACACAGCGGAGCACGACGCGGTCGAGCTCGCCCCGGAGCTCGCGGGGCCCACGCACCGGGCCCGACGCGCGCGGGGGGACGAGCCTGCTCGGCGGCGTCGCGCTGACGGGCGTCGAGGCCGATTCGGCGCCGGTCATCGGGTCACGCGGCGGCCGGCCGGTGAGCAGTTCGCAGAGCATCACGCCGATCGCGTAGACATCCGAGCGGGTGTCGATAGGAAACCCCGAGCCGGCCTGCTCGGGGCTCATGTACCGGGGCGTGCCCAGCCCACGGGCGTGCCGACCCCGTGCGTCGTCCTCGGCGAGTGCGGCGGCGATGCCGAAGTCGATCACGCGGAGCCGGACGCCCGACTCATCCTCGGAGACGAGCACATTTGAGGGCTTGAGGTCCCGATGGATCACGGCCCGCTGATGGGCGTGCTGCACCGCGCGGCAGAGCCTCGCGACCAGCCCGACCCGCTCGGCCACGCGCAGCCCCCGCTCCTCGGCGAACGCGGTCAGGGGCACGCCCCGGACCAGTTCCATGGCGACGAACAGCCGACCGTCCGCGGTCGCGCCGGCGTCGTGGATCTTCACGATGTCCGGATGGTCCATGCGGGCGAGGAAACGCCGCTCATCGGCGAACCGCGTGACCGCCTCGGCCGAGTCGATCGAGGGCTTGAGCAGCTTGATCGCGACCTCGCGTTCCACGGGCGCGTGCTGCAGGGCCCGGTAGACGGTGCCGTGCCCGCCCTCGCCGAGAATCTCAACGGGCTCGTAGGGCCCGATGGCCCGCGGCAGGGCGGGGGGGGCCTCGACGGGGTCGGGGGCCCGGGAAGGATGCTCGACGAGGAAGTCCGTCGCGTGCTCGTGCGAGGCGATCAGGCGGCGGACCGCCTCGCGGAGCCCCGCGTCCCCCCGGCAGGCGGACTCGATATGGACCGCCCGCTCGGCCCGATCGAGGTCGAGCGCGTCGAAGAAGATCTCCTTGGCCCGCCCCCAATCAACGGGGATCGCGGTCGTGGCTTCGCTGTCTCCGCGGTGCGTCACGGCAACCCGCCCCCCCCAAGATCATCCCGGAGCCAGGCCCGGGCGAACTCCCAGTCTCGCTTGATGGTCCGGTCCGACACGCCCAGCATCTCCGCGATCGCCTCGATCCCCTGCCCGGCGTAGAACCGCAGCCGCACCACGCGCGCGGCCCGCTCGTCTACCTGCTCCAGGCGCGAGATCGCCTCGTCGAGGGACAGCAAATCGTCGGGTTCCAGCGATTCGGCGGCGTCCAGAGCGTCGAGCGTGACACGGACCCCCCGCTCACGCCTCGGCCCGCCCCGCTTGGCCGTCGCCTTGCCCCGCGCGTGGTCGATCAGCACCCGGCGCATCGCCGTCGCCGCCGCACCGAAGAACGCCGCCCGGTCCGAGAACGAGGGGGTCGTCTCCTCGCCCGCGACGCGGAACAGCCGCAGGTAGGTCTCGTTGACGAGCCCGGTCGCGCCGAGGGTGTGGTCGGCCCGCTCGGACCGCAGGCGCGAACGGGCCATCGCGTGCAACTCGGCGTAGACGATCTCGACCAGCCGGTCCCGGGCCTCTCGCGATCCGGAGGCGGAGGACCCGAGCAGCCGCGTGATCTCCCCGTCGGGCTGTCTGGCGTCGGCCGGCATCGATCGTGACCCCCTCAGAATTTTTTCCCGAGCCGTGTCCCCTCGCCCCGCCGGCCCTCGCCATGTTCTCCGGCAACCCGCACGACGCGGGCCCGGGCGGCACGGTCGCCCGGCGAGCCGGGCGGGTCTCCGTCGGGAAGAGCATACCCGGAGCCCGCACCGGAACGAGCACCAAAACACCGAGTGATTCGAAGGGAAGTCTGCCATGATCTTGCGGAACACAACTGTCTTCGCGCTCCTCGCCGCCGCCGGGTCGGCCGCGTCCGCCGGGAACTTCGCCTGGGTCGGGGGCTCCGGCCTCTGGAGCGACGCCTCGAAGTGGACGGGGCCGGCGGGGCTGTACCCCAGCGTGATCGCCGACTCGGCGAGCATTGCCGGCAATCTGTATTCGGTCACGCTTGACCAGAACATCTCGATCGGCTCGCTGAATGTCATCAGCGGGGGCACGGTTTACACCAGCGGTCACAGCCTGTTCGTCAACGGCGATGTGCTCGTCGCGAACATCGGCAGCAGCCTGAGCGTGAGCGATACGCCGGCGCTGCGGGATCTGGATCTCGACACCCTGTCGATCAATACGGGCGTCGTTGCGATGTACGGGGGGCTGATGCAGGCCGACGAGGCGATCTCGATCCAGGGCTCGGGCGGCATCCTGGGCACCGGCACGATCGAGATGAACAGCACCACGGGCAACCTGGTCGTCGGCGACGGCGTGATCTGGGCGATGGACGGCTCGGGGCCCTCGGACCTGCTGCTCATCCGCCGGACCGACTCGAGCACCTCGCGTCTCGACTGGACGAGCCAGGACAGCGCGATGAATGTCTGGGGGGCCAAGACCCTCGAGAACCAGCTCCCGTACACCGGCTCGCTCGGCGGCAAGATCCTGGTCTCCGGCAGCGACGGCACCGCGATCTACCGCAGCGCAAACGCCATCGTCGCGGGCGCAAGCTCCTCCATCAGGCTCAGCGGCCTCGCGGCCAACAGCACCGCCCGCCTCGAGGCGCCCGTGCTCGATTCCTACGGCGATGTGCGTGTCAGCAGCTACGGCGTGATCGATGCCCCGCTCATCGCCCTGCGGGGCACGGCGACGCTGCAAGCCGACGGCTTCCTCTCCCTCCCTGCGGACGCGATGATCTTCGATTCCTTCGTCGTTTCCCCGGACGGAGAGGGGGGGACCATCCAGATGGGCCGAGCGGGCAGTTCACTCAGCGTGATCGGCGGCGCAACGGTGATCTCGCTGGGCGCGGGGGGCGAATTCGACCTCGACGGCGCGGGGGACAAGGTCGTCAACATCGCCGCCGGCTCGTCGCTTATCCTCGATGTCGAGAAGGTCGACATCGGCAACTTCGAGCTCTTCAGCGGAACGCTCAACATCGACGGCCTGCTCCATGTCGAGGATTTCGGGCCCGGCGACTCCTGGGCGAGCAACGGCGAGATCAACCTCGACGGCGGGGAGATCACCGGGCGGAAGATCGTCAACGACGGGGTGATCGCCGGACGGGGCGAGGTCAACGCCATGGTGATCAATAACGGCGAGATCGCCGCGCAGGGCGGGGCCCTCTTCCTGAGCAGCGTCGATCTTGATGGCAACGAAATTCCCGAGTCGGGCGTCGTCCGGGCGCAGGACGGGGACATCGTGCTCACAAGCCCCGCTTCGGACACCGCCTACTACTTCAACAGCGCGGCGTTCGTCGGCGACGGGGTCGGCGTGGCGGAGGTCTTCGAGATGAACTTCCCGCTCAGCATCCAGCCGGGCGGGGGCGAACTCCACCTCGACGCGGGGTTCCTCCGCGCCAAGCGGCTCAACCTCTCCGGCACCTTCACTTCGCAGGGGGCGTCCACCCTCCGTGCATCGGGCAACGGCCCGATCGACAGCATCAACTTCATGCCGGGCGGGAGCAATGCCGTGACCGGAACGCTGGAACTCGACGGGGATGCATGGGCCATGGAGGGCGCGTCATTCCAGGGCGCGGGTGTGCTCAGGGCGGTCTCAACCACCAAGCGCCTGTTTCTTGACAACGGGGCGGACCTCGGCTCGGTCGGGATCGACGCCGCGGGCGAGGTCTTCCTTGCCGATCTGGTCGGGGTGGCGTCGACGGCGTCCGCGGGCTCGCTCGTGCTCCGCCCCACGGCCCAGTTGAACATCAGCGTCGTGGGTGATCAACCCGCGGACAGCGATCGGCTCGTGGTTTCGGGGCCGGCCATCCTCGACGGCAGGCTCGCCCCGGCGTGGTACGGCCAGGGCGCCTGCCCCATCGGCGTGACCTACACGATCCTCACCGCCGGGTCCGTTGCGGGGTCGTTCGACACCATCGATCCCACGGCGCTCGGGGCCAACCGCCGGGCCATCGTGCAGATGCACCCGGACCGGATCGATGTCCTGATCACCTGCCTGGGCGACCTCAACGGCGACGGGCTGCTCGATCTGAGCGATGTCACCGCGTTCGTCCAGGCCTTCACCGGCAACGACCCGATCGCCGATGTCGCGGCCCCGTTCGGGCTGTTCGACCTGAACGATGTCACCGAGTTCGTCGCGATGTTCCAGGCCGGGTGCCAATAACACCCGACCGGCCGACCGGGCAAGGGGGGAAGGCGGGCGCCGCGCAAGGCGCCCGCCTTGCTTTTTTGGCGCTCGCCGCCAGACCTCGAGCCCGGGATGGCCGCCGGGGCGGGTCGGATTCCGAAAATCCGCACCCGAGACATCCGCTATAGCGGACTTCCTGATCTACTTGACTATAATTAGGGTGTCCCCGCTCGGGTGCCCGATGGGGACGGGTGGAGTGTCAGCCGTGGGCGAACCGAGGCGACGGGCAGGCGGGCGAGGAAGGAACCCCCGGGGAGCCCGAGCGGGCGTGGTGGCGTGGCTCCTGCTGGGGCTTTTCCAGAGCCAACTCGCGTGGGCCCAGGACGACCAGGGCGGGGCCACGCGGGAATCGGACCGCCGCTGTCTGCAATGCCACGGGCAGCCCCACATCGCCGAACTCGGGCCCGACGAGCGGCTCTCGATGGTCGGCACCTGGCTCGGCGAGACGCCGCCTCCGGGGGCGGACAGGCCCCGCCCGCCGCGGGACACCGCGGTCGGGGAGCGTCCGGCGACGCGCCCTGGGCTGTTCATCTCGGGCGACGCGCTGCACGGGAGCGTGCACGCGGGGATCGGGTGCGTGGAGTGTCACGAGGACGCGGCGAGGCTCCCGCACGAGCCGACGCTGAACCTGCGGACCTGCGGGATCTCGTGCCACGCGCCGCAGGCGGCGGGGTTCGACCTCGGATCGCACATGGCCGCGTTCTCGAGGCAGGAGGAGCTCGCCCCGTCGTGCGTGACCTGCCACGGCGGGCACCAGGTCAAGCCTCTGGACGACCGCGAGGCGGCGCACCACCGGATGAATGTCTCCGGCCTCTGCGGCGACTGCCACCAGCAGCACACGCCCGAGAGCGACACGGACGACCCCGCGGGGCTGGTGAACGCCTACCTGGCCAGCGCGCACGCGCGGTCGATGTCGGACGGGGGCCTGATCTGGGCGGCGAACTGCGTGGACTGCCATGATGCGCACGCGGTGCGTCCGTCCAGCGACCCGCTGTCGACTGTGCACCGAGGGCAGGTCCCGCAAACCTGCGGCCGGTGCCATGTCGGGGTGAGCGAGACCTACGCGACGAGCGTTCACGGGGTGCGGGCGGCGGAGGGCAACGCCGAGGCGCCGGTGTGCACGAGCTGCCACGCGGCCCACGGGATCACGCAGGCGTCCTCCCCCTCGTTCATGCTCGATGTGATCAACGAGTGCGGGCGGTGCCACGACAGCCCCGACGCGAACGGGGATCGGATCGGGACCTACTACCAGAGCTACCGCGAGAGCTACCACGGCCAGGCGACGAAGCTGGGGTCGACCCGCGCGGCGCGGTGCAGCGACTGCCACGGGGCGCACGACATCGCGTCGCTGGAGGACCCGGCGTCCCGCGTCCACCCGGACAACCTGATCGCGACCTGCGGGCAGACGGGCTGCCACCCCGGGGCGAACGCCAACTTCGTCGGCTTCGATCCGCACGCGAACTACCGGGACGCGAGGAACTACCCCGTGCTCTTCGGCGTGTGGATGTACTTCATTATCATGATGAGCACGGTGTTCGGCTTCTTCGGGCTGCACACGGTGCTCTGGTTCGTCCGGGCCAGCCGGGAGCAGCGGAAGCACCCGAACCACGCCAAACACGGGAACGGGAAGACGGCGATCCGCCGGTTCACCACGCTCAACCGGATCAACCACGCCCTGGTCGCGATCACCTTCTTCGGGCTGACCGCAACGGGCATCCCGCTCGTCTTCGCGCACGAGGAGTGGGCCGCGACGATGATGGAGATGTTCGGGGGGGTGCACACGGCGGGTCTGTGGCACCGGTTCTTCGCGATCCTTCTGATCATCAACTTCGCGCTGCACTTCTACGGGCTCGGGAGGGCGTTCCTGAGGCGGACGGTCAAGTGGCACCAGTGGGTCTTCGGCCCCAACTCGCTGGTGCCCCGGTGGAAGGACGCGAAGGATGTCGGCGGGATGCTCCGCTGGTTCTTCCGGGGCGGGAAGCTCCCCCGGTTCGACCGGTGGACCTACTGGGAGAAGTTCGACTACTGGGCGGAGGTCGGCGGGTCGATGATCATCGGGGGCTCGGGCCTGCTGCTCTGGTTCCCGACCATCGCGTCGAAGATCCTGCCCGGATGGATGTTCAATGTCGCGATGATCGTGCACGGGTACGAGGCGCTGCTCGCGATCGGGTTCATCTTCACGATCCACTTCTTCAACGCCCACCTGCGCCCGGGCATCTTCCCCGTCGACGAGGTGATCTTCACCGGCACGATGCCGGAGGAGGAGTTCAAGGAGCACCGCCCCGAGGAGTATGACCGGGCCGTCCGCGAGGGAAGGCTCGAGTCGCTGCGGGTCCCCGCGCCCGACAAGCGGCACAAGCCCGTGGCCCTCGCGGTGGCGATCGTCTCCATGGGGATCGGGTTCGTGCTGCTCGCCTTGATCATCATCGGCGGGGTGAGCAGCCTGGTGAGGTGAAGTCATGGCCCGTCCGCGTCAACCCCGCCCCAGGAAGCGCGTGCCCGGCGCGGTGATCGCCGGGGCGGCGATCGTGTTCGTCGTCGTTGCGGCGTTGACGGCGCGGGCGCTGCTGGGCGTCCCAACGCCGCGGGCCGAGTCGCCGGCCCCCGAGCCGATCGCTCAGATGCCGGTCGAGCCCGCGCCCCGCCCGACCGAGTTGGTCTCGTTCGAACAAGGCTGCTCGACGCCCGCCTGCCACGCTTCGTACGCTGCCGAACCGATCGTTCACGGCCCGATCGCGCAGGGCGCGTGCGCGGGGTGCCATCTTGCGGACACCGGGGGCCATGTCTACCCGGTCGCCGGCGGGGGGAACGCCCTCTGCACCGCCTGCCACGATCTGGGCCCGACCGGGCCGGTGGAGCACCTTGCGGTGACCGAGGATGGGTGCCTGGCGTGCCACGACCCGCACGCGTCGGCGAACGCCGCGTTGCTCCGGGCCGCGTCGCTCGCGGAGACCTGCGGCGCGTGCCACACGCGGACGGGCGGTGCGGTCGGGCACGAGCCGTACGCCGAGTCGCTCTGCATCGCCTGCCACGAGCCGCATTCGGGGATGAACCCCCTGCTGCTCCGAGGCGAGGAGGCCTCGGACCATTGCGCGATGTGCCACGCGGGGGCGGCCGCGGAGTTGGAGGCCTCGCCCCACGGGCACGATCGGATCGACGGGTCGTGCCTGCGCTGCCACGCCGGGCACGCCAGCGAGCACGATGGGCTGCTGACGGACGAATCGGGGGCGCAGTGCCTGCGGTGCCACGACTCGGTCCGGGAGACGATCCAGTCCTCGCGCGTCGCCCACCGGGGCGCGATGACGGACCGGGCCTGCCTGACCTGCCACGCGCCGCACGCCTCGCCCGAACGCTCGATGCTCCGCGCCTCGGAATCGGAGATCTGCCTGGCCTGCCACGCCGAGCCCGTCGAGGCGATCGACGGACGGACGATCCCGGACATGCGCCCGTTCGTGCTGGACGCGGCGTTCGAGCACGGCCCGGTGCGCGGGGGCGACTGCGGGGCGTGCCACAGCGTGCACGGGTCGTCGCACGACCACCTGTTGCGCGAGAAGAACCCGGAGACGCTGGTGGGTTCGTTCGATCTGAGCAATTACGCGCTCTGCTTCGCGTGCCACACGCCGAACCTGGTCCTCGACGAGACGACCGAGGTCGCGACGGCGTTCCGCGACGGGGACCTGAACCTGCACCGCCTGCATGTCGCCAACGGCGGCAAGTCCAGGTCCTGCTCGAACTGCCATGTCGTGCACGGGGGCAACCGCCCCCGGCTGATGGCGGACTTCCCCGCGTTCGAGGGCTCGGGCTGGCGGGCGCCGCTGGGGTTCGTGATCAACGAGAACGGGGGATCGTGCGCCCCGGGCTGCCACGAGCCCAGGTCGTACGGCCGCGGGCCGGGCGCGGGGGGAGGCGGGTGATGCGGCGGGCGTTGTTCATCGCGGCGGGCGGCGCCCTGGGGGCGGGGCTTCTGGCCGCGGGGGCGCGGCAGCCCGCGGGCGTCTCGGCGCCGACAACGGCGATCGAGCGCGGGGGCTGCGTGACCGCGGACTGTCACCCGGGCGTCAAGGACAAGGCGTTCCAGCACGGCCCCGTGTTCGTGGACGCGTGCGAATCGTGCCACACGCTGGCCGACCCGGCCGCGCACGCGTTCGAGTTCACGCGGGGACGGGCCGAGACCTGCTCGTTCTGCCATGTCGTCGAGGCGCCCGAGGGCGAGCATGTCCACGCGCCGTTCGAGCAGGGTGAGTGCCTCTCGTGCCACGACCCGCACGGGGGGGCGGTGCCGTCGCTGCTCCGCGGGCAGCGGTACGGCGAATCGTGCGACTCGTGCCACGCGGATGTCACGGGGTCGCGTGAACTCGTGCACGGGCCGGCGGCGGCGGGGGCGTGCGGCGCGTGCCACCGCCCCCACTCCTCGCCGAACCCATCGCTGCTGATCGAGCAGGGGCGGGACCTGTGCCTGCGCTGCCATGTCTCGACGGGGATCGAGATCGAGCGGATGCCGGTGATGCACGAGCCTGTCGCGGGCGACTGCCGCGTCTGCCACGACCCGCACCAGACGAACCACGAGGCGATCCTGCTCGAGGAGCCCCGCGTCCTGTGCACCTCGTGCCACGAGGACATCGCCCACGCCGTGAACGAGGCGAGCACCCAGCACGACGCGGTGATAAAGGACCGCTCCTGCCTGAACTGCCACGCGGCGCACGGGTCGGAGCACGCCCGCCTGATGAAGAACGACACCGCCTCGCTCTGCTTCGAGTGCCATGATCAGAAGATCGAGATGCCCGACGGCACCACGCTGGCGAACATGAAGGAGCGGATCGAGGGCGGCAAGAGCCTGCACGGCCCCGTGGCCCAGGACGACTGCGCCGCCTGCCACGACATCCACGGGGGAGACCACACGCGGCTGCTCGTCCGCGAGTACCCCTCGGACCTGTACTACCCGTTCAGCGAGAACGCCTACGCGCTCTGCTTCACCTGCCACGACCGCAACCTCGTGCTCGAGGAGCACGATACGAGCGTCACCCGGTTCCGCAACGGCGACCGCAACCTGCACTTCGTGCATGTCCACCAGGACAAGAAGGGCCGGTCCTGCCGGGTCTGCCACGATGCGCACGCCGCGGACCGCGAACAGATCATCCGCTCCTCGATCCCGTTCGGGCCCGCGGGGTGGGAATTGCCCATCGGGTTCACGCCCGCGACCAACGGCGGATCGTGCCAGAGCGGGTGCCATGCGCCGTACGCGTATGACCGGGCCAACCCGGTGATCTACCCGTCGACCCCGCCCGACGAGTCGTGGCGCGGGGCGGACCTCGTGCCCGGCAAGGACGCCCAGGCCCCGAAGCCACCGAAGAAGGACTGACCAGCCCGCCCCCGGGAAGCACTGGGGGCGACGAAAGGAGTTGCCATGTTCTCGCTTGATTCGATCGCTCGAACGGCCGTCGTGTGCGCCGCCGTGGGCTGGTCCGGGCTCGCGGCCGGCGACGAATTGCGGAATGTCAAGCCCGGGCAGGAGGTGCCGGCCTACCGGATGTCGACCGTGGACGGGCAGACGCTCGACTCGATGTCACTCCGCGGCAAGGCCGTCGTGCTTGTCTATCTCTCCGCGGAGCAGCGGAGCAGCGAGCAGGCCGCCGCGGATTCGTCCGAGGTGTTCAAGAAGTTCAAGGACGAGCCGGTCGCGCTGGTGCATGTCACCGCGGACATCGTGCACAAGCCCTCCTTCGAGCGGCTCCGTGCCGAGAAGGGCATCGAGGCCCCGCTCGGGCTCGACGCGGGGCGCAAGCTCTACGGCGACCTCGGGCTGATCGTGTTCCCCACCACGATCCTGATCGACGCCGAGGGCCGGCTCTCGCATGTCATCTCGACGCGCAGCCCCGACTACCCCTGGATCCTGGAGAACTCCATCCGCCACACGATCGGCGAGATCAACGCCGACCAGCTGGCCGAGCGGCTCAAGCAGAACGCCGCGGAGATCGGCTCGCCGAAGAGCCTCGCCCAGCGGCACCGCTCGGCCGCACGCCTGCTCCGGGAGAAGGGCCTCTTCGAGCCCGCGCGGGCGGAGCTCGTCCGTGCCCGCGAGTTCGACCCCACCGACCCCAACATCATGCTCGACCTGGCCGACATCGACCTCTCGACGGGCAACCCCGAGGAGGCCCGGTCGCTCGCGGCCGAGGTCCTCTCGACGCACGACGGGCACCGGCGGGCGCAGGAGGTCGTCGGCGTCGCGTTGTTCATGATGAACGACATCGAGGCCGCCCGGGCCACCCTCACCGAGTCGCAGTTGCTCAACCCCGAGCCCGCCCGCGGGCTGTATTACCTCGGCAGGATCGCCGAGATCCAGGGCAAGCCCGAAGAGGCGATGCGGTTCTACAGGCAGGCCGCCGAGCACAGGCTGGGCCTCTGATTCCGCAGCCCAACCCGGCTTCCCCAAGCCCCTCGCCTCGGCGAGGGTTTTTTCGTTGGCCTGCGGAAGAACTGGCCGGTGTCCTCCCCGCCGCGCGAGGGCGGGTGTGTACGCCGTCGATCCCCGACCAACACCGGGCCGAGTTCCGGTGCCTTCAAGGCGCAAAGAAACGGGGCCCGGTCCGGGCCCCGCGTCGCTTCATGTTGCCACTCCAGCATGCGTCACGACGGACGAGGCTCGGCGCCCTTCGGGAGCGACTCAACCCGGGCGGGCTTCCCGATCGAGGCCGACGAGGTGAGTTGCCTGTGGCGGACCTTGCAGGCGATCAGGAACGCGATCTCGGCGACCGCCCAGAGCCCGACCCAAAACTCGCCCCCCGAGCCGAACCCGTAGGAATGCAGCCCGGTCGCCATCACATAGTTGACGCCGTAGAAGGTCCAGACGATCGCGGCGAACCCAAGCACGGACGACGCGGCAAGCCCGAAGTCTCGGATCCAGCCGACATACCTCGCGTGCAGCACGGCGAAGTAAATCACGATGCTGATGAGCGCCCAGGTCTCCTTGGGGTCCCAGCCCCAGAAGCGTCCCCAGGAGTCCGCCGCCCAGACGCCGCCCAGGATCGTCCCCGCCGTGAGCAGGAAGAGCCCGATCTGAAGGCACCGGTAGATCTGTACCGTCAGCGGGTGGGACCGGATGGGCACGGCCGGGTCCTCGGCGTGGGGCTTGCCGAGGAGCACGGTCTTGACCAGGTACGCGTGCCCCAGCACGGAGGCGACGAGCAAGATGCCGTAGCTCGCGACGATGGTGAGCACATGCACGATAAGCCAGTAGTTGCTCCGCAGGACGGCGGGCAGCGCGTTGGTCTGATCGGTGAGCGGAACGAGGCCCGCGAAGAGCACGCTCAGGAGCGCCGCGCACACGCCGCCGAAGAGGTAGTACGCCTTCTTGTTGAACGCCTGCGCGATGAGCCCGAGGATGATGCCGACCAGCCCCATCCAGAGCAACGACTCATAGGTGTTGCTCACCGGGGCGCGGTGCAGGATGCCCACGCGCAGCCCGATGCCGAGCGAATGCTCCACCACGCCCCAGACGCCCAGCAGCACTGCCAGGATCACCAGCGGCTTGCGGAACACGAGGCGGCTGAGCCCGAACACCACGATCGAGAGCCCGTAGGCGATCGCGGTCTTCCGCCAGGGCTGGTGACTGTTGTAGAAGAGCTCGAATTCGATCGCCTGGGCTTCCCGAGCCGGGAGCGTGCCCGTGGCGGCGATCGCGTCGGCGAGCGCCCGGGCCGGGGCGTCGAGCGGCTGGCCCGCAAGGTACGCATTTCCGAACGCCGAGAACGCCGCCTGGACCTGCTCGGTCCCCGGCTCCCCGCCCCCGGGGCCGGCGAGCCTGAACCGCTCACCCGCACCGTTCGGAACGATGGGCAGCGGCGTGCGCGAGCGGAACTTCATGATGCGGTCGATGGCCGAACTCAGGGCGAGGGCCTTCTTCTCGTCCGGGAGCGGGGAGACCGACGAGTCCTCGGCCCGCCTCGCCCCGAACCCGTCGAGGACATCGCGCACGCCCTGCGAGTTGGCGATCTCCATCGGGCTGAAGAACTCACGCATCGGGTCGAGGCCGACCTTGGTCTTGAACGGGCGGTTCTCGATCGCGATGATGGGCTCGCCGAGATACCGCTCGGGCTGGAACATCATGTCCAGCAGCAGGAGCATCGGGTCCCGGTCCGAGTAGACCTCGGGCCCCCGCCCCTCCGACCAGCGCGACCGTCCCGTCAGTTCAACCGCCAGGTCCCGAGCGTACGAGCCGAGCGGCTTGGTCCGCCCCCCGTCCTGGATCGGGATCGCCCGCATGGTCTCCAGCCAAGGCTCGTCCGCCAGGGCCGGCGTCGCCGCCAGCGCCAGCGTCGCCACCAACATCGCGAAGATACGCCGCAACATCGAAGCTCTCCTTTGCCTCTTTGGCCGGCCGGATCCCAGGGTGCCCCCGGCTGAGCATCCGGCTGTAGAAAGTCACGAGGATTCCCACGCAGAGGATCGTGCACCCCGCGTAGGTCATCGGGAGGCCCGGGTCCTTCATCACGCTGAACACCGAGACCGTGTCGCCCACGAACCCGGATTGGTACACCTTCCAGTCCCCGTAGGCGTACGGGTTGTTCATGAAGACCGTGAGGCTCTCGGTCTGGTGATCGGGCGTCGTCACTACGACATCCGATTCGTACGCCATCGCCATCATCGTGCCCGGGTAATCCGTCTTGCGGAACTCCTCGAGACGGACGCTGAACGGCACGGGCTCGCGGCGCGGGCCGAACCGGAGCAGCGCGTTCTTCCCCGGCACCCGCGCCGTGCCCTTCCACGGCAGCACCTCGGGCTCGGCCCCGTCCGTGCGCACGACCAGGGCCGGGCGGTACTCGCTCGCCGGCGGCGCCTCGACGAACCGGCTCGCCTGACGCGCCCGGGTCACCTGGCTGAGGATCCAGAAATGCCGCCCGCCCGCGTCGAAGTGCCACGGGAGCACGCCGCTGTGCTCAACGCTTGTCACCACGCCGCCCGCATCGACATACGACGCCCGCAGCGCATCGGGGGCCCCGTAGATCACGAGTTCCTCGGCGCTCCCGCCCGCGGCTCGCAGCGCCGCCCCCGAGGAGCCCGACCCCTCCATGGTCCGGCTCAGCACCATGTCCGGGAACTTCTCGAACGCCGTGTGCCGCTCGACCGTGCCCGTGCTGCTCGCGATGACGACATCGACCGCGGGGTTGTCGCCCCCCTCGGGGTTCTCCCCGATGCCGCCCGACTTGACGATCGCCGACGCGTACCGCGTGATGCTGCGGATTGTCCAGCCCGGGAAGGCCTCGTCACCCTCCGCGCCCAGCGGGTAGCGCTGCCCCGCGACGACGAACCCGAACCCCGTCTCGTCCGACGAGCGGCTCGGGGGCGTGAACTGCTCATCCACCCCCAGCACACGGATCGTCAGCCCCCCCAGAACCGCGGGGCCCCCGCTCTTCCCGGCCTCGGCGATCCACATGCCGTGCGTCGCCGAACGATCCATCGTGATCTCGAACGCCCGCAGGGGTTCGGGCCCGTCGTCGGCGACGAACGCCTCCTCGCGCGTATTCCCCCACCGCTCGAGAATCTCGACCTTCATCCCGCCGAGCCTCACCGACCCGCTGATATGGTCCTCGGCCGAGGTGCTCGCGAGCACCCGGCTCACCCCCGCGTTGAACTCGACCAATTCGAGGCGCTGCGTGTTGATCTCGATCTCGCTCGAAGACTGCCCCTCCTGGAGCACCATCCGCCCCTCGAGCCGCCCGAAGAGAGACCAGAAGCCCCCGACGATCAGGATCACCAGCCCCGTATGCACCGTGATGAACCCGACATGCCGGCGGTTCCAGGGGTACCGCGTGATCACCGCCGCGATCAGGCTGACGCAGACCAGCGCCATCAGCCCGATGAACCACCCCGATCCGTACACCAGCCGGGCCGCCACCTTGGCCCCCTGCGTGGCATCCAGGTAGGTCCCCCAGATCATCGCCACCGACACCAGCGCCATGACCGGGATCGCCAGGCGAAGCCCGCCGATGAACAGCAGGAAACGCCCCAGACTCGAATGGTGCCAGTCCAGATGTGCTTTCATCGCGGCCCTTTGCGTTCAACCTCGGCTCACCGCGGCGGGCGTCGCCCATCGCGGCACTCGGCGGACATTGGTGTCCACTATTCAATCGGACAAAGGGGTCCGAGTCAAGTGTTTCGAGAGTAAACTATCCGGTTCTTTCGACCGATCGCGATCGTCACCGATATCTTGATCGTATTTTATTAGGATCTCGGCGGCGACGCTAGACCCGGTCCGGCAGTTCGATCAAGAAGCTCGCGCCGGCCCCGTCGCTGTGCCCCAACGAAAGCCGGCCCCCCTGACCCTGAATCAGGTCGCGGCTGATCGGCAGGCCCAGTCCGGTCCCGCGCCCGACCGGCTTGGTGGTGACGAACGGCTCGAAGATCCGCTCCCGCTGCGACTCGGGGACTCCCGGGCCGTTATCCGCGACGAGAAGGCGGATCGACCCGTTCTCCCGGACGCTCGAAAGGCGGATCCTGGGTGCCGGCGTCTCGACCAACGCGTCCGCGGCGTTGATCAGGAGGTTCATGAGCGCCTGTTGCACGGCCCGCGGGTTGACAAGGACCGGGGCGAGATCCGGGGCGAGATCGAGATCGACGGCGATCGCGCGGAGCCGCCGGTCGTAGCCGAGGATCTCCGCCGTCTCGCGGACGAGCGCGTTGAGATCGACCATCTCGGGCTCGCCCAGGTCGGGGTGCCCGAGCATGGTCATCTGCCGGACCGTCGCGCTGATGCGGGCGACCTGTTCGCGCATCTGGCGGACGGCCTCCGGCCGAGGCTTCTCGGGCGAGCGCTGCATGAGCTGGAGCAGCCCGTCGATGCTGGCCAGAGGGTTGGAGATCTCGTGCGCCACACCCGCGGCGAGCTGCCCGATCGAGACGAGTTTCTCCACGCCCGCCATGGCCCGCTCCTGCTCAATGAGCCGCTCCTTGAGTTCGAGGAGGCTTCGCTCCTGGATCAGCCTCGCCTGCTCGCGGCGGAAGAGCCCCCGCGTCGCACGATTCACAAGGTGAACGGAGAAAAACAAAGTCAGGATCCACCCGATCGCGGTCATCCGCTCGAGCCCGGTGTGCGGCCAGCGGTCCACGAGTTCGAGCGCCACGGTCAGGAGCGCGACGGCGAGCAACGCGGCGGCGTAGGCCTGCACACGCGAGAGGAACAGGCTCGCGAAGATCATGGGGAAGATCGCAAACCCGATGACCGGGCTTGCAAGCCCCCCGGTGAGCAACACGATCGCGGTCAACGCCGCCAGGTCCGCGGCGAGCTGCGACCAGGCGAGCAGGCCGAGGCGGACCGCCGAGGGAGTCTCCGCCCCGCGCGAGAGCAGGCGGAGCACCCCGTTGACCACCAGCAAGCCGAGCCCGATGAGCGCCATCACGCCCGGCGGGTGGAAATAGGGCCCGAAGCCCCACTGGACGAAGTCGAAGGCGATGATCGCGCCCGCGGCGAACCAGCGCAGCCCAATCACCCAGGCGAGCTGCCGGGAGAGCAGCGGTCGGAGCAGATTCCCGGTCTCGTCGATCACCTCGCCCCCCCCGCCGGCTCGTCGGCCCCCGCGACCGGCTCGGGGCCCGGCGCCTCGACGCCGTCGCCCGTCGCCTCGCCCGTGCTCCGCGCCAGGTCGAGCATCTTCCGCCCGTCCGCGTACTCGGTCAGCACGATGCGGCGGACATCCTTGAGCGATGCGACCGTTCGCGCCATGCGGCGGAGGTTCTCGCGGATCAGCGAGAGCCGATCCGCCAGGGCCCGGTCCTCCCCGGCCCGCCGCTGGAGGCTCCCGAGTTGGAGGTCGATGATGTTGATCACATTATTCAGCTCGTGGTTGAGCGTCACCGCGAGCTGCTGGAGCGTCTCCATCTTCCTCGCCTCGTTGAGGCGGAGCTGCTCGGCGAGCTGGTTGAACGACTCGGCGAGCTCCCGGAACTCGCCGCCGCCCTCCACCTCGACGCGGTGCCCGAAATTCTCCCGGGCGAGCTCGCGGCTCGCCTCCACCAACGACTCGACCGGGCGGGTGATCATCTCCCCGGTGCGGAGCAGCAGCACGATCGTCACATTCAATGCGACCAGCGCCGCGATCGTGAGCCCGACGATGAGCGTCCGCAGCCGCGTCGTCAGGTCGACCAGCGCCGCCGAAGCGTCGGCCCGCACAATCTGCCTGAGATGAAGCGCCTCGACGAGGGCCTGCTCGATGAACGGCGGCGCATTGGCCCGCCAGGACTCGAGCGAGCGATCCTCGATCCACGAAGCCTCCGGCGCGATCGAGGGCAGCAGCGCCCCGATCCGCGCGAGGCACGACGCACCCTCTTCGCCCACCGAGCTCCCCTCACGCACCGCGGCGTACGCGGACCGCACGCCCTCCGAGGCCAGACGCACCCGGTCGCCAGCCCCGGGGGAATCGTCCGCGAGCGCCTCGCCCATCTCCCGCACGGACCGCTCGAACGCGTCGATCGACCCGACCGCTTCACCCGACGCCACCCGCCCCCCGGACAACTCGCCGAGCACCCCCTGGAGCAGGACGATCGCGACCACCGCGCCCGCGATATAGACCGCGACGAGCACGCCGATCCGGATGAGCAGCCTCCGCCTGAGCATCGCCACCCCCGCCGGTCACCCGGCCGTGCCGGGCCCGCCCGCCTCCTCACCCGGGTTTTTGGGGATCCCGAGTTCGTCCATTTTGCGGTAGAGGCTGGAGATCCCGATGCCGAGCCGACGGGCCGCCTCGTTCTTGTCGTACCCCGATCGCTTCAGGAGCAGCGCGATGTGCTGCCTCTCAAACGCGGCGACTGCGCCCTTGAGGTCCTCGCAGTCAATCGGCCCGTCCGCGACCGCCGCGGGGCTGAACGGAAGATCACCGATCTCGATCAGCCGGTCATCGGCGAAGATCACCGCCCGCTCGATCACATTCTCCAGTTCGCGGACATTGCCGTGCCAGTCGTGGCCGAGCATCGCCCGCATCGCCGCGTCGCTGAGCCCCAGCGGCCGCTTGCCCATGTCGCGGGCGAACCGATCCAGGAAGTGCCGCACCAGCTGCGGGATGTCCTGCCGCCGCTCCCGCAGCGGGGGCAGCTCGAGACGGACCACATCGAGGCGGTACATCAGGTCCTCGCGGAACTGCCCGGCCCGGCAGAGCTCCCGCAACGCCTGGTTGGTCGCGGCGATGATCCGCACATTCACCGGGCGGGGCCGCGTGTCCCCCACCGGCACCACCACGCGCTCCTCGAGCACACGCAGCAGCGAGCTCTGCACCGCCATCGGGAGCGTCGAGATCTCGTCGAGGAAAAGCGTCCCCCCGTCCGCGGCCTCGAAGTATCCCTCGCGATCCCGTACGGCCCCCGTGAACGCCCCCTTGCGGTGGCCGAATAACTCGGACTCGATCAGGCTCTCGGGGATCGCCCCGCAATTGACCGCGACGAACGGCTTGTCCCGCGTGACCCCGTTGTAGTGGATCGCCTTGGCGAACAGCTCCTTGCCCGTGCCCGATTCGCCGTAGATCAGCACGCTGGAGCGAACGGCCGAGAGCTTGCGCACGGTCTCGAACAGCGACGCCATCGCCGGCGAGTCGCCGATGAGATTGTGGAATGTGCTCGAGGCCGCGAGCGCCTCGGTCTGCACCGCCCGGTCGCGGCGGAGCTCGCCCACCTCCAGGGCGCGGCGCACCCGGATGAGCACATCCTCGAACTGCACGGGCTTGAGCAGGTAGTCGGCCGCCCCGGCCCGCATCGCCGCCACCGCGCTCTCGACCGTGCCGAACGCGGTCAGCACAAGCACGGGTGTTTGCGGGGCGATCTGGTGCGCGTGGCGCAGCAGCTCCATCCCGTCGAGCTCGGGCATCCGGATGTCCGTCAGCACCGCCGAGAACGGACGCTCGACCAGGCGGTCACGCCCCTCGCGACCGTTGCCCGCCTGCACGACCTCGTACCCCTCCTCCTCGAGCAGCTCGGCGAGCGACTCGCGGAGAAGGGCCTCGTCCTCAACCAGCAGGATCGACGCGGCCACGGGGGTCCTCCTCGTGCGGGGGCCTCACGAGCCCGGCAGGAACTCCGAGGGAATCGGCGCGTCGATCCGCTCGTGATCCCAGAACACATTGACGATCCACCACCTCGGGCCGTCCTTGAGCAGCTGGAAGCTGTAGATCCCCCGCGAGTAGGGCTTCGGGTCCTCCGCGACGCGACGGGCCTCGTAGGTGCTCCACACATGAGCCATGTTCCCGAACTCCAGCGTCTCGCGGTAGACCTCCTTCTCGAAATACCCGCCCTTCTCCATCACCGCCTTGTTGAACGCGATGTACTCCTCGAGCTTCATCACCCACATGCCCGTCCGACCGTCCGGCAGCGGTCGCGCCGCCACCAGCCCAGCGAGCGGCTGGAAGATCGACCGCAGACGATCCCAGTCCCTCGCCTGCCCCTTCGGCCCGCTCAGCGAGGCGTAGTACGCGGCGATGATCCCGTCGATCGTGGCGACATCCTCCGGCCTTGCATCCGGAGGCTCGGGCACATCCGCGTTCTCGTGCTGCATCACATTCGGGTGCCCCGGCGGCATCCCCGAAGGCTGCGGGTGCCCCGCCGGGAGACCGCCCGGCGAGGGGTGCCCCGGCGGCAACTGCGGCTCCGCCGCCGCCCCGGCGCCCAAGAGCCCGCTGATCATCGCGACGACTGCGAACTTGAACATGGCCTGACTCCCTTTCCGCGATCCCCGATCGCGCCGTTCTGTTCGGGTTTCCCGAATATACCTGCGGGGCCCGTTCTCCCGCCCCCCGGGTGGCCCCGCGGGGAATTCTGTCCATAAATATACGAATATCATTGCCAAATGGACACGATTGTCCATAAACTTTTTCAAAATACGACCCCGGGGACCAGAAAACGCCCCGGCGTCAGGAGAAGCCATGCGACGGATCTGGGCCTGGCTCTGGGCGGAAAAGAAGAAGTGGCGGGGCGTTGGCGCCTGCGGGCTCGCCCTCTTCGGCGTGGGCGGGATCGTGAGCGTCGAGGTCACCTCGACGCCGAACTTCTGCGGCTCCTGCCACATCATGGATCCGTATTACGACTCCTGGAAGACCAGCGCGCACAAGGATGTCACCTGCGTCAAGTGCCACATCGAGCCCGGCATGGAGAGCTATGTCCACGCCAAGCTCAACGGCCTGGGGCAGGTGGTGGACGACCTGCTTTCCCGGACCAGCTTCAAGCCCTCCGCGTCGGTCACCGCGCTCTCCTGCACACGCTCGGGCTGCCACACCACCGAGACCCTCGCGGGCAAGACGATCGACAACGGACGCTTCAAGTTCCGCCACGACAAGCACCTGGGGCGGACGCACCTGGGCGTCGAGATCTCCTGCGGCACCTGCCACTCGCATGTGATGGGCGACGAGCACTTCGAGGTCAACACGACCGTCTGCATCACCTGCCACCTGACCGAGCGTGACCGCTTCGACGCCACCCCGGGCGACGGCGCCCCGATCGGCGAGATCCGCATGGTCGCCCGCACCGGGCTCGACGCCGCCCCCGACGGCACGCCGAACTCCGGGGAAATCCGCCCGCCCAGCAACTGCCGCAACTGTCACGACGCCCCGACGGAGATCATCCAGTCCGGCGACCTCACCATCAACCACGCCGAGTTCCTCGAGTACGGCGCCTCCTGCGAATCCTGCCACCGCCACACCACCGCCGCCCCCCAGCCCATCGAGGACGGCCGCTGCATCGCGTGCCACACCTTCGGCGTCGAGAAGACCCTCCCCGTCGAGGAAATGCACCGCGTGCACGCCCTGGGCAAGCACAAGATCGAGTGCTTCAGCTGCCACGGCGTCGTGCAGCACGGGCTCACGGCCCAGGCGATGACCCTCGAGCAGTTCGACTGCCGCAAGTGCCACATCGACCAGCACTCCGCCCAACGCGACGCCTACCTGCTCGCCGCGGACATGGGCGAGGCCCACCCCGAGACCCCGGCCGAGAGCCTCATCAACCCCATGTTCCTCGCCCATGTCGACTGCACGGGCTGCCACACACGATCGAAGGCCCACAGCGACAGCCCGATGGACCGGGCCGAGATCCGGACCGCGTCGGCCGAGTCCTGCGACCAGTGCCACAAGCCCGGGATGGGCGAGCAGATGATCCCCCTGTGGCAGAACTCGACCCGCAAGCTCTACGAGCGGGCGACCGCCCGACTCGAGTCGATCGACCTCACCTCGCTCTCCGCGGAGAACTCGGAGAAGGTCCGCGAGGCGGAGGCCCTGCTCGACCTGGTCAGGCTCGACGGGTCGTGGGGCGTCCACAACCCCAAGTACACCGAGCAACTTCTCGAGCGCGCGCTCGGGAAGATCACCGAGGTCCTCAACGGCAGCGCCGGGAGTGAAGGGTGAAGCCCCTCTGCGTCGCCATCCTGATACTCGCCGGGGCGGCGGCGGCGCAGACCACGCCGAACCCGCTCGTCCCCCCCGCCACGCGGGTGCTCAACTGCAACACCTCGGGCTGCCACGCGCCGATCGTCGAGCACAAGGTCCTGCACGGGCCCGCGGCGATCGCCGCCTGCGACGCCTGCCACGAGTACCAGGACCCCGCCGCGCATTCGTTCGTCATGAAGCGGCAGGGCAGCGCCCTGTGCACCTTCTGCCATGTCGGGGCGGACGCCAAGCTCGCCCTGATCTCCCACGAGCCCTTCGCCCAGGGCGACTGCACCGGCTGCCACGACCCGCACGGGTCCCACGACTCCATGCTGCTCAAGGCCGACACCCAGGCGGGGCTCTGCGCCCGCTGCCATGACGGCGCGATCGCGGGGACCCACATGCACACCCCCGCCGCCCAGGGCAACTGCCTCGGCTGCCACGGCGCGCACGGCGCGGACCACAAGGGACTCCTCAGCAGGGAAGGCCGCGACCTGTGCATGACCTGCCACGAGGACACGCGGCAGCGGATGCAGACCGCGGCCCACGCGCACGACCCCGCGACGGGGGACTGCCTGCAGTGCCACGACGCCCACGCGTCGGACTTTGAGGACCATCTCCGGCTCGCCCCTCGTGCGCTCTGCGCCGATTGCCATGAACCCATTCTCCAGATGGCCACCCACGCCTCGGTGAAACACTCTGCGGTCCTCGACGGCAAGGCGTGCCTCAACTGCCACGAGCCCCACGCCAGCGACCACGACGGGCTGCTGCACGACAACCCCATCGGCGCCTGCCTCGCCTGCCACGACAAGCCGATCGTCCTCGAGGACCGCACCGTCGCCGCGGTCTCAGAGATCGAATCCGAGGGTGCGGTCCGGCACGGCCCGGTCGCCAAGGGCCTGTGCACCGGGTGCCACGAGTTGCACGGCTCGGAGCACGGGATGCTCCTGGCCGCGAACTACTCGCGGAACTTCTACGAATCGTTCAGCCTTGATCACTACGCCCTGTGCTTCAAGTGCCACGCCCAGGAACTCGTGCTCAACCCGCAGACCGCGACGGAGACGAACTTCCGCAACGGGGAGAAGAACCTGCACTTCGTGCATGTCCAGCAGGATCGGCTCGGCCGCTCGTGCCGGTCGTGCCACGCGACCCACGCGAGCCACTCCCCCCTCCATGTGGTCGACAGCGTGAAGTTCGGCCAGTGGGAGCTGCCGCTGAATTTCATGCAGACCGACACCGGCGGCTCGTGCAACTCGGGGTGCCACCGCCCCGCCACCTACGACCGGGTCAACGCCACCCCGGGCATCCTGCTCAACGGCGCCGGCGTCACCCCCCCCCCCAACCCCGGAGGCTGAGCCCGCCCTCAGCGCCCGCCGAGCAAGCCGAGCAACTCGTCGCGGAGCCGCCCGAACAGCGACGCGTCGCGCCCGACCGGGTCGGCCAGGCGCGCGGCGGCGAAGTCGTACGCCTCGAACGGGCCCTGCCGCCGGCGGGCCGGGTCTTCGTCCGTGAACCGTGGCACAACATGCCCGTGCAAAGCCGGCACCTGGTTGCACAGGATCAGGTAATTCAGCCGCTCGCACCCGGTCGCCCGCTGAACGGCATCGCCCAGCAGGGCAAGGTCCGCCAGGAAGGCCGCCCGCCCCGCCGGGGGGAGATCGTTGAGGTGGGCCGGCGTCGGGTCCGCCCTCCCCCGCAGATCCGCGGGCAGGTCGGGCAGCAGCATGCAACATCCCACGATCCCCTCGGGTTGATGCTTGCCGAGGATCGCGAACCCGGACGGCATCCTCGCCAGGCAGGCGGGGTCGTCGCCGGCCCGGATTCTCGCGACCCTGTCGTGAATCGGCGTCGTCATGGGGCCTTTCCGGTCGGGATCCTCACGCGGGCGACGGCACCGTGCGGACGATCTCCTCGAGCCGGCCCGCGGCGGCGGACCACTTCATGGACGACCCGTCGCCCTTGAGGAACACCCGGTGCGCACAGACCGGGACGATGTTGTCGAGCACATCCTCGGGGATCACATGGTCCCGACCCGCCATCAGGGCCGTGGCCCGAGCGGCGTGCGCCAGCGCGAGGCTGCCCCGCGGGCTCAGCCCGATCTCGATGGCGTCGTGCTCGCGGGTCGCGCGGGCAAAGCGGACGATGTACTCGCGGATCGGTTCGGAGAGGCGGACCCGGTCCACCGCCTCCTGGAGCTCGACGATGTCCCGCGTGCCGAGCACCGGGCTGAGCCGGTCGAGCACGGTCTGCGCGGGCCGGAGGTCCAGCAGCCGGCGTTCGGACTCCGCGGTCGGGTAGCCCAGGCTGAGTCGCATGAGGAAGCGGTCGAGCTGGTTCTCGGGGAGGAGGTAGGTCCCCTCGAACTCGTAGGGGTTCTGCGTCGCGAGCACGATAAACGGGGGCGCCAGCCGGTGCTCGACCCCGTCGACCGAGACACTGCCGTCGCTCATCGCCTCGAGCAGCGCGGTCTGCGTGCGCGGGGTCGTGCGGTTGATCTCGTCGGCAAGCACGATGTTGGCGAAGATGGGCCCACGCTTGAACTCGAACCGATGCCCCTCGCGGTCGAAGATCGTCACCCCGATGACATCCGCCGGGAGCATGTCGGGAGTCAGCTGGATGCGGCTGAAGGTCGCGTCGATGCTGCGGGCGATCGAGGACGCGAGCACGGTCTTGCCCACACCGGGGACATCCTCGATGAGCACATGCCCCCGGGCCAGCAGGCAGCGGATCAGACGATCGATGACCGCCCGGTCGCCCAGGAACACCGAGGCCACGCTTTCTCTGAGTCGCGCGATTTTCTCAAGCATGCCCATCGCTCGGCGCGGGCCCGCGTCGGTGCGGGCCGGTTCTCGGGGGCGGACTATAGGGCGGGCCGACGCCCGAACCCGTTCCCCGCGCCGCCCGGCCCACGCTATGCTGCAAGCGCCCGAAACGGCAGGGGATGGGATCACCCACGGTTCGTGCGCTCGTCGGGATGGGTTTCGTGGAAGAGACCGAATCGAAACGACCGGACGCCCCCGGGTCGACGCCCCCCCTGGCGCACGACCTGACCGGGGATCTCCCGTGCATCGGGTGCGGGTACAACCTGCGCGGGCTCTCCATCCGCGCCCAGTGCCCCGAGTGCGGCACCGCCGTGCGGGCCACGATCCTCGCCCGCGTCGATCCCAGGGCCGAGGAACTCAAACCCGTGCGGCACCCCTGGCTCGTGGCCCACGCCATGATCCTCTGGGCATGGGCCGCGGTCGCCGCCGCGCTGCTCGTCTGGTCGCTCCGCCTGTCCGAGGTCGTGGGGATCTGGGTCATCGGGTCCTCGAGCGTCCACCTCGGCTGGGCGGTCGACTGGAGCCTTATCGGGATCGCCCTGAGCGGCCTCGGGGCCCTGGCGTTGGTCAGGCCCGTGGCGGGCCGGGCGGGATGGGACTCGTTCAAGGCCGCGGGCGCGGTGCTGACCTATCTGCCCCTGCTGTATGTGCACCACCAGCTCCATGCCCGGTACGACGCGATGATCGGGACGCCCTTCATCGGCCCGATGGGCATGGACACGGGGCGTGCGCTGCTCCGCCTGGCGGAGAACCTGCTGATCGTGGTGATCGTCCTGGGGCTGCGGGCCAACGCGGTGGCGCTGGCGGAGCGGTCGCTGGTGATGCGCACGGGCCGGGTTGACACCCAGCCGATGATGGCCCTGGTCGGGTCGCTCGCGCTGGCCTCGTTCGGGGACATTCTGCACATCTTCTTCGGGAAGGCGGGCGGTATCGCGGGTGACCTGCTGATCACCTTTGAGCTGGTGGTCATCTCCGTGGGCTCGTTCCTTTTTACCCTTGGGCTCGTGGGGGTCGCGGTCGATGTCCTCCGCCTGCGCGGGGTCATCCTGAACCCGGCGCCGGGGCTGAGCGATATCTTCTCATCGATGGAGGCCACCGATGGGACTGCCCCGGGCCGTTCGTGACCGGTTCGATGGGTTGGTGGAGGAGGCGCTCGATGCGTTGCCGGATGCCCTGCGCGACCTGCTCGAAGAGGTCCCCCTGATCGTGCTGGATGAGCCAACGCCGGAGATACTCCGCGATGTCGGGATGGACCCGGCCGATCCCGCGTCGGCGGAGGAACTGTGTGGGTTGCACACCGGCATCCCGGACACGGAACGGGGGGTCGATCCCCCCCTGGACCTGCAGGGGGATATCCACCTCTTCAGGCGGGGGATCATCGCCCAGGCCGGCGGCTGGGGCCGCGTGGAGGGCGACGACCGCCCGGCGGACGACCGGGTGTACGAAGAGATCGTGATCACCCTCCTCCACGAGATCGGGCACCGATTCGGGCTCGACGAGGACGACCTGGAGCGGCTCGGGTATGGGTAGGCAAGCCTGACCGGGGGCGGGGCGAGCCTGAAACGGGTGATAGACTGCGTGCGAATCAACGCCGGGGCGTGTCCCCCGCGGGAGGTGTTCGCATGCGCATGGATGTCAGGGTGCTGGCGGCGGCGTTGACGGTGTCGGCCGCGGGTGTGTTGGCGGATGAGTACGGGGTGGCGATGCTGGAGATCTCCGGCGCCCCGCCGGCGATGGAGTCCGGGTTCTCGATGTTCGCGGAGACGGCGCCGACCGTGCGCTGGTATGTGGACACGCTCTACGACGCGTCGGCGGACGATGGGCTGGATGCGCTAATTGTGCGCATGAAGGACGCGGAGCTCTCGACGAGCGACATCGAGGAGATCGGGCAGGCGATCGCGTGGGTCCGCGAGGCGGGCAAGACGGTCTATATGTTCGCGGAGAACTACGGGCCGGGCGAGCTGCTGATGGGGGCGTACGCGGACGAGGTGATCGTGCAGCAGGGCGGGTCGGTCATGCTCCCGGGGCTGTACATGGAGGAGATGTACCTGGCGGACACGCTCGCGTGGCTGGGCCTGGACGCCGATTTCGTGCAGATCGGGGACTACAAGGGCGCCAACGAGATGATGACGCGGTCTTCGCCCAGCCCCGCGTGGGAGCAGAACATCTCGGGGCTGCTGGACGCGATGTACGCGACCATGCGCGAGACGCTCAAGGCGGGCCGGGGCCTTGACGACGCCGGGCTGGACCGGGCGATGGACAAGGGCTGGATGGCCGACGGGGCGACGGCGATCGACGCGGGGCTGATCGACGCGGAGGTCGACCTCACCGAGTTGATGGGGCATGTCGAGGCCCGGGCGAAGGAGCAGGGCCTGCCCGTCGAGAGCCTGGCCTATCGCGGCGAGCTCGGGGGGGGCGAAGAGGCGGGGATGGACATGTCCAACCCGTTCCTGGTCTTCTCGCAGTTGTTCCAGCCGACCCATCGGCGGACGACCGGCCCGACCCTCGCCGTGCTGCACATCAACGGCGCGATCGTCGATGGCGACTCGACGCCGGAGGGCCCGTTCTCGTCGGCGTCGGTGGGGAGCCGGACCGTCCGCAACGCGATCAAGAAGATCGCGGCGGACGAGAACATCAAGGGCGTCGTCGTCCGGATCGACTCGCCGGGCGGGTCTGCGATCGCGAGCGAGGTCATCTGGCAGGGCCTGACGCGGCTGAGCGAGGACAAGCCCGTCTGGGTCAGCGTGGGATCGATGGCGGCCTCGGGCGGGTATTACATCCTGGTGAGCGGGGATAAGGTCTATGTCAACCCGTCGAGCATCGTGGGCTCGATCGGCGTGGTCGGGGGCAAGGTCGCGCTGGGCGGGCTGATGGACAAGGCCCACATCAAGGTCGTGCCCCGGGCCCGCGGCCCACACGCGGCGATGTTCGGCTCGGTCGAGGGGTGGGACGAGCAGGAGATGGCGCTCATCCGCGAGAAGATGACCGAGACCTACGCCCTGTTCACCGACCGCGTGGCCCAGGGGCGACCCGGGATCGATCTGTCGAAGACCGCGGAGGGCAGGCTCTTCCTCGGGCAGGACGCGGTCCGGCTGAACATGGCCGACGAGGTCGGGACGCTGGACGACGCGCTGGAGGATCTTGCGGCGGACCTCGCGCTGGACGAGTACGAGATCATGGACTTCCCCGAGCCCCCGACGCTGGAGGAGATCCTGAGCCAGGCGTTCGGCGGCATGATCCGATCGCCGCTGGGCTCGGCGGGGCTCGGCGAGCGGCTCGCGTTCCTGCGCGAGGTGCTGGGGCCGCGGCGGTTCGAGGCGCTGCGGGACGCGTTCACGATGGGGATGATGCTGCGGAGCGAGCCCGTGCTGCTGACGGCGCCGCGGGTGATCTCGTTCGAGTGAGTCTTCGGAATCCACGGCGCACAAGAAACCCCCGTCCATGACGGGGGTTTTTGCGTGCTCTGTGGAGATGGTCGCTCAGACTTCCATGATCTCGTCGGACTTCTTCTTGATGACCGTGTCGATCTCGGCCTCGTACTTCTTGAGCATCTCCTGGATCTGGTCCTTCAGCCCGGCGATCGCGTCCTCCGGGAAGTGCTGGCCGTCCTGCTTGGCGAGCCCGTCGGCGAGCTTGTTGGCGTCGCGGCGGGTGTTGCGGAGAACGACCTTCTGCTCCTCGCCGTGCTTCTTGGCCTGGGTGACGAGCTGCTTGCGGCGGTTCTGGTCGAGCGTGGGGATGTTGATGCGGAGGGTCTTGTCCTCGACCTGGGGGTTGAGGCCCAGCCCGGCGCTCTCGATCGCCTGCTTGATCGAGTGCAGCGCGGTGGCGTCGAAGGGCTTGACGAGGATCTGGTGGGCCTCGGGCACGCTGATCGCCGCGAGCGACTTGAGGTCGGTCGGCGAGCCGTAGTAATCGACCTTCACGAACTCGACCAGAGCCGTCGAGGCCCGCCCCGTGCGGATGCCGCGGAGCTCGTGCTGGAGGTACTCGATGGCCTTCTTCATCGCGGACTCGGCCTCGGCGGTGATCTTGGCGGGTGTGGTCGACATCGGCAGGTCTCCGTGATGGGCGTCGGCGGCTCGGTGGGCCGCGGCCGCCGTATTCGCAGGGGGAATGATAGACACACTCGACGCGGGCGGGCCCGATTCGGGGCGGGCTCAGCGAGAGGTGACGATGGTCCCGATCCGCTCGCCGCGGACGACGCGGGTGATGTTCCCGCGCTTCTTGAAGTCGAAGACGACGATCGGGATGCGGTGTTCCTGGCACATGGCGAACGCGGCGGTGTCCATGATCTTCAGCCGCTTGTCGAGCGCCTCCTGGAAGGTCAGCGTCTCGTAGCGCGTGGCCGAGGGGTCCTTGGCGGGGTCGGCGGTGTAGACCCCGTCGACCTTGGTCGCCTTGAGCAGGGCGGCGCACCCAAGCTCGGTGGCCCGCAGCGCGGCGCAGGTGTCGGTGGTGAAGAAGGGGTTGCCGGTCCCCGCGGCGAGGACGACGACGCGGCCCTTCTCAAGGTGCCGGATCGCACGGGCGCGGATGAACGGCTCGGCGACGGAGCGGATCTCCAGGGCCGAGCAGACGCGGGCCGGGACGCCGAGGGTCTCGAGCTTGTCCTTGAGGGCCAGGGCGTTGATGACGGTGCCGAGCATGCCCATGTAGTCGGCCGTGGCGCGGGCGATATCGCCCCGCTCGGCAAGGTCGGCGCCGCGGACGAAGTTGCCCCCCCCCACCACGATGGCGATCTCGGCGCCGTTGCCCTTGGCCTCGGCGATCTCGGACGCGATCAGATGGAGCTCCTGCGCATCGATGCCGGACTTGCCCGGCTGGCAGAACGACTCCCCGCTGAGCTTGAGCAGGACGCGGCGCGGCGGGCCGTTCACCTCGGCGAGCGGAGGGGCGGCGGGAGAGGCGGCGGTCGAGGCGTTCGTCGGCATGGTTCTTCTCGCGGGGCGACCCGGCGCGGGGCCCCGAGAGCGAGCAAACGCGCCCCGAGGGTCGGCGTCAAGCGCCAGGCGGGTTTCGGGCCCCGGTTCGGGGGCGGGCGCTGCATCCGGCGTGCGTTGGCGGCGGTAGAGAGGTGAGGGGACCGGGGCCTGGGGACACCCGGTACACTGCCGCGGGGGGACACCGCCGACCGCTCCCGCGACTGGACCGGACTGATGCCGATCAATGAACCCTCCCCGCATGAGGCGGGGGGTCAACCCGAGCAGGAGGCAGCCCGCGGGGCCGGGGGCGCGTCGGTCTGGGAGCGGATCGTGCGCTGGGCGACGCGGGCGGCGGTCGCGGGGGCGGCGCTCTCGTTGCTCATCCACTTGGTGGTGATGGTTGTCGCGGGGGGGCTGACGGTGCGCTACCCGGGGGCGGATGCGGGCGGGGCGGGCCCGGCGAGCCAAGTCGAGTTCGCGGTGATGACCGAGAGCGAGCTCGCCTCGCTGGTCGCGGCGGAGGAAGCGCCGACGCCGCTGGTGCCCTCGACGGAGGCGTCGGTGGACCCCGCGACGGTGGACCTAGCGCGTTCAATGCCCTCGGCGGCGGATTCGATCACGGAGGCAACACTCGAGATCGACCTGGACGCGGGGGCGGGCGATGTCGGCGAGAGCGGCGAGGCGCTGGTGACGGGCGGGGGCGGGGGCGGGGCCTCGTTCTTCGGGCTCGAGGCGCAGGGGAGCCGGTTCGCCTACATCGTGGATCGGTCGAGTTCGATGCGCGGGGAGAAGTGGTCGCGGACGCAGGCGGAGCTCTCCCGCTCGATCTCCGAACTGACGGAGAACGGTGAATTCCTCGTGGTGTTCTACTCGGACGAGCCCGAGCCGCTGGGAGGGCGGCCGCAGTGGAGCGACGCGTCGGAGCGGTCGAAGGACGAGGCGAGGCGGCAGATCGGGGCGACGGCGCCGATGGGGGGCACCAAGCCGATGCCGGCGTTCGAGCTCGTGTTCGGGCGGCGTGTGAAGCCCGACGCGATTTACTTCATGACAGACGGCCGGTTCGGGGATGAGGTGCCCGACCTGGTGGGGGCGATGAACCGGCGTTACCGGATCCCGGTGCACTGCATCCTGTTCGGCGAGCCCGGGGCGAACAGCGCGATCGCGGGCGAGGTGAGCACGATGATGCAGCGGATCGCACGCGACTCGGGCGGACGCTTCCGGCATGTGGAGGTCACGCCGTGAAGCGGGCGCTCTGCGGCATCGCCGTCGGGATCGCGGTGGCCGGCGCCGCGGCGGCCGAGCAGCTCCGGGCGCTGCCATGGGACGCGTCGGAGGGGGCGTGGCATGTCCGCGGCGTCAGCGCCGCGGGGGTCGAGATCGACTCGGGCGGAGGCGTCTGGCTGGTCGGGTGGCACCGGGTGCGCACGCTCGAAGGGCACGCGACCCCGGAGACGCTGGCCTGGCTCGAAGGCGGCCGTGCGGCGTGGCGCGCGGTCACCCGCCTGGAGCGGGGCGACGCTTTCGGGGCCGAGCCGCTCTTTGAGGCGGCGATGGAGTCGCTTCGGGGCGCGCGGGGCCCCTCGATGGCCGCGATCGCCGAGGGGCTCATGCGGTGCAGGATGCGTCGCGGGGCGCGCGCGGCTGCGCTGGACGCCTACTTCGACTTGTACGAGACACTCCTATCGGCCCCGTCGCGCGACCCGCGTTGGGGCGTCGGGGCGGAGTCGCTGGACGCGAAGACGCTGCTCGTGCCGGCGCTGCCGCCGCTCTGGTTCGATGACGAGGCGGCGCGGGCGTTCGCCGACCGGGCCGCGGGGCCGATGCCGGAGGGCGATGAGTCGGCGGTTCAGGCCTGGGCGTTGCGAGTGCTCTACCGGGCGGCGGCTCAGCACGCGGTGGGCGACCCGATCGACGCGGACGCGACGGCGCGAGCCGCGGGGATCGCGGCGCGGCGCGCGGGGGCCGCGTTCGTGGCGGACCTGGTCCTTGCCCAGGCCGGTGGCGTTGAGGCGCGCACCGCTGCGCGGCGGGCGCTCGACGCCGAGACCGTGCCCGGCGCCGAGGGGTGGCGCTCGGTGTGGGCGCGGGTTGCGATCGGGCGGTCGCTCCTGCGCGAGGATGGCGAGCCGGAGAGGCGGCAGGGGGTGCTGGTGCTGGCCTCCGTGCACGCGCTCGACGCGGAGGTCTCACCTTACCTGACCGGGCTGGCGTTGGCCGACGCCGCCGTGGGCTGTGAGTCGCTCGGGGACCGCTCGGCGGCGCGGGTCTTCGCGGACGAGTTGCGGAAGGAATACCCGGGCCATCCCGTGCTGGGCTGGCCCGCGGTTGGCGCGTTGTGGGGCCCGGGCCCCGGAAGGATGGGGCTGCCGTGATATTCGGAACGCTGGCGACCGCCGCGATCGGCGTGGAGCGGTCGTTGCTTGATTATCTCCTTCAGGCCCGCGAGGTGGGGCTGCTGATCGTGCTGCTCTCGGTGTTCGTGACGGCGGTGATCATCACGCAGTTGTTCACGATCCGCGCCTCGAGGCTGGCGCCGGAGGATCACATCGAGCGGCTCGACGCGCTGCTGGGTGGGCACGACACGGAGGGCGCGATCGCATATTGCGAGAACGAGGAGAACCGCTGCCTGCTGACCCGCGTGCTGGGCGGGGCGCTCCGCCGATGCGCCCGCTCCCCGTTCGGGTTCCTCGAGATGCGCACCGCGGTCGAGGAACTGGGCGAGCAGGAGGTGGCGAGGCTCCAGCGGATGACGGATGTCATCGGGCTGGCCGCGTCGATCGCCCCGATGCTCGGTCTGCTGGGCACGGTCGTGGGCATGGTCGGGGCGTTCGACACGATCAGCGCGACCGAGGGCCCGGTGCGGCCCGACTCACTCGCGGGGAACATCTCCGAGGCGCTCATCACGACGGTGATGGGGCTGATCGTCGCGATCCCGTGCACGGCGATCTACACCTTCCTCCGCAACCGGATCGACCACCTGGTGACCGAGATCGGGGGCGTGATCGAACAGTTGACGCTGCACATCGAACGCGCCCCGGCGGCGGGCGGGGCCCCGAGGCCGATGGAGCGTCGGGGATGATCCGCCGACGCCGGAGCCGAGCCCGTGTCCGCGGCTTCGATCTGACGCCGATGATCGATGTGGTGCTGCAGCTGATCATCTTCTTTATGTTCACCTCGCAGTTCGGGCAGATCTCGCGCACCTCGGTTGACCTCCCGATCGAACCCGGCGAGAAGCTCCCGGAGACGCGGCCCTCGCTGGTGATCGACATCTCGAAGGAGGGTGGGTACACGGTGGACGCGCGGCCCATGGCCTTCGACCGCGTCGTCGCGCTGGTCAAGCGCGAGGCGGAGCGGTCGGGCGGGGCGGCGGGCGTGGTGATCCTCGTCCGCCCGGACCGGGCGGCGTCGGCGGGCGCGCTGAACCGCCTCGCGGATGAGCTCGCCCGGATCGGGGTCCGCCGCTGGTCGATCGCGACCCGCGCCGAGGGAGGTGGGTGAGATGCGGCTCGGCGCGAGGCAACGCGACGACCAGGGCCTGCTCGGCACGCTCCCGATGACGAGCATGATCGATGTCGTCTTCCTGCTGCTCATCTTCTTCATGGTCACGGCGAGCTTCTCGGCGGACGAGGACCGCCTGAGTTCATCGCTCGCGACCGAAGGCGGCCGGGCCGCCGCGCCGCTGCAGCCGCAGGTGGTGCGCGTGCGGATCGTGGACGGCGCCACGGTGTACGAGCTGGGCTCGCACCGCGTCCGCTCGCTCCGGACGCTGGGCAACCTGTTCAACGCGTTGCCCAAGGAGCAGGGTGTGGTCTTCAAGGTGAGCGACGCGGTGCCGATCGCGGATGTCGCCGGCGCGATGCAGGCGGCCTTTGACGCGGGGTTTGTCAAGAGGAGCTATGTTCCGTCGAGCCAGCCCTAGCCTGTTCGGCGCGGTCGCCGCGCTCCTCGCCGCGCCGTCGTGGGCCCAGCCCGTCGCGTCCGACGGCATCGGCGATGATTCCCCCGCGGGGGTCCTCGAGGCGTACCTGCGCGCTCGCGGGCTGAGCGACCTGCTGGCCGAGCACCTTCGCCACCGCCTCGCCGAGTCGACGGGGACCCCGCGGGTCGAGATCGCCGAGCGGCTTGGGCGGGTCTACGCCGAGCTGCTCGAACAGGCCGACTCACAGGCGGAGCGCGACGAATTGACCGCGTTGAGCGCGGCGTTGCTCGAACAGGTCCCCGCCGCCGACACCTTTGATCTGCGCATCGCGCTGATCAAGTCCCGGTACCTGCTCGCCGAGGAGGTCGCGGAGCGATCCCGGCTCCGGCTGGCGAGCGACGAGGAACGCCGCGAGGCGACGGCGACGCTGGACGCCACCGCCGTTCAGCTCTCGCTGCTCGGGGAACGGGCGGACCGGCGCGTCGAGGCCCTGGAGCGGCGGGAGCGTTCGGGCGGCGTGGTCGATCTCCCGGAGCTGCGCGGCGACCTCGCCCAGGCCCGCCGCGAGCGCTCGCTGGCGAAGTACTACTCGGGCTGGTCGCTGTACTACACGGCCCTGCTGACGGGATCCCCGGCGCCCGCGGAAAAAGCGCTCACGGAGTTCGGCTACCTGCTCGGGGCCGAGGGGGGCCTCCCCACGCTCGACCGGCTCCCCAAGTCGCTGCTCCGGTACGAGCATGTAGCCCGGGCCGCGATGGCGGTTGCGCTCTGCCATGCGCTGCGGGGCGAGCCGGTCGCGGCGACGATGTGGATCGACGAGATCCGCAAGAGCGAGGACCTGCACCCCGGCGTGCTCGACCAGATCTTCTCGCGGCAGGTGACGGTGCTCGCGACAGGCCGACGGTGGGACGCGCTTTCCCGCGCCGTCGAGCAACGCCGCGGCGCCCGTCTCGGCGAACGGGCGACGGACCCGCTGCGCACGAGCGAGGCGAGGCTGCTCGCGGTCGAGGTGCTCGAGGCGCTGCGTGCGCCCGATTCCGACGCCGCCCGCCGAGAGGCCGCCGAGCCCATCGCCGGGGCCGCGATGGGCGATCTCCTCGCACGCGGCGAGAGTGCGCAGGTGATCGACCTTGTCGAGCGGTACGGCACGCTCCCGATCGGGTCGGACGGGTTCATCGGGCGCTATGTCGCCGGATTGCGGGCGTACCGGCTCGCCAGGACGGCCCACGCCGATTCGGGCCTGCCCGACACGCTGCCGACGCGGGAGCCCGGGCTTGTCTCGGCGTACCTGACGGCGAGCGACCTGCTCCGCCACGCGTTCGAGAGCCCGGACGCCGGCTCGTTCGGGCAGGAGCGTGCCGCCGCGGGGATCATGCTGGGGCTCTCGCTCTACTACAAGGACTCGCCCGCCGAGGCAGCGGAGCGGTTCGAGCAGACCGCCAGGCTCGTCGAGCCCGGGACGCAGCAAGCCGAGGCGCTCTGGATGGCGGTCGTTTCGCTGGAACGGGCCCTCGAGCAGGGGCGCGTTGAGGTCAAGACCAGGCTCCACGCCGCGGCGTTGCTCTTCGTACAGAATCACCCGCGCGACGAGCGGGCGGCGAGGCTGCTGCTGCGGTTCGCGGGCGACGGCCTGTTTGACAACGAATCGGCGCTCGCGGTTCTGCTCGCGGTCGACCGTGGCTCCCCGCTCCGCCCCGCCGCGCAACGCCGGGCCGCGGACCTGCTCTACCGCGCGTACGCCGGTTCCGGCGAACCCGAGCGCAGTGAACTCGCGGGGCGCTTCCTGCCCGTCGCGTTCGACTGCCTGGACGATGACCTCGGCCGACTCCGGGATCCCGCGGCCCGGGCGGGCGACGAGGACCTCACCGAGTCGGTCCTGCTCCGAGCGAGGCAGGCCCTCGACGCCGCGTTGACTCCGCTCGCGACCGACACGGATTCGGCCCGCCGCGCCTTCGCGGCGATCGACGAGGTCCGGGCCCGGGCCGGGGCCGCGTCTCCCGGCCTTTCGGAGCTCGGCGGGGAGTTGGCGTACCGCCGCCTTCAGTTGGCGCTGGCGACCGGCGACGAGCAAGGAAGGGAGCGGGCCCACGCGGAACTGGAGTCGATCGGGGGGCGATTCCTCGACGCGGCGGACCGCTTCCTGTTCTCCCGGGCTGTCGAGCGGTGGCGCCGCACCCGCGAGGTCGGCGACGCGCGGCGCGTCACGGCGATCGGCGTTCGCCTCCTCGGGGAGGGAGTCCCGGATCGGGCGCACCTCTCCATCGCCGAGACGACGGCGGAGGCCGCGACCGCGGTCTGGGAGGCCCAGGCCGACCGCGGGCTCCTGAATGCTGCGATCTCGATCGACCGACGCGTGCGCTCGGGTCACGCGCCGACAGCGGCCCTGCTCCGCCGGCTCGGCCGCAACGCCGAGTCGGCGGGCGACCGTGAACTCGCCTACGACGCATGGGCGACGCTCACGCGATCGCTGCCCGAGGGCGAGCGGGATTGGTTCGAGGCGAAACACGAAACGCTCCGCGTGCTCGCCGAACTCCGCCCCGACGAGGCGAGGGCGGCCCTCGATCAGCACAAGGTGCTGTACCCCATGCTCGGCCCCCCGCCCTGGGGCGATCGGTTCGCGGCCCTTGAGGTCCGCCTTCGCGCCGGGGGGAGGGCCGAGCCGTGAACGCGCCTCGCGGCGATCGCCCCGTCCCGCCCGTGCCCGACCCGGTCGCCCGCTTCCTCGGGCCCGGGGCGGTCCGGCACGGCCCCTTCGGCGTGCTGGGGTTGCCGGTGCGCGAGGTCGGAGAGGCCGAGGTGCTCGACGCGGTGCACGCGGCGATGGCCCGCATCGACCGGCACCCCGAGGCGCGGACGCCCGCGGCGGACGAGGCGAGGCTCGCGGTGCACGCGTCGGCCGCGAACCTGCTCGACGACGCGGTGCGCACCGAGTTGCTCCGCCGCCTCGTCGCCGATCGCGTACGGGCCGAGGCCTCACCCCCGCCCGCCTCGGCTCGGGCCCCGAGGCCGACGAGCGTCGGTTCGCTCGAAGCGGATCTCATCCGGTGCATCGCGAGCGCGGGGGGTTGGAACGCCCGCGCGATGCAGCACTACCTGAAGATTGCCCACCTTCGCGGGCATCGGACCAACGAGGCGATGCTCGCGATCCGCGGCCTGCTCCCCGCCGCCCAGGTCACGATCGCAGCCCCGCCGGCCTTGGCTCCGGGCCCCGCCCGGTCGCCCACTCCAACGGCGGCCGCGACGCCCTCGGGTGACGCCACGGCGCGGGCGGTCGGGTTGTCCGCGGGGGCGGCGGTGGCGCTCGTCTGCCTTGTCATCGCTCTTGCGGGGCTCGGCGCGTGGATCGCGGTGCGTGCCCTCGACAGCGGTTTATCGGCGCCCGACCCGGAGACGCCGGGTCCTTCCGCTTCACCCGCCCCGCCCCCGCGCCAGCCGGACACGCCGGTGACCGATCGTGATCTCGCAGCCCTTCCTCAGGCCCGCCCGCTCGACAGCGGCCCGGCCGTGCTCCACGAGTTGACCGTCGCCGTCGACGGGCTCGCGGTCGATCTGGAGACCTCCGCGTCGGCGTTCGAGCGAGCGACCGCCGCGCTCGCCGCCCGGTGGACCGGGTTTTCGCCGGCCGATCTCACGGCGTGCCACGACCAGATCGTGGCCTACATCTACCGGGTCGCGGGGCAACGGGCGCTCGCGGAACGGGCGCTGGGCGCGCTGGAGCGGGGCGTTTCCGGGCTGCGCGAGCGCGAAAACGCCACGGGCGAGGCGCTCCGAGAGGCCACCTGGTCTGTCGGGATGCTGGTGAGGCTCCGCCGCGAGCAGAACCTCCCGGGGACGATCGTGCGACGCGTCGACACGGCGTTGCTCCGGATCCCGGGCGGGATCGCGCCGAATGCGCAGACCTTCCAGGCCGGCGCCGTCGCGGCGCTGCGGGCGTTTGCGGGCCGACTTGCGAACTCGGGCGCCGGGCTCGAGCCGTGGCGGGACTGGATCGAGGCCGCGAGGGCGGCAACGCCCGGGGACGGGCTGCTCGCCGAATCCATGATCGTGGGCGCCGCCGAGGCGGCGCTGAGGGCCCGGCCCGAGACCGGCGGCGCCACCGCGGAGGGTGCCTCGCTGCTGGTAAGTTCCATGTCTTGGCGACCAGACAGCCCCGCGCGGGCTTGGCTGCTGCGGGCGTTCGAGGACCGCTCGCTCCGCGCCGCCGACTTACACCTGATCACGCTGGCGCTCGCGACACGCAGCGGCGCCGAGGGGGTGGATCCCTCCATGGTGCTGCCCGCGTCCGCGAGCGAGTACGCCCGGCGCGAGCTCCGCGAGCGCTACCGCGCCCTTTGGGGGCTCGACGCGAACGCCGACCAGGGTGTTGCGCTCGACGCCTTCGCCGCGGCGGCCTCGGCGACGCTCGCCCAGCCGCCCCGCGAGGACGGCGTCGACGACCCGGAACGCCTCGCCGCCGTCGTCAGGGTGGCGAGACTGAACGCGTCGGCGTCGCTGCTCTGGCGCGCGGAGACCCCGTCGGCGATCGACCTGCTCAACTCGATCGCCGACCCCGTCGACGCCGTGCTGAACAGCAAGACCACGCCCGATTTCTCCGGGCTTTTCGCCTCGCACATGAGCACCTGGGCGGAGTCGTACCTTGGCGCCGAGGCGCAGATTCCGCGACGGCTCGAGTTGCTCGAGGCCCTGTCGCAGCGTCGTGACCGGCTCGGGCCGATGGAGGCCGAGGTGCTCGCCGCCGAGGCGTTGCGGGGCTCGCCGCAGCGAGTCCGCGATGCCGCCGCGTCCGTCCTTGAACGCCACGCCGCGCAACCCACGGTCGTCAACGCGCTGCTCGAGTTGCTCCCGCTCCTGCCCCGGACCGACCGCAACGCCCGGCTCGTCGAGGTCGTCGCGGGCGCGGCGCTGCCCCGGTTCGACGCACCGGACTGGCCGGCCGAGGCCCGGCGGGCCCTGGTCGAGAAACTGCTCGAGGTCATCGCCGGGCACGGGCACTACGCCAAGCTCGACGCGATCGCCCTGCTGCTCGACGAGGCGTACGACCTCGCGGCCCGCGGGCCCGGGGCCTCGGGCGCCTCGCCCCCGCCCGCGGGCGTGTCGGCCTCGGGGCTTGTCGAGCAGTGGCGGGGCGTCGCGGCGAACCGCCCACCCTCGGGCCTGCCCGGGTTGACACTCGACGAGATCGAACGCCGCCGCCGAGCCCGGCTGGCGATGGCCTCCGGACTCATCCAGCAGTTTCATGTCGAGCAGCTCGCGCTCGCCGAGCTGATGGCGCTGGTGGTCGCCGCCGAGCAGCCCGACCGTGCCACACGCGTCTCCGCGATGCTCGACGCGCACACCTCCGAACGCGGGCGTTCCGGGAGTGTGCTGCTCCAGATCGCCCACACGGAACGCCTGATGCTCGCGCTCTGGATGCTCAGGTTCGGGGAGGAGGCCGCATGATCCGTCCCGCGTTGACGACGCTCGCGATCCTGCTCATCGGCACCCTCGGCCCGACAGGGACCGCGTCGGCCCAGTGGGAGGCCGGGCCGGGCGTGTCCCCGGGGTTCGCAGACCGCCTCGAGTCGCTGCGCCCCGATGATCCGGAGGGGTATCTCCGCCTCGGGGAGGAGGTGCTCGTCCTGGCGAGCGGTGAGGACGGCCGGGCCCTCGCCCGCCGGCTCTTTGCGCTCGCCTACGAGCTCGCCCGGGTCGACCGGAGGAGCCCCGCCGTGCAGGCGAGCGCGTGCATCGCCCTGGCCGACACGGCCCGGTTCGAGCGAGACCGGCGTTGGCTCTGGTCGATCGTCCGCCTGATCGACCCGCGGTACAGCGAGCCCGACTGGAGCCGGACCGTGGAGCGGGAGGTCAGCCGCGAGTCGGCGTTCCGCGCCGCCACCACGCTGGGCCTGCTCCGAGCGGGCGAGGGCGTGCGCGCGCGGGAGATGCTCCGCGACCCCGCGGTGCGCGATGTCTTCGGGTGGTACAGCGGGCTGTTGACCGACGCGGGGCCGGGCGATGTGCTCTCGGTCCTCGACGCCGAGGCGGAGCGATGGCCATGCCCCGAGTGCCGCAACGCGCGGGCCGTGCGCACGCCGCAAGGCGGCGAGGTGGCACTGGCCCGGTGCTTCACCTGCCAGGGGAATCCGGGCTGGGCCCTCTCGCCCCGCGCGTTCCTGGCGACGCTGCGGTTCGAATCGCGGGTGCTCGCCGGGGTGCAGCGCTCCTGGGGGGCCCAACTCGCCGCCGATCTCGGCGAGCCCCTGCGCGACCCCGACCCGGCCCTGGTGACCGCCGCGATCGGGATCGATCCCCGCCTGTCGGTGTACCGCGACGGGAGATGGGTCGACCCGGGCGACGCCCCCTGATGCGGGCGCGTCGTTCCTGCCTTCCCGGCGGACGGGCAAACCCCGGCCGCATCGGCGCAACCCGGCGCCGCCCTCGGGGGCCGCACCCGATCCTTCGCGGCTCATCCAAATCCCTTCCGGCGCACCGAACCTAGAGTCGGCCTCGCCTTTCATCCAGGGGAGCCCCATGAGCGAGACCAACGCCGGCACGCCGCAGGACACCGCCGACACCCAGCCCGCTTCGTTCTTCAAGCCGCAGATCGCCTTCGAGGAATTCGCGAAGGTCGATCTCCGCGTCGCGGTCGTGACCAGCGCCGAGCCGCACCCGAACGCGGACCGGCTGCTCAAGCTCCAACTCGACGACGGCTCGGGCGAGCCGCGGCAGATCTGCGCCGGGATCCGGGACTACTACAAGCCGGAGGACCTGGTGGGCCGGCGGATCGTCATCGTCGCCAACCTCGCGCCGCGCAAGATCCGGGGCGAGGAGTCCCGCGGCATGCTGCTCGCCGCGAGCGACGCGCCCAAGGGCGAAGGGGCGGACCGGAATGTGGTGGTGCTGACGCCGATGAGCGAGATCGCCCCGGGGTCGGTCGTTTCCTGACGGGCGCCGCCCGCTCAGGCGAGCCCCGAGACGAACTTCGCGAAACGGTCCATGCCGGCGTTGATCTGCGCCTCGGAGCAGGCGAAGGAAATGCGGACATGCTCGGGCCCGCACCCGCCGAAGTCCTCCCCGGGGACAAACGCGAGGCGGGCCTCGTCCAGCAGCGCCTCGCAGAGGTCCATCGCGCACCCGAGGATCCGCCCGCCGGGCGTGGTCTGCCCGAACAGATCGGAGATATCGGGGAAGGCGTAGAACGCGCCCGTGGGCGTCGGGCAGCGCACGCCCGGGATCTCGTCGAGCCGCCGCTTGATCAGGTCGGCACGCGAGGCAAAGGCGAGCCGCATCTTCTCGACCTCCTCGGCGACCGCGGGGCTGGTCAGGGCGCAGCGGATGGCGGGGTAGCAAAAACTGGTGATGTTCGTGGTCATCTGCCCCTGGAGCGTGCCGAGGGCCGAGATCAGCTTCTTGCCGAATTTCCCGGGCATCGCGGCGTACCCGATGCGCCAGCCGGTCATCGCGAACGCCTTGCTGAGCCCGTTGAGCGTGAGGGTGCGGTCCGCCACCGCGTCGATTGATCCGATCGAGAAGTGATCGATCCCCCCAAAGACGATCTTCTCGTACATCTCGTCGGTCAGGATCACCAGGCCCGGGGCGACCGAGTCCGCCTTCTCGGCGACCACCGCGGCGATCGCGCGAAGATCCTCCTCGGTGTACATCGTCCCGCAGGGGTTGCTCGGTGAGTTCAGGATGAGCACCCTGCTCCGCGGCGTGATCGCCCCGGCGAACTGCTCGGGGCTCATCCGGAAATCGTCCTCGACCGTGGTCGGGATCTCGACCACCTTCCCCCCCGCCATCTCGGCGATGGGGCGGTAGGAGACCCACGCGGGCACCGGGAGCAGGACCTCCCACGGGGCCTCGCCCGGGCCGGGCTGGTCGAGCAGGCAGTGCAGCGCCGAGAACAGGACATGCTTGCCCCCCGCGCCGATCGCGATGTGCTCCCCGGTCAGACCCGGGATCCCGTTCTCCTCCGTCAGCTTCTTCGCGACCGCCTGCCGGGTCGCCATGTCGCCCAGCGTCGGCATGTACTTGGTCTGCCCCGCGTTCAGGGCGTCGATCGCCGCCTGCTTGATCGGCGCGGGGGTGTCAAAGTCCGGCTCCCCGGCCGCAAAGGCCAGGACATCGATCCCCTCGCTCTGCATCTGTTTGGCACGGTTCGTGAACGCGACCGTGACGGAGGGCTTGAGGGTGGCCACGCGGCGGGAGATCGAGAGTGAGGACATGCCCGGATGCTATCGGAGATCGGGCCCCGGCACCCGAGCGCCACCCGGGCAATCCCGGCCGGTCCCGGTGTGCCGGACGGGCCCCGGACAGATCGCCGTTGTCTCCGAACCCCGGGCACGCCTATATTTTGCAGCCTCGGGGTCCGGCCTGCCCGGCGGGACCGGCCCCGGGATCGACGGCGCCCGGGCTGCTCCCGTGTCGGGGGCAGCGGCGACCGAGACAGACCAGGAGATTCCATGCCGCTCGCCCCCGAGATCAAGCAGTCCGTGATCGCCCAGCACGCCCGCGACGGGAAGGACACCGGCTCGCCCGAGGTCCAGATCGCGCTGCTGACCGCCCGCATCCAGCAGGTCGCCGCGCACCTCCGCGAGAACAAGCAGGACCAGCACAACCGCCGCGGGCTGGTGCTCATGGTCGGCAAGCGCAACCGCCTCCTCCGCTATCTCAAGCGGACGAACGAAGAGGCCTACCGCAAGACGATCCAGACCCTCGGCCTCCGCAAGTAACCCCGACCCGCGTCCGGGAGGCCGGACGCGGGTTTTTCGTTTGTTTGTGTGTCGGCCCGCGGCGATGGAGCGGCAGTCGGCGCAGCGTCGTCCGGGGACGGCGCCACGCCTTCTGCCATTCCGGTTCCAAGCGGGCCGATGGAACAAGATCCGCGCCAGGGGTCTCACCCCCGGACGCGACAAGGGCCCCGGGCCGAGCGCCCGGGGACCGCAGGCCGCCGAGGCGCGGCCGGAAAGGCAGAACTCATGGAATTCACCAGTCCGATCGTGGTCGAGCGGGAAATCGGGGGGCGCGTGCTCCGTCTCGAGACCGGCAAGGTCGCCAAGCTCGCGGGCGCGGCGGTTCTCGCGACCTACGGCGGGACGACCGTGCTCGCGACCGTGGTGCGGGCCGACCCGCGCCCGGGGCTCGATTTCTTCCCGCTCGCGGTCGATTACCGCGAGAAGACCAGCGCCGCGGGCAAGTTCCCGGGCGGGTTCCGCAAGCGTGAGGGCGCTCCCAACGAGAAGGAGATCCTCACCATGCGGATGATCGACCGGCCCATCCGCCCGCTCTTCCCCGACGGGTTCATCGACGAGGTCCAGGTCCAGTGCTGGGTCATGAGCCACGACGGGGAGAACGACAGCGATGTCCTCGCGGGCACCGCGGCCTCGGCGGCGCTGGCCATCAGCGACTGCCCGTTCGAGGGCCCGATCGCCACGGTGCGCGTCGGCCGTGTCTTCAACGACGATGACACCATCACCCACATCATCAACCCGACGGTCAGCCAACTCGAATATTCCGATGTCGACCTGGTGCTCTCGGGCCACCGCGACGGCATGAACATGATCGAGGTCGGCGCCGCCGAGATCCCCGATGAAGAGCTCATCGAGTGCATCCGCTTCGGCGAGACGCAGATCGCCCTGACGCTCGACGCCATCGAGGAACTGGCCAAGAAGGCCGGCGTCGAGAAGCGCCTCGGCAACCTCAACCTCGTGCCCGAGGCGATCATGGCCAAGTGCAAGGAGGTCTGCGGCGCCGCGATGACCGAGGCACGCCAGATCCCGGGCAAGACCGAGCGGAACACCCGCGTCGACGAGATCAAGAAGGCCTTCCTCGACGAGCACTTCCCCCTCAGGGAGGGCGGCACCGTCGCCGAGGCCAAGGAGGCCGAGAAGGCCCGCGGCTTCGCCAAGGAGGCCTTCCGCACCCTTGAGAAGAAGACCACCCGCCGGCTCATCGTCGAGAAGGGCATCCGGGCCGACGGGCGCAAGTTCACAGAGATTCGCCCGCTCGAGATGAGCGTCGGCGTCTTCCAGCGCACGCACGGGTCCGCGTTCTTCCAGCGCGGCGAGACGCAGAGCCTCGTCTCCTGCACGCTGGGCACCGGTAAGGACGAGCAGATCGTCGACGGCCTGCTGCCCGAGTACTCCAAGAAGTTCACCCTGCACTACAACTTCCCCCCGTTCTGCACGGGCGAGGCGAAGCGGATCATGGGCCCGGGCCGCCGCGAGATCGGCCACGGCGCCCTCGCCGAGCGCAGCCTCCTGGGCATCCTCCCCAGCCCGCAGGACTTCCCCTACACCATCCGCATCGTGAGCGACATCACCGAATCGAACGGGTCGTCGTCCATGGCCTCGGTCTGCGGCGGGTGCCTCGCCCTCATGGACGCCGGCGTGCCGATCGTCAACACCTGCGCCGGCATCTCCGTCGGGCGGTTCACCGACGACAACGACCAGAACGAAGTCTTCGTCACCGACATCATCGGCGAGGAGGACTTCTTCGGGGACATGGACTTCAAGGTCTCCGGCACGCGTGACGGGATCACCGGCGTCCAGCTCGACCTCAAGGCCCGCGGCCTGAGCGTGGGCCAGATGGTCAGGATCTTCGAGCAGGCCCGCGTCGGCCGGCTCCAGATCATCGAAGAGATGGAGGCGTGCATCCCCACCCCGCGCGAGGACATCTCCGTCTACGCCCCGCGCCTGCTCACCCTCCACATCTCCCCGGACAAGATCGGCAAGCTCATCGGGCCCGGCGGCAAGACCATCCGCGCCCTGCAGGACAAGTACGGCGTCGAGATCGATGTCGAGGACGACGGCACCGTCATGGTGTCGAGCCCCGACGGCAAGAAGATCAAGGCCGCCGAGGCCGAGATCTCCGCGATCTGCGAGGAGATCAAGCCCGGCACGGTTTATTCGGGCAAGGTCGTCAGCGTGAAGGACTTCGGCGCCTTCATCGAGATCGCGCCGGGAACCGACGGGATGTGCCACATCTCCGAGCTCGCCGACGGGTATGTCGAGAAGGTCAGCGATGTCGTGAAGATCGGCGACCAGGTCAAGGTCAAGGTCATCCTCGTCGACGACCAGGGCCGCATCAAGCTCAGCCGCAAACAGGCGATGGCCGACGAGGCCACCACCGAGACCGTCGGCGCCTGAGGCCGGGGGGTCCAAGTCATTCTCCGCCGCCCTCCCCCATTCGGTGGGGGAGGGCTTCTTTGTCATTGCCTGATTGACAGGATGACAACGATTTTTGTATATTGTCACGCGAAGGGCCGCGTGGGGGTGTCCTCGTGGCCAACGCGTCGAGTGGGGAGTCTCGTGAAATCAGGGGATTCCGGAGTGACGACCGCGATCGCGGGCCGAGTGGGCCGGCGTGATCGGTGCCGGGATTCAGCCGCGCACGCGGAGCGTCGCTCCGCCAGCCGGGGTGCCGCGTGTCGGGCGGGACCCGGGTCTAGTCCCCAATAGCGCACGCCATTCACGCCTCGGGGGGCTGTCATGCCAGGCGAAGGTGCCGATCGGCTCGAGAAGATCGAAGGACAGGTCAAGTGGTTCGACCCCCGCAAGGGGTTCGGCTTCATCGTCGGGCCGCAGGGCCAGGACATCTTCGTCCACTTCAGCGTCATCGAGGGCGACGGGTTCCGGGTCCTGAAGGACGGCTCCGCCGTGGAGTACGACGCCGAGCACTCCGACAAGGGCTGGCGGGCCACGCGGGTCATCCGCCGGCAGGAGGCGGAGGTCGATGTGCTCGCCAAGCGGCAATACGCCCGCACGCCCCGCCGCTGATCGCCCGGCCTGCTCGTCCACACCGTTGCTCGCCGCGGTAATCTTCTCATCCCGTGCAGCTGTTCATTCTGGGAATCCTGATCGGGGCCGGCCTCTGCGCCGCGGCGTCCGTCGTGGTCGCCCGGGGCAGGGCCCGCGCCCGGCTTGACGCGGAGCGGTCGGCCGCCGCCCGCCGCATGGCCGAGGTCGCCGCGATGACCGCGGGGCTCGCCCACGAGATCAAGAACCCGCTCTCCACGATCGGCATGAACGCCCAGCTGCTCGACGAGTCGATCGCCGAACTGCCCATCGACCCCGCCGAGAGCGCCCGCGTCCGGCGGCGCATCGGCACGCTCACCCGAGAGACCGAACGCCTCCGCGGCATCCTGACCGACTTCCTCGAGTTCGCGGGCGAGATGCGCCTCGCGCCCGCCGAGGCCGACCTTGTCGAGATCGTCACCGAGCTCGCCGATTTCTTCCTGCCGCAGGCGGAGAAGGAACGGATCCGCCTCCGCGTCGAGGCGCCGCCCGCCCCGGTGCGGGCCACAGTCGATACCCCCCACCTCAAGCAGGCGCTGCTGAACCTCATGCTCAACGCGACGCAGGCGATGTCCTCGGACGCGGGCGTCGAGGGCAAGCCGCGCGAGATCATTCTCCGCGTCTCCACCGAGCGGACCCGCGAAGGGGCGAGCCCGGTTCTTCATGTCATCGATACAGGTCCGGGAATCGCCGCCGAGCAGCGTGAGCGGATCTTCGAGCCCTATTTCACCACCAAACGCGGAGGCTCGGGGCTCGGCCTCTCCACCACCCGGCGCATCGTCGAGGCCCACGGCGGGACGCTCGGGCTCGTCAGCGAGCCCGGCCGCGGCTCGGATTTCTCGATCACGCTCCCCGCTCCACCCGGCACGGCGGGGTGAGCCTCAGACCCGCTTGTGCAACTCGCCGCCGAACTCCTCCAGCCGGCCGCTCCGCGTCAGGATCGTGTCGATCAACTCGCGGTACTCGCCCGGGCAGTCCTCCGGGGCCCGGCCCGCGAGTTCGGCGTACTTCTCGTCGGTCAACCCGATGAACCGACGCATCCCGTAGTCATAGACCAGGTCGTCGGCGTCGCGGCTCAGGTCCAGCCGCAGCTCGTTGATGATCTTCGTGCCCAGGCCGATCCACTCGTCGAAGGTCTCCTTCGAGATGTTCTCCTGGATCCACGCCCCCACCGCCCCGCGGAACGGGGCCCGCGGCATCCGCGTCCCGGGGCGGCCCGTCCGGGCGCAGACGAAGCCGTCCCCCGGCGCCGTGGCGGCGGGCGACGCCGGTTCAGCCGGAACAGCCGCCCCGATCTTCTTCATGAGTTCGAAGATGCCCTTCTTCGGCATCAGATCACCCTGCTCGCTCGCGACCCGGTAGCCCCGCTCCAGCACCGCGACGGCCCGCTCCGTCTCCCCGGCCTCGATGAGCGAGGACGCCGCGAGTTGGTACGCCTTGCTGAATTCCGGGGTGATCTCGGTGCACTTCAGGTAGGCCGCCGCCGCCTCGGCGTGCCGCCCCGCCTGGGCCAGCGCGCCGCCCAGCGAAAAATGGGCCATGTCGTTGCCCGGGTCCTGCTGGCAGAGTTGCCTGAACTGCTCGATCCGTTCGCTCGCGTCCACGGTGCGGTCTCCCTTCGCGTGCCCAACCCTAGACCCGTTCCTGCGTGCCCGCCCGCGTGCGACGGTCAGAAGAGCGGGTAGAGGAACGGCGCGAGGGCCGAGGATCCGAGCACCGCCAGCACCCCGATCACCAGCAGCACGACGATGATCGGGGCGAGCCACCACTTCTTGTTGTGGAGGATCAACTCCAGCAACTCGCGGGCGAGCCCGACATTGCGGTCGTCCTCGCCCGCGCGATCCTCGGTCGGGGGGCGGTCCGCGTGATCCTGGGGTTTGGTCGTCATCGCTGCTCCCGCGGTGGCGGCTCGACCGCCCGCTAGAACTGACGATAGTGCCGCCGGCGGTCCTCCGTCGCCTCGCGGGCCTCCCAATAGGTCGGGCCGGCATGGAAGCCCCGCTGCATCGGGTCCCGCCCCGCCAGCCGCATGCACACCCCGATCGGCGTAATCACCAGGAAATACACGACCCCCAGCAAGGCCGCGGACACCGACCACCCGATCGGCGAAGCCGCATCCGTCCAGAACACCTTGACGCCCCGCGCCAAACCTGGAGACGCCACCATCGCCGCACCGCCGAGCACGCCGACACCGGCCGCCACCGAGCTCGACGCCCCCGGCGACACCGCCGCGAGACCCCAGAGCCCGACCAACCCGAGCGGGAACAGCACGAACCGGGCCTGCGTCCGCCGCGGGACTTCACCGTTGAACACCAGCGAGATGCTCCCGGCGAGAGCCGTGAAGATCGCCGCGCCGACAAGGCCGCCCGGCTTCCACCACGCCAGCAGGGCGAGCAGCACGAAGAACAGCGCCCACAGCCCCGCGAAGACGCGTTCGTTCGGCATGGACCGGTCCTGGGCCTTCATCGCGAGCGTGCTCCCCGAGTCAATCAAGCTTGAACTGCGCGAGGTACTCGTCCCGACGCGACGCCCCGCCCCCGGGCTGCTCCCGCTTGAGCAGCAGGTAATCACCGAGGACGAGCGCGTCCATGTCCGTCGCCAGGAAGCATCGGTACGCGTGCTCCGGCGAGCACACGATCGGCTCGCCCCGAACATTGAAACTGGTGTTGATGATCACGGGGCACCCGGTCCGCCGCTCGAACGCCTCGAGCAACCGGCAATACCGCCCGTGCCGATCCGGGTCGACCGTCTGCAGCCGGGCCGAGCAGTCCACATGCGTGATCGCCGGAACGACCGATCGCAACGCCCGCAGCTTGTCCAGCCCGGCGAGATCCCCGTTCACGCTCAGCCGCTTCTCGGGCCGGACATCCGCGCACAGCAGCATGTACGGGCTCGCCAGCCGGTCCGGCGTCTCGAAGAAGTCGTGCACCCGGGCCTCCAGCACGCTCGGCGCGAACGGGCGGAACGACTCCCGGAACTTGATCTTGAGGTTCATCACCGACTGCATCCGGGGTGACCTCGCGTCCCCCAGGATGCTCCGGCACCCCAGCGCCCGGGGCCCGAACTCCATCCGCCCCTGGAACCACCCCACCACCATCTCCGAATCCAGCAGCTCGGCGACGCGCTCGACCAGGTCGCCCTCGTCGTCGAACCGCGTCGCCACCGCGCCGACGCTCCCGATGAACCGGCCGATCTCGTCCCGGTCGAACGCGGGCCCGAGCAGCGAGCCCCGCTGAGAATCCAGCGCCGCCGCCGACCGGGGCCTTCCCAGCACCTGGTGCCAGATGTGCAGCGCCACCCCGAGCGCCCCGCCCGCGTCCCCCGATGCGGGCTGGATCCAGACTCCCTCGAACGGGCCCTCCCGCAAAATCCGCCCGTTGCCCACGCAGTTCAGCGCCACCCCGCCCGCCAGGCAGAGGTGCTTCATCCCGGTGACCGCGTGGGCGTGCCGGGCGGCGTTGAGCATGATCTCCTCGGTGACCGTCTGGATCGAAGCCGCCAGGTCCATCTCCCGCTGCGTGATCGCCTGCTCCGGCAACCGCCTCGGCCCGCCGAACAGCCGAGCGAACCGGTCGTTCGTCATCGTCAGGCCCTGGCAGTAGTTGAAGTACCGCATGTTGAGCCGGAACGACCCGTCCGGCTTGATATCGACGATCTCGCGCTTGATCACCTCGACGAACACCGGGTCGCCGTACGGCGCCAGCCCCATCAGCTTGTACTCGCCCGAGTTGACCTTGAACCCCGTGAAGTAGGTGAACGCCGAATAGAGCAACCCGAGCGAGTGCGGGAACCGGATCTCCCGCATCAGGTCGACCCGGTTCCCCCGCCCCACCCCCAGGCTCGTCGTCGTCCACTCCCCCACGCCGTCGAGCGTCAGCACCGCGGCCTCGTCGAACGGGCTCGGAAAGAACGCGCTCGCGGCGTGCGATTGGTGGTGCTCGGCGAAGATGATCCCCCGCCGCCGCCACCCCCCGAGGTTCTTGCGGATCCGCGCCGGGAGCCGCAGCTTCTCGCCGAGCCACGAGGGCATGCTCTTGAGAAACGACCCGAACCCCGCCGGCGCGTACGCCAGATAGGTCTCGAGGAGCCGCTCGAATTTCAGCAGAGGCTTGTCGTAGAACCCGACATAGTCGAGTTGCTCGGGCCGGATCCCGGCCTCGCCCAGGCAGTACGCGATCGCATTCACCGGGAATCCCGCGTCGTGCTTGACCCGCGTGAAGCGTTCTTCCTGCGCCGCCGCGACGATCTCCCCATCGACGACGACCGCCGCCGCAGAGTCGTGGTAGTACGCCGAGATGCCCAGGATCGCCGTCAACGCCCGCGTCTCCTTCAGGGCAGCGTCGCCCGCATCTGCTCGTAGTAGCGGGCGTACGGCCCGCCCGACTGCATCCCGGCGCGGATCACCCCTTCCGCGTCGCCCCGGCGCCCCAACCTCAGATACGCCTTCACCAACAGCCCGTCCACCGCAACACGCCCCTCGTCGCCCAGTTTCTCGCGGGCCGAGAGCAGCACCGGCACCGCCTCCGCGGGCTCGTCACGCAGCAGCAACAGGTCGCCGACATACCGCTCCGCCGCCCCGGATTTGCTGAACCCTCGATCGATCAGGAACCTCCCCCGGCCGATCATCTCCGCCGCCAGCGCCCGGTCCTCGGCGCTCAGCGACCCCCGCGACGCGCCCCGGCTCGTGAGCCCGAACGCCGCGTACTGCAACTCCCAGGTCCCGTACGGCGCCACCGACGCCAGCGCGGAAAAGTACAGCGGGTCCGCCTCGGCGTACCTCCCCGCGTCGAACATCGCCTGCGCCACGAACGCGTTGATCGGCCGACGCTCCCCGCCCTCCGAGGGGGCCTCCTGCCACGCCCGCAACGCGCCGATCACCTCCCCCGTCGAGGTCGACTCGATCTCCCGGCACAGCGACTCGAAACGCTCCCGGTACTGCGGGTTCGTCCGCTCGAAGAACCCGATCGACCCCAGCACACGCATCGCGTGACCCACCGCGTACAGGTCGTACGGCGTCAACCCCAGCGACATCGCGTACCCGTGCGTGTCCGCGAGCCCGTCCACCGCCGAGGGTGAATACCCGACCGATGGCACCGCCCTGGGGATCGCGACCGCCAGGCTCCTGGCGATCAACCCCTGCCCCGCCAGCGACGGGTGCACATGGTCGTCCATCAACTCCCACCCGATCGACCCGCCCGGGCTCTGCTCCCGGAAGATCTCCACCAGGTCGCACAGCGTCGCCCCATGAGACAACGCCGCGGCACGGATCGCCTCAAGGCTCGCCGTCGGCGCCCGCCAGGGCATCGGGTCCAGGTCCATCGCCCGCTGGTACGCCCGCGCCGCCTCCGCCTCCTCCCCGCCCGCCTCAAACGCCCGCGCGAGCAGGAAGTGCGCGCCCGCGTGCATCGGCGCCAGCGAGATCGCGCCCCGCGCCGCCGAAACCGACCCGCCCGGATCGCTCCCGAGCAGCGCCTCCCCCTCGGCGAGCCTCGCGAGCACCGTCGCCCGATCCGGCTCGCTCAGCCCCGAAAGGTCCGACTCCCCCAGCGGGGCGAGCCCACGCTCGTTCCCGGGCGGCGTGCACACGATCACCGGCACCCCCGCCGCCCCGCACCGCTCGATCATCTCCCCCACGAAGACGCCCAGGTTCCGCGCCGCGTCCGCCCGCATCGCGTCGGCCGGGTCGATCGACGCACGGCCCATCATCGCCTCCATCAGGGTCTCGCCCTCGTCCCTGGACTGCCTCGTCCGGCGCGACTCGATGAACTGCGTCACCCCCAGCCCCCGCGCGAACCGAGTGAACCGGATCGACGCCGGCGAACGCCCCGCCGAGTGCAGCGACGCGACCCCGTACGCCCCGTAGAACTCGTTGTTCCCGCAGTACACGATCACGAGGTCGGGATCAACGAGCAGCGACTCGGTCACCATCCCGAGCACCGGGTACGACGCGACCGCCGTCGTCCCGATGTTGATCACCTCCACCCGTGTCCCAGGCATCAGGTCGGTCAGCATCGCCTCCAGGAACGAAGACGCCGCCAGGTTCCGGCCGTACGGAAACCCCTTCGCCGCCGACCCGCCCGCCAGGATCACGCGAAAGGTCCCGGGGGGCTTGGGCATCAGCAACGCGTCCCGGGCCAGCGAGCCCGGCCTGGACCGATCCGCGAAGAAGTAGGTCGAGGGGCCCGTGTAGTCGGTGATCACCAACTCCGCCCCGCCTGAGATCCGCCCGAACCGCTGGAAGGTCGTCGCGTATCCCCCGTACCCCGCGACGCGGAACGCCCCCTCGATCAACCCCAGCAACGCCACGCTCGCCACGAGCACGAACCCGGCCAGCGCAACACCGGCCCGCCACCCGGTCAGCCGGCGTCCCGAGGGCCGCGGCGCCGAAGGCCGGGCCACCCCCCGCTCACCGCCCGCTCCGGCCCGCCGCAGGCGCACGAGCAGCGACACCGCGTACACCGCGATCAGCCCGAGCACCAACGCGTACCCGATGATCACCGAGACCTGGCCGCTCAAACCCGACCTCCAACCGCCGCCGCCCCGTGGGCCCCGGCACGCTCGCCGTCGCCCCGCGGGCCGCAGAGCCTCGTCAGACGGTATCGGGTCAGGATCAGGCACGCCGTCAGAAGCACCACCGCCACGACCCACGCGAGCAGCGTCTGCCGCGTCGCCGGGCTGTGCGTCCCGGCCGACAGGTGCGACGCGGGCAGGAACTTCAGGCTCAGGTAAACCAGCGGCACATCGAGCGACGCGATCACGCCGAAGATCGCGCTCCGAGACGCCCGCCGGTCAGGTGTGCCCCCCCACCGACGATTCACCAGGTACCCGATGCACAACGCCCACAGGACCAGGCTGAAGGTCAGCGGGGGACTCCACTCCCACCACCGGCCCCACGCCTGCTTCGCCCACAGCATCCCCGTCGCCAAAACCCCCGTCAGCATCAGCACCGCGGCCCGCCCCGCCGCGTCCGCCAGCGCGTCCCACCGAAGATCCCGCTGCCATAGATAGAGCACGCTCCCCAGGAACACCAGCGCGCAGGCCAGCAGCGTCCCGATCGCCGTCCCGAGGTGGATGAAGAAAAGCCGCTGCACCGGGTCGACCTGCCCATCCCCCGGTGCATGCCACACGGTCATCGCCAGGGCCGCCCCGAGCAGGACGAGCGTCGCCGCCCACAGCCCGGTCATCCCGAAGTTCTGTCCGCGGCCCATCTTTGCCCCCTGTCTCTGCGGAAGGCCCACCCAATCCGACCGACGATCAGCCCGTCCGCCGCATCGCCACCAGCACGACGACCAGCCCCAGCCCGGCGATCGCTCCGCCAACAATCCAACCGGTCGAAATCCCGCTGCCCCCGCCCGGCCGAGGCAGCACATCGGGGTCGAGCGAACGCTGGGCCGCGGGCGCCGCCAGGCCCGCCAGCGTCAGCCGGGGCGAGGCCCCGCCCGCAACACCCCGCGCCAGGTAGAGCCGCATCGGGCCCTGCTCGCTCATCTGCACGCTCCCCGCCGTCAGCCCCTCGGCCTTGGCCGTCAGCCCCGACTCCGGAACGATCAACGCCAGCTCATCGGTCGGCGCGGGCGACGACACCGCGATCGCCGCCTCCCCCACCGCCGCCGGCACCTCGTACGAGAACTCGTACGCCGCCCGCCCCGGCATCAGCGGCATCTGCACCGCCAGCGTGCCCTCTTCGAACGCGGTGCAGCACCACCCGTGGAACCCGTGCACCAACTGGACATTCCCCGCCGACGCCGGCAACCCCAAGCGGACCGTTGTCCGCTTGTCGCTGCCCGCCGTCTCACCGCCCAGCCAGGTCTTGTCATTCGGGTTGTCCACGAACACCGACTCGACCACACGCACACCGCCTGGCCCGGGCGTCACGATCACCTGACGCGACGCCACCCGCCACGCGGGCTCGGCCTCGCTCACCTCGTAGACCGTCACCTCCATCGCCGCGCTCGGCGACGACACATCGAGCTGGGGCCCCGCCTCCTGGTAGATCACCCCCGCGTGCTCGATCCGCACCAGCGGACGCACCGGCAGCGAGATCGGGATCTCACCCACCACCGCCATCCCCACCTCGTCCAGCGTCGCCTCGATCATCCGCACCGGCTGGTTCTGGTGAAAGAGATGGATCTCCACCCGACCCGCGCTCGGCGTCGCGGCCCCGGCTGTCCCCTGGATCGCCCGGATCGCGAGGCTGCCCATCGGCTCGGGGGCCGGCCCGGCCGGGTCCTGCGCCACGGCGGACACACCCGCGATCAACACCCCGACCAGACTGAGCAGCGTCCTGCGCATCGAAATCTCCCCCGGATCCAAGTGCCCGACACCGGGCCAATGAAGCAACGACGATGCCACGGACAGACCAATTCCGCCCGCGACAGTCTGAAATCAAATATAGCGGGAATCGACCACCCGAATCGAGCCCGGCGATCACCCGCGGGCCGGATTACCGGTCCTCGTGGCAACTCATGCAGAGCGCGCTCCGCTGGTTGCTCATCACCAGATCGGCCTTCAGCGGCGAATACACGCTGTGGCATGATCCGCACCCCACCGCGCCGTCATAAAGACGGATCCGCGGATCGAGCCCGTGGGCGCTCTTCGTGCGCATGTCCCTCGATCGGTCTCGCCCCTGCGGGGCGCCCATCACCACCCCGACCGGGTGATCCTGGTTCGGCCCGAACGAGAACAACTCCGGCCCGAGCCGCTTGGTGCCGACGCCCGTCGCGATCGTGCCGTCATGGCACTCCAGGCACGACGCGGACTCGGCGTCCAGCCCGGCGTGCCCCCGTCCCCGCGTGGGACGCTCGCCGGGCCAGGCAAGGTGCGCCCTCGAGACCGCGGCCGCGTGCCCGCTCGCCGCCGACATCGGCGCGCCCTCGTGGCATTGCATGCAGAGATTCTGGCCCACCGCGCCCACGCGCAGGAGCGGATCGCCCGTCCCCCGGGCGCGGGTGTGCGCATTGGCGTCGTTCTCGTGGCAGGTCACGCAGGTCATCCGCCCGTGGTCCAGCGGGAACACGGAGGGGATCGGGCGAGTCGGGCTCATGCCGACCGGGTGGGAGAAGACCGCGTCGATCTGGTGGCAGGACCGGCACTGGGCATCGGTCAGGACCGAGCCGGACGGGACGATCCCCTGGAAACCGGGGTGATCCGGGGCGGCGTACGCATCGGACCCCGACCGGCCCCCACCGACCCCCAGCAGCCCGATGAGCGCCGCGAGGACGCCGGTGGCCCAAAGCGATGGGGCGACGCGTCGCGGATGCCGTACGAATTCCGATCGATCATGCCGTGCCACCGGGAGCGCCTCCTCCGAGGCGGGGCGATCGGCACGGGGGGGATCGGACATTTGGCTCCGAAAGGCATAACCAGAATCGGTGGTCCAGTCTTGCGGATGGGAACGATGCGGGGGGCGGTTCCTGAAAATGGGAATTCCGAAGGTTGATATCCGGAGAAAAGTGGCCCTGTGAGTCCTGATCTCGGGTCACCGCTTCCGGCGGTGTGGCACGGCCATTGCATATCAGTTCATCAGTAATTGGTCCGGCGAGTGGATTCGAGAAACCGAAAGAAAAACGAACCACGACCCGATTCGAACCTCTGACGCCTTGAGAGAGGAAATGCAATGAAAGCCAACACGCTCGTTCTGGGACTCGCGGCGCTGACCGGCCTGGCCGCCACCGCTTCGGGGCAGATCACCGGCTCGGGGCACGACTTCTCGTCGTATGCCTGGGCGGACGGCGAGATCTGCAAGCCGTGCCACACCCCGCACAACGCGATCACCGGCCTGCCCCGCCTGTGGAACCATGAGCTGACCGTGGCGACCTATCAGATGCACGGCGGCACCGGCACCG
>JRYH01002376.1_pt1 | contig 73860 bp, 69 predicted proteins | sample 235351 | NCBI WGS metagenome assembly JRYH01 (sample SAMN03074221, study PRJNA261480) | activated sludge metagenome | biome: Wastewater Treatment Plant; feature: Wastewater; material: Activated sludge; isolation source: activated biomass of a wastewater treatment plant treating wastewater... ... | reverse complement strand
CGTATGATCGGAAAATGCTCTAGTCGGAGCTCCGGGTCATGGCGCACATGAAGTCTGTCGGTTGACCAGCCGACCTGTCCGACGGACGAGCTGTGTTCAGTCCATATGCGCCCGTCAGGATGCAGCGCGAGGTACACAGCTTGGCGCTGCTCAAGCCAATCATGGACCTGGGACACTACTTCGTCAGTGGGATCGGGACTCACGAGAAGATCAAGTCCACCCCCGCAGGGGAGGCGGATATCGATGTAAGGCGATCCGGCGCCCAGCCTGATCCTCTCGGATGTTCTCCTGGCGATCGCACGCTGGGCCAGCCCAACCAAAGCGGCTTCTATGCAACCGCCGGACACCGAGCCTCGGAAGGAGCCAGTTTCGCTGACGGCCAAGTGAGTTCCAGGCGCTCCGGATGAGCTGCCAGTCACGTCGGTGATGGTCACCAGCGCCGTCCGTTCGCCACGTCCCGAGGCGTCAAGAAGGAACCGGAAAATGTCCAGGGGCGCCTTTCATTCGACGACCCTGGCCGCAAAAGATACGATATTCATGCTGGCAACGCAGCTTTCGATAGTCAACTCGAAGCACAATACTCGAAACGAAACAGGCAGGCCCGTCGCCGCGTGCCTACGACTTCGACAAGGCTATCTTGTCAGTTGAATGTCTCAAATGTCGAAAAAGCGACGATTTGGGTCAGCGACCCAAGCGCGAGGCGAGTGCTTAGGATGCCCGCGATTGATCGAGCCCAACATGGCCGGCGAAATCGAGCGACTGCTGATCCGCCTTGAGGCCGATACGGCGCAGCTTCGGCGCGCGCTCGCGCAGTCCGGTAAGGAGATCGGCAACTTCGCGAGCCGCACCAATCGCAAGGTCTCGAGCACTGAGAAGACATTCGCGCGCCTTGGCGCCAGCTTGAAAGCGGCCCTAGGCGGCCTTGCGGTTGGCGCAACGATCAAGGCAGCCGGCGAGATGGCCGATGCGTACACGCGCATGGGCAATCGGCTCGCCGTCGTGACGAAATCCGCCGGTGAGCTCGAATATGTGCAGCGGCGCTTGATGGAAATCTCGCAAGATGCACGCGTAGGCGTTGGCGACACTGCGGACCTTTATTCCCGCTACGCCTTCGCGCTTAAAGACGCCGGCGTTTCAACGAATGAAGTGCTGCAATTTACCGAGGCGCTCTCCAAAGCCGTCGTGGTTTCTGGCGCGTCTTCGGCCGAAGCTGCCGGCGCGCTCTTGCAGCTCTCGCAGGGCTTGGCGGCGGGCGTGCTGCGCGGCCAGGAGCTCAATTCGGTGATGGAGCAGATGCCGATCGTCGCTGATCTGATCGCGCGCAAGCTCGGGGTCACGACGGGCGAGCTCAAGCGGATGGGCGAGCAGGGCAAGATTACCGGCGACATCGTTGTGGACGCGGTGGTCGGCAGCCTTTCGGAGCTCGATGAGCGGTTCCGGAAAACGGCACCGACGATCGAACAAGGCCTGACACAGCTCAACTCTAAACTCCTCGAGTTCGTCGGAATCGCGGACAAGAGCGCGGGCGCGAGTGCCGCGATCGCCAACGAATTCGACAAGATGGCTGAGGCCATCGGCAATGCCAACCAAAAATGGAAGGATGGCGCCTCGTGGTGGACGTGGTTCAAAGCGTGGAAGGGTAAGGATTTCTCCGCCGCGTGGGACGCTGCCGCGGGTGTTGACCCCATGACGAATTGGCAGACGGAGGTGAGGCCGGGGGATTTCGATCCCAACGCCAAAGGTGCGAAGCGCACAGCCGCTGCGCCCGATCCGTGGGCCGCATCGATCATCCCGCCGACCTATGACGAGCAGCTTCGTGAGATGAAAGAGACCTGGGACGAAATCCGCGAGTCTCAGATGCTGACGCTTGAAGACCTCGTTGGCGATCAGATGCAGACCGCCGAGGAAAAGATGCGGGCCTTGAACGAGGCGGTGCGGCAAGGCTCCATAGGCTGGCGAGACTACGGTGACATGAAAGAGACCGTCGACCGGCAAGTCGAGCGTTCCCAGCGCGCCTTGCTTTCCACGACCGGACAGTTTCTCGACAGCATGTTCGAGGGCAGCAAGACCGCCGCGATCGCTTCTGCGCTCATCAATACTTTCGAGGGCGTTTCCAAGGCCCTGACGCTGCTGCCCCCGTACAGCTACGCCGCGGCATCGATGACGGCGGCTATGGGCTTTGCGCAGGTGCGCGCGATCCAGAACACAAACAAGGCCAGCAAGGGCGGCGCCACAGCAACGCCAAGCGCGGCATCGGCACAGGGCGCCACGGGAGCACAAGGCGGCGCCGCAAGTGTTTCCCGCTCGTTGTTCGTTCAAGGCATCTCTTCGGACCAGCTTTATTCCGGCAATCAGGTGGCAGGCATTGCGGAAGCGTTGCTTGAGTTCCAGCGCAACGGCGGCCAGGTGGTCTTGGATAGACGAGCATAACCATGAGCAAATTGACCCCCAAACGCGAGCTGCTCCTTGTCCTCGATACAGAGGTTGTTGTTGGTAAAGCCCGCATCGCTGACACGATGACCGCGATCGGACGTGCGGTGCTTGAAGGAAAGGACACGACGCAGCTCGTCGCGGCATGTCGGGCCTTCATGTCGGGCCTTCATGGCGACCGTCGCTAAGCTCGATGCGCACTGTGAGGCGCTGAGGCGCGAGACGAACGAGCGGCTGAACTGAGCTGCTGTTTCATCAAATCTTTTAGGCAAACGACCTCGGGGACCGCCGCCGGGGGGACACATTTTCAAATTCGCGAAATACCAGATTTTTCAAAAGGCTGTTTTAGATGGCAAAAAGAGGCAGGAAGCCGAAAAGCAATGTCATCCGTCTGCTCGAGGGCAATCCGGGCAAGCGGCCGATCGCGGATAACGAGATCATCGTAGAACTTCCCGCGCAGAAGCCCTCCGTCGTGGCCGCGGATGCGCTCGCTTCGGGGGAATGGGATCGCGTCCTAGCCGTCATGCCGCCGACGATGTACAGCGCCGCGCATGAGGTCGTCTTGAGCCAACATGCCTTGGCGTGGAGCATGCTGGTCAAAGCGCAAAACGAGATTTCCGAGGGTGGCCTTACGGTCTTCACAGCGAGGGGGCAGACGACCAACCCGGCCGTGCGCGTATGGAAGCTGGCCGCCGACACGCTGCACCGGACCGCAGGTCTGCTCGGGCTCCACCCTGGCGCTAGGCTCAGCATCCCTAAGCGCGGTGAAACGCCTTTTGTCGGAAAGTTCGCCGGCCTGCTCGGGCGGAAGCCTATCTAGTCTCGAAATTTGCGCGGTCATAAGCGTTCGGCCAGCCTCTCCGCATCGATAAGCGGAGCATCCCATGGCCGAAAGCATTCCCCTTCACAAACTTGCGAAACTCGCACAACGCTCGGAATCGAGCCTGCGCGCCTACCTCCACGCTAAGACCTTTGACGAAAGCCACGCCGACGCGCCCGAAGGGCACGTGACAGCGGTCAAGGCCATCGAGCTTCTGGTTGCGTCCGACCTCGAGCGCATGTGCGCGTCGCGTGTGGACCGCGTGCGCTTGGTCAAATGCCTCATGGCGGAGTTCAGCCAACCGCGTGACGCGTTCCCGGCGCTGTTCGCTTTCGATCCAGCCAGCGGGCGCTCACATATCGAGTTCAGCCGCTCCGTCGATATGGGTTCGCTGTCCTATCGGCTGACGGCCAACGCGCATCCGCACCCCGGCCAGGGCTTCGCGTGCGATGATCTTGGCATTGCGGCGAGCGGCTTCATCGTGCTTGATCTGAAGGAAATCACGCGGCGGGTGTTTGAGACGGCGGACTGAAGGAAAGCGGAGCAACGCGGGTTACCATGGGGTTGAGCGGTTCCGACGTATATGGGCTGTGGCTGCCCAAAAGAAAACGTTTTGTCGCAAGAAGAGCACTCGTAGCGTTCTCGTTGCGAGGTGTCGCGAATTAATACTGAAGAATTGATCGCGTTCGCTTCTGAAAACAATTGGGGCATGCGCGATGAAGAGGCTCCCCCTGATCTGGCTTTAGCTCATAAGAAAAGGTGTTACCGCCGTAATCTTTCAGCGCATACCGAGCTTCTGTGTTTTGCCATGCATCTCTATCGGCTATTTCAGCCTCAAGCATTTTGATGCAGTCTCTTGCTTCCGACGTTGCCTCTTGGGCCGAAAGAATCCTCTCTTGAAGATCGATGATAGCCGCGTCGAGTGTTACGCGATCATCAATGTCCTTCAGACCTTTGGCAATGTCGTAAGCTGTCTTGAGCGCAGTGTAGCCGGCCGCGATGTCAACCATCGTCACCCCCTTATCACTGATTAGAGGGTATGCGGAGTGGAGGTCAATCGCTCGTCCTGTATTGATGTTGTCCACAATCATCAAGGGACCCTACGGGACCCCGGTACAACACGAGTAGGTGTGAATATCAGCTAAAGTCTTGAAAAGACTGGCGCGCCCGAAAGGATTCGAACCTCTGACCCCCAGATTCGTAGTCTGGTGCTCTATCCAGCTGAGCTACGGGCGCTTTCTTTGCAAGCCGTTGTATGGCCGAAGCGAAACCGGGACGGGAGATGCCGTCAGCAGCCTCGCAAGGCCGCAACTCCTAATATGAGAGACAGGCAAGTGCAAGCCTCTTGATGGAGCCGAGGCGCTAAAGTCGCGAAACTCGCGGTGGGTGCGCGAATTCAGCGCACGGAGCGGTCGGGAAGCTCGATTAGGAACGTGGCTCCGATCGATGTGTCGAGAAGCTCGAGCTTGCCGCCGTGGACGCCGACCAACTCGGAAGCGATGGCGAGCCCTAGGCCCGAGCCATCCTTACGCGTCGAGGCCTGGAAGGGGCGGAAGAGCTTCTTGCGCGTGTGCTCCGGGATGCCGGGTCCGGTGTCGGTCATCTCGATGAAGACCTTGCGGCCGTCGCGCCAGGCTTTGACGTGGATCTCGCCCGTGCCGTCCGCGTGGCTTTCGATGGCTTGTACGGCGTTACGCGTCAGGTTGCTCAAGACGCGGAAAAGATGCTCGTGGTCGGCGTCGATCAAAAGCTGCTCGTCGGCATCGACGATCCAGCTGATTTTGCCTTCCGGTGAAAGGCCGAGGCCTTCGGCAACCTCTTCGAGAAGCGGCTTCAGACGCATCAGCTCGCGCCGTGGCTCGGCCTCCTCGGCGCGACCAAAGCGCAGCGACGTGTTGCAGAAGTTGATGGCGCGGTCGAGGGAGGCGATCAGCTTTGGGGCGAACTGCTGCACGGTCGGATCCGGGATGGCCGTCAGGCGGTCGGAGATCAGCTGAGCGTTGGCCAGCATGTTGCGCAGGTCGTGGCTGATCTTGCTCACGGCGAGGCCGAGCTGGGCGAGGCGGTTTTTCTGAATGAGCGCCTGGGCGAGCTGTCGCTGCATATGGGCAAGCTCGCGCTCCGCGGTGCCGATCTCGTCGGAGCGGCCAGATGGCGTGATGATGCGGCTCGCATCCTCCGGGTTTTCGCCGAAGCGCAGCATATTGCGCGAGAGACGCATCATCGGCCGTACGAGAAGCGCGCTGATGGCGAAATAGACGAGCGCGGCCGTAATCAGCGAGATCATGATCGAGAGATAGACGATGTTCATGCCGTAGCTGACCATGGCCCGTTTCAGCGGCTCCTCAGGCAGCACCACCTCGATCACATCGTCGAAGCGCGGACCGAGATGTCCGACGACGCGGATCACCCGGTCGTCGGGGGCGAAAAAGACGGCGAGCGAATCGCCAATGCGCGAGAGGCGCAGGCCGAGCTCCTGGCCGAAGGTCAGATCCGGCGGGTCGCGCAGGTCGAAGTGGTCGTCGATCGAGATCTCCGTCACGGGGGGCAGAACGAGACGGCGGATGCCGCCGCGGCGGATGGCGATCGCGCGGACCAGCGCCGTGCGGGTCAGCTCGTTGCGAAGCGCCGGAGGAACGTTGCGGCCCGGCACGGCTTCGGCGGCAAGGGCGGCAACGTTCGCGGCCGTGAGGCGGTCGTTAAGCCAGCTCACCCGATAGTTGGCGATCGAGGGTAGAAAGATCAGGATCTCGGCCAGCATGACGAAGACGGCCGTAAGGAAGAGCAGCTTTGCAGGTAGGCCGATGCGCAGCCAACCCTGCCGGAGCGTCGCAGCGCTCGCGCGCAGCCACGGCAAGACGGACAGCTGCCGTTTCTCCGTCGTTTCGATTTCTTGCTCGCTCGTATCGAGAGGCATGCTTCAACTCGCAGCAGCGGCCCCGGCTTTAAGGTTCGCCCGATTCTCGCATTTCGCGTTCAGCCTGTCATCTGCGCGGGCGGGCCGGATCCGTCCGATCGCGGAGCATGATCAAGATCCTACCCCGAGAGATATGGAGGCAGAAGTCCCGCTAGCCAAGCCTGGCAAGGAAGTTGATGAGCTTACGGACAATCGAGCGCGCTGGCAGGGCCGCGTAGTGGCGGAGGGCGGCGCGCTTGCCGGCTTCGCCCAGGGTTGGATAGGGCGCGACGTAGCCGGCCAGCGCCGAGATATGAAGCTTCTGGGCGACGGCGAGAGACCAGATCTGGATCAGCTCGCCGGCATTCGGGCCCACAATGGTGGCGCCGGCGACGCGGCCCTTGGCGGTGATGATTTTGACGTGGCCAAGGGTTTGGTGCTCGGCGTGGGCGCGATCGTTCTCGGTAAAGGGCCAGCGCAGCACCTCGATGCGCATGTTGGCGGCGCGCGCCTGATCCTCGCTCAATCCGACGTGCGCTAGCTCCGGGTCGGTGAAGGTGACCCAGGGAACCAGCGTCGGGTCGAACTTGGCCGGGAGCCGGAAAAGGATGCGCCGCAGCACGATCTCTGCCTGGTGGCTTGCGACGTGGCTGAAGCGGGGGCTGCCGGTGACGTCGCCGATCGCGTAGATGCGCCGATTGGAGGTTCTGAGCCCATCGTTCACGACAATCCCGTGGGGGCTAGTCCGAACGCCTGCTGCGTCGAGGTTGAGGTCGGAGACGTTCGGGACGCGGCCGGCCGCGACGAGGAGGTGAGAGGCCTCCACGGTCTCCGCGCCGTTGGTGGAGGCGAGGTGAGCTCGCACATGGCCGGCGATCGCCTCGACGCGTTCAACCTTGGCGTCCTCGCGGATGTCGATGCCTTCAGCGCGTAGAGCCCTCACGACGGCAGCGGCGGCTTCGGGATCGTCCTTGCCGAGGGCGCGGCCGGCGTCGACGACCGTGACGCGGCTGCCGAGGCGGTGGTGCGCCTGCGCTAACTCGAGCCCCACGGGGCCGGCGCCGATGATCAGGAGATGGGGGATCTTGCGGTCGGCGTCGAAGATCGTCTCGTTGGTGAAATGCGGGCACACTTCGAGGCCCGGGATGTCGGGAAGCGCGGGCGAGGAGCCGCTGGCAACGACGAAGCGGCGGGCTCTCACGCGATAGTCGCCGGCGAGCAGGGTGCGCTTGTCTAGAAAGCGGGCGGAGCCGTGAATGACGCGGACGCCAAGGCCCGTCAGACGCTCGACTGAATCATTGGGGGCCACGGTTGATATGACTGACCGGACGTGACCAGCTACGGCGCGGATGTCGATTTGGGGCTCTACCGCCGCGATGCCGAAGGCGGAGGCCGTCCGCATGGCCTGGGCGCGGCGGCCGGCGATGACGAGGGCTTTCGATGGGATCGATCCGGCGAGGCCGCCGCCGCCCATCCTTTGCTTCTCGACGAGAACGACTTTGCGTCCGAACGTGGCCGCCATGGTCGCTAGGGCGATGCCTCCGGACCCTGCTCCGATGATGCAGAGGTCGGCAGTCAGCTGCTCGCCGGCCAGCGCAACGGAAGGCTCGGCGGGCGCCCGTGCGGCCGTTTCGGGCGCTTCGGAGACGGGGTTGGCGTGCGTCATGCGATCGCTCCAAATCTTTGGTCGCCCTCCGGTCCAGGCGGTGCCTGATGAGCTTTCCCCGCTCCGCGCCGCCTGGCAAGGTTATCCGGTACCTCTCCGCCCTTGACTCACAATGGATTTCGGATGCCGATAGACGAAATGTCCGGCTGCTTGGCGTGCAGGATGCCGATTGACTTCGGCGAGCCTGCAACCTATAAGCCTGCGTCCCATAATGATGAGCCCTGGACGGCTGGTTTTGCCGGCGCCGGGCGCGCCCGCATTCAATTTCGATTGGAGTAACAGCCGTGAAACGGACCTATCAACCGAGCAAGCTCGTGCGCAAGCGCCGGCACGGCTTTCGCGCACGCATGAGCACGCCGGGTGGCGTGAAAGTTCTCGCGCGCCGCCGCGCAAAGGGCCGCAAGCGCCTGTCGGCGTAGAGTTTTTCGGCGTTACGCGTAAAAAACGCGGAAGCCCGCTGCCTCGTTGCTTTATGCCTGCCTGCCAGCGAAACACGGTTTCCCATGCGGGGAAGCCTTCTGACTCCGGAGCATCGCGCCTCCGGCCAGGGCAGGCGCAAGGCGCAGCCAGAGCAGAGCCCGCTCCGCGGGAGTAACGTCGTGGCTGTCGAAACGCTCAAGAAAAGATCTGAATACCTGAGGCTCCGGGGAGGCGCGCGCTGTGCGACGCCTTCTTTCGTTCTGGAAACGCGAGCCCGCGTCGTGGAGGCCCCGGCAATAGCCGCCGGCCCCCGCTTCGGCTATACGGTCACGAAGAAGCTCGGCGGGGCTGTTGTGCGCAACCGCATTCGCCGCCGACTCAAGGCTGCCGTTGCCCTCGTGGCGCCGGCACACGCGCGCGCCGGCCACGATTACGTACTTGTCGGCCGCGCTCTGGCGCGTGAGAGGCCCTTCGAGGATCTCAAGAAAGACCTTGAACGGGCCCTCCATCGCGTGCATCACCCTGCGACAAGCGCGGCCAGTGGCAAAACGACAAAACGGGCCGATGCGTCCGCGCGCAAACGCCCATAGTAGAGACCCCTGCACGGGTTGTAAGAGAACCAATCTAAAAACTTGCCGGCCGCCCGATTCGACGACAGGGCATGCGGTGCCGCCGTATCCGAGGTCTTTATGAGCCAGCGCCCAGACGATCAAAGAAATCTTCTCATTGCCGTCGCATTGTCGATGGCCGTGATGCTGGGCTGGCAGCTCTTCTATGCCGGACCGCAGATCAAGGACCAGCACGAGAAGGCGCAGCGCGAGCAGGTCGTGAAGGACGACGCCGGCAAATCCGGCGCGGCTTCTCCGGTCGTGCCGACGCTGCCGGGATCGGTTCAGCCGGCGCAGCCGGCCCAACCACTTCCGACGCTGGCGACGGGCACGCGGACGGAGGCGCTCGCCCGATCGGAACGCGTGCTGATCGAGACGCCGTCGGTGACCGGATCGATCTCGCTCAAGGGCGGCCTCATCGACGATCTGGTGCTGGTCAACTATCGCGAGACGGTGGATCCCAAGAGTCCCAACGTCGTGCTCTTCTCGCCGCTCGGAGCGCCGCACGCCTATTTTGCCGAATACGGCTGGCAGGGCTCAGTCGGCTCGCCGATGCCTCTTCCGGATAGCGAGACGGTCTGGCATGCGGAGAGCGGGGCCAAGCTGACGCCCGCGACGCCGGTGACGCTTACCTGGGACAACGGCCAGGGGCTCAAGTTCCAGCGCAACATCAGCATCGATGAGCACTACATGCTCAAGGTCTCCGACACGGTGCAAAACACCACGTCGGGCGACATCGTTCTGACGCCCTACGCCCGCCTCTACCGTTTCGGAACGCCGCTTACGTCCGGCTACAGCACCATTCTGCATGAGGGCCTCATCGGGGTGCCGGGCGATGCGGGCCTGCAGGAGATCCCCTTCGCAGACGTGCTCAAGGACGGCGGTGGCAAGAGCTTCGATAGCAAGGTCGGCGGCTGGCTTGGCATCACGGATAAATACTGGGCGGCGGCGCTGATCCCTGATCAGAAGACCGCCTATGCGGCGAGCTTCCGCGGCCAGAACTCGGGTGCAGCAGCGTCACAAGAGATCTTTTGGACGGACTATCAGCTCGGCGTCCAGCCGATCGCGGCCGGCGCGACGCATACCGTCGAAGGCCACCTCTACGCCGGCGCCAAGCAGGTGAAGCTCATCGAAGGGTATGAGGCGTCGCTCGGCATCGAGAAGTTCGAGCTCCTGATCGACTGGGGATGGTTCTACTTCATCACCAAGCCGCTCTACTATGTCATCGCCTGGCTCTACGGCATTCTCGGCAACTTCGGCCTCGCCATCCTTGCCGTCACCGTGATGGTGAAGGCGGCGTTCTTCCCGCTCGCCAACAAGAGCTATGCCAGCATGGCCAAGATGAAGAAGCTGCAGCCGCAGATGGAGCAGCTTCGCGAGCGCTACAAGGACGACAAAGCCAAGCAGCAGCAGGAGCTGATGGCGCTTTACCAGAAGGAGAAGATCAACCCTCTGGCAGGCTGTCTGCCGATCCTGGTGCAGATTCCGGTCTTCTTCGCGCTCTATAAGGTGCTGTTCGTCTCGATCGACATGCGCCATGCGCCGTTCTTCGGCTGGATCCAGGACCTGTCCGCGGCCGATCCAACGTCGCTCTTTAATCTCTTCGGCCTCCTGCCGTTTGCGGTGCCGGAGTTCCTGCATATCGGCGTTTGGCCGGTCATCATGGGCCTCACGATGTGGGTTCAGATGCAACTCAACCCGCCGCAGCCGGATCCCATCCAGCAGCAGATCTTCTCGTTCATGCCGCTCTTGTTCACGTTCCTGCTGGCTTCGTTCCCGGCGGGCCTCGTGATCTACTGGGCCTGGAACAACGTGCTCTCGATCGCGCAGCAGTGGTACATCACGACCCAGCAGGGCGCGGAGGTGCACCTCGTCGGCAACCTCAAGCGAACGTTCGTATCCCTGGGGCGGCTGATCGGGATCAAGGGCGAATCCAAATCCGAAACGAAGGGATGACCGACGCGGGCCTCTTTAGTCTGGAGGATCTGGCGGCGGGCGAGCGCCTCGTCGCCAAGCCCTGGCACTTCGTGAAAGGCGTCGTGGCGCTCGACGGGCTGCCCGACGACGGATGGACGGAGGTCGCGTTTGCCGGACGATCGAACGTCGGCAAGTCGAGCCTCATCAACGCCACGGTTCGCAATGGCGGCCTCGCGCGCACATCGAACACGCCGGGGCGCACGCAGGAGCTCAACTTCTTCGCACCCGCTGAAGAGCCGCTCTACCTCGTGGACATGCCGGGCTATGGCTTCGCCCGCGCCCCGAAGGACAAGGTGGCGGCCTGGACAAAGCTGGTCCGCGCCTATCTCCGGGGGCGGCCGACGCTTCGGCGCGTGTTCGTGCTCGCCGACAGCCGCCATGGCCTCAAGCCGCCGGACCGCGAGATCATGTCCATGCTCGACACGGCCGCCGTGCCGTACCAGATCGTGCTGACGAAAGCCGATAAGATCAGCGTCCCGGCGCTCGCTGCCGTGCGTGCGGCCACGGAGGCGGCCATCTCGAAGCACCCGGCGGCGTTTCCCATTGTGCTGACGACGTCGTCAGAGAAGGGCTCCGGGATCGAAGAGCTCCGCGCGACGCTGGCGGCGCTTCTGCGCGCTTGAAGGGCTTCCGGAAAAGTGGGAACCGGTCATGGCGAAGCCGTGCACTTAAGGTATCCGATAAGAAGCACGATCAAACAGAAAGTTAGAGCCGTTCCCTGATTCCACTTAAATCGGAATGGCTCTAAATTTTTATCAAGCTTGCGTCAGGCCAGATCGGACTTCCCGACGGCGAACGCCCAGTCGAGCCACGGCGTCAGGCGTTCGAGGTCGGCCGTCTCGACGGTGGCACCGGTCCAGATGCGCAGCCCGACCGGGGCGTCACGGTGGGAGCCGATATCGAAGGCGGCGCCTTCCGCCTCGAGACGGGCGACCAGCGCTTTGACGAACGCGGCTTGCTCCGCTTCCGGGCGCGCCAGGATATCCGCATCGACGATCCTAAGGCACACCGAGGTGTTCGAGCGCGTGGCCGGATCGACAGCCAGGTTCTCGATCCATGGCGTACGCGCGATCCAGTCGAATACGACGCGTGCATTGGCGTCGGCACGTGCCATGAGGCCCTTGAGGCCGCCGATGCTTTCTGCCCAGGCCAGCGCGTCGAGATAATCCTCGACGCAGAGCATCGACGGCGTGTTGATCGTCTCGCCTTCGAAGATCGCGGCGTTGAGCTGGCCCTTCTTGGTCAGGCGAAACAGCTTGGGCAGAGGCCAGGCCGGCACGTGGCTCTCCAGCCGGGCGATGGCGCGGGGGCTCAGGATCAGCATGCCGTGGGCGCCTTCGCCGCCGAGCACCTTCTGCCAGGAGTAGGTCACGACGTCGGCCTTCGACCAGTCGATCGGCTGGGCGAAGATGGCGCTGGTGGCGTCGATCAAGGTCAGGCCTTTGCGATCGGCGGGAATCCAGTCGCCGTCCGGCACGCGCACGCCCGACGTAGTGCCGTTCCAGGTGAACACGACATCGCGCGTGAAGTCGGCCTTGGTGAGGTCCGGCAGGACTCCGTAGTCGGCTTCCAGAATGCGCACATCGTCCACCTTGAGGTGTTTGACGACATCGGTCACCCAGCCCTTGCCGAAGCTTTCCCAGGCCAGGACATCGACTCCGCGCGCGCCAAGAAGCGACCACAGCGCCGCCTCGAACGCCCCGGTATCGGATCCGGGCACGATGCCGATATGGAAATCCTCCGGCGGGGCCAGGATTGCGCGCGTCCGGGTGATGGCGAGCTTGAGGCGGGCCTTGCCGTCCTTCGACCGGTGAGAGCGGCCGAGAAGCGCATCCGCGAGAGCGTCCCGCGTCCAGCCGGGGCGCTTGGTGCAGGGCCCCGATGAAAACCGCGGGTTGGACGGCTTATGGGCAGGCTTGGCTGGCATGGTCACGATCCGCATCCTCGATACCGGATGTCTTGCAGCAATGGCGATTAGAGCTCGAACGCCGAGACTTTATCGATTGCGGGCAGCGCCTCGATCTCGGCGAGAGCGTCTGGGGAAAGCGGTGCCGAGATGCTGATCAGCGCGATCGCCCGCTCGCTGCCGCCATTGGCGTCGAGGCCGACATGCATGGCAGAGATGTTGACACCTTCTCGCGCCAATATGGCGCCGAGTGCCGCGACCACGCCTGGCTGATCCGAATGGCGCGTGAACAGGAACGGCCCTCTCGGCACGGCCTCGACGTTGAACGAATCGATCCGCACGAGACGCGGCAGGCGGCCGCCGAGGAGCGTCCCGGCGACGGTCTTGGTCGCCGTTTCCGTGACGGCGCAGATCTCGAGCAGTGAAACGTAGTCGCGCGCCTGCTCGGAGCGCGATTCACGCACCTCGATCCCCTGAGCACGCGCGAGGTGCGCCGCATTCACGCGATTGACGGGGCCTGCGAGCCGCGCGCTGAGGAGACCTACGAGCGCGTCCGCCGTAATCGGGCGGGGATCGAGCTTGGACGCGGCGCCGAACACGCGCACCACAAGCTCGCGTATGGGACCGTCGCTCAACGCAGAGACGAGCCCTCCGAGCGCGCGCGCCAGCTCCTGGTAGGGGCGCGTCCGCCCAAGCTGCTCGTTCGAGATGCGGGGCAGGTTAAGGGCAGTCTCCGTCGCTCCGGTGGTGAGAAAGCGGGCGATATCTTCTGCGATACGCAGACTGACAGCTTGCTGCGCTTCCACCGTCGAGGCTCCGAGATGGGGGGTCATGACAACGTGGTCGAGCGCGAGCAGGGGCGAAGCCTTCGGAGGCTCCTCGGCGAACACATCGAGAGCAGCGCCGGCGAGATGTCCCGCCTCAATCGCCGCGGCGAGCGCCGTCTCGTCGACGAGGCCGCCGCGGGCGCAGTTGATGAGACGGGCGCCCGTCTTCATGCGTGCGATGCGGCTTGCGTCCATGAGATTGCGAGTCTTGTCGATGAGTGGGCAATGGAGGCTCACATAGTCCGCTTCGGCGAGCAATTCCTCGAGGTTGCGCGGCTCGGCTGCGTGCTCGGCCATGAGCTCTGGCTTGACGAATGGATCATAGGCCAGCACGCGCATCTTCAAGCCGGCGGCACGCACCGCAACCAGGCGGCCGATGGTGCCGAAACCGATGATACCGAGCGTTTTTCCGGCGATCTCCGAGCCGATGAAGCGGGCGGGCTTCCAATCTCCGGCACGCACGGAGCGGTCGGCCTGGGGCAGATGGCGTGAGAGCGACAACAGGTGTGCGATGGTGAGCTCGGCGGTGGTCGTCGCGTTGGCGTCCGGCGTGTTTAACACGACGATACCGCGCTCCGTCGCGGCCGCCACATCGATGTTGTCAACGCCGATGCCGGCGCGCCCGATCGCCTTCAGCGCGTGGCCGGCAGCGATCACCGGCGCCGTCACCTTCGTCTTCGAGCGCACGATCAGCGCATCGTAGTGCGGGATGCGAGCCACAAGGCTCTCGGTGTCGAGGCCCGTTTCCACATCCACGGAAAGCGGTCCGCCGCTTTCGAGAAGTTTGCGCCCGTCCTCGTGTATCGGGTCGGCGATGAGCACGCGAAAGGTCTCAGTCATTCCGTGAGCCCTCTGGTTCCTTCCTTTCTTTTGTGGATGCGTTGGCGATCGAGGGCAAGCCTCAACTCATGACATCGACCAAAGCAGCAAACGGGAACCGCAAGGGCGACGGTGCTGTTCAAGTGATGTGAGAAAGGAGGGTCCCATGCCCCGAGGAGACACGGCCAAGTAGGCTGATCATATCGCCGAGGGCTATGAGAAACGAGGTGTGGGGAAGAAGGAGGCCGAACGCCGGGCGTGGGCGACGGTCAACAAAGATGACGGCGGCGGCCTGATGCCGGGCGGCTCCGGACGCCGCAAGACGACGACGCGGCCAGCAGCGCGCAAGGGCGGCAAGCTCGGCGGCCAAGCCTCCGCGTCACGTCCGGCCGCAGCACGAAGCGCTGCGGCGCGGAAAGCGGCGAGAACGCGGAAGCGCCGCGCCTCGTGATCCTCGCCGGCTGAGTCAGTCGTCGTCGGGGCGGGTGCTGAGCACCTCGCCGGTCCCGGGATGAGCGTGGCCCTCAATCCGGTTGCCGGAAGCGTCCGTTCCCTCGAATTCATAGACGCCGTCATCGGCTTCGATCTCGCGTACGGTATATCCCGCCGCTTCGAGCTTCTGGACCACCTGCGAGATTGGCAGCCATTGTTCGCGCGGCACATTGAGCGGGCCAATGTAATCGTCATCGCCGGCGAGGGCCGGCGTGCCGAGCGTGAAGATGAGGGCCGAAACAGCCAAGAGCTTCTTCATGGGATCGTCTCCGTCTATATTGCAGGGCGTCCGGCCGCTTGCGACCGAACGCCTGCATCTTGCATCGCAGCCGCTGATTGCGCGCTGACCCGGGATGTCAGGAGATTGTCAGCCGCAAACCGGCATCAATTCGCCTATGAAGAGGCTCGCTTCGACAAGACGTTTCGTGCTGCTGAGTGCCATGGCTGCCGTGCTGTTGGCCGGGCACGCGCGCGCCGATGACAACGACCAGGAGATTGCGCGCCGGGCGCTCCTCGAAGGCCGCATCAAGTCCCTCTCTGAGATCACAAAGGCGGTCGAGCCCAAGCTCCCCGGGAAGATCCTCAGCGTCGAGATCGACGTCGAGGACAACGGGCAGATCGTCTATGAATTCGACGTCATCGATCCCGCCGGACGCCTTTACGAAGTCGAGGTGGATGCGGCGACGGGCAAGATCCTGAAGATCGAGGATGACGACTGATGCGCATTCTCGTGGTCGAGGACGAGCCCGCCATCGCGGCCTCGGTCTCGGAGGCTCTGGCCGCCTCGGGATACCAGACCCGCATCGCCGCCGATGGCGACGAGGCATGGTTCCTCGGCGACACGGAGGATTTCGATCTCATCATTCTCGATCTCGGGCTGCCGCGCATGGACGGCCTTTCCGTTCTCAAGCGCTGGCGAGCGGGCGGGCGGCACATGCCCGTTCTCATCCTGACGGCGCGCGGAGCGTGGCCGGAACGTGTCGAAGGGATCGATGCAGGGGCCGACGACTATCTCGCGAAGCCGTTCCAGATCGAAGAGCTCATGGCCCGTGTGCGCGCCCTCATCCGCCGTTCGGCGGGGCATGCGTCGCCGATCTTGGCTTCGGGGCCGCTTGCAGTCGATACGCGGCAGATGCGCGTCATGGTGGACGGCAGCAATGTGGCCGTCTCGCCGCTCGAGTACCGCCTCGTCGCTTACCTCCTCCATCACCAGGGCCGCGTCGTCTCGCCGGGTGAGCTGATCGAACATCTCTACGGCGACGACGACGCCCGTGACGCCAACGCTCTCGAGGCCGTGGTCATGCGTCTGCGCAAGAAGCTGGGCGCGGGTGCGGTCGAGACGCGGCGCGGCTTCGGCTATATCATTCCCGCAGGTTCGGAATGACGTTCCGCTCGCTGCGCCTGCGGCTGCTGCTCGCGGGGGTCATCTCGACGGGCATCGCCCTCACGCTCGCTGGCTATGGTCTCGCTGTGCTGTTTGAGCGCCACGTCGAGCGGCGCATCGATGCCGAGCTCGTCGTTTATCTGAACCAGATCACGGCCCATCTCGAGCCGGGGGAGGGTGGGCGCCTCAAGCTCTCGGGGCCGGCGGCCGATCCGCGCTTCGAGGTGCCGCTGTCGGGCCTTTATTGGCAGATCGTCGACGAGCAGACGGGGACGGTGCTGCGCTCCCGCTCGCTGTGGGATGCGGAGCTCGCACTGCCTGTAGAGGCCCGCGTGGATGATGAAGTCCGGCACCATCGGATTCCCGGACCGGACAACCAACAGCTTTACTTGCTGCAGCGGCGCATTGAGCTGCCCCCGCGCATGGGCGGCGGCACGGCCCGCATCGCGGTCGCCTGGAATACGGCCGAGATCTCCACTGCGGTGCGCGAGTTTGCGGCGGATCTGACGCCGCCTCTGGTCCTTATTGGCGTGTTGCTGCTTGCGGCGGCCTGGGTCCAGGTCTCCGTGGGCCTGCGTCCGCTGGCCGCCGTGCGCGCGCAACTCGCTGCGGTGCGCTCGGGCAGGAGCCGTCGTCTCGGCGATTCCTTTCCGGACGAGGTACGCCCGCTTGCGCAGGAGATCGATGCTCTTATCGAGGCCCGGGATGCGGAGCTTGCTCGCGCCAGGGCGCGCGCCGGAGATCTCGCGCACGGCCTCCGAACTCCATTGCAGGTGCTGCAGGCGGAGATCGAGCGCTTGGCCAAGGGTGGCGATGAGGCAGCGGCCCTGCATCTCTCCACAGTAACGCGCACGATGCAGCGGACGGTCGAGCGTGAGCTGGCGCGCGCGCGGCTCGCGGCGCCGCATCCGCACTCCGAAGCGGATGTCGGCGTGGTTGTCGGAGAGGTGGTGCGCGTCGTCCAGAGAATGCCGGAAGGCGAGCGGCTGGACTGGATCACCGAGTGTCCGGACGGCTTGATGGCGCCGATCAACAGGGATGATCTGTCGGAGGCGCTGGGTAATCTGATCGAGAACGCTGCCCGCCATGCCCGCACCACTGTGACGATCACGGGTGAGCAGCAAGGAGACGAGATCAGGCTTTCTGTCGGCGATGACGGATCCGGCATCCCTGAGGATCGCCTTGAGGACGTTCTTCGCCGAGGCGGCCGCCTTGACGAGCGAGGCTCCGGCTCTGGGCTCGGTCTCGCGATCGTAACCGACATCGCCGAATCCTGGGGCGGGGCGCTGACGCTCGAAAGTGGCGGCGAAGGCACCGGATCGGGGCTCGTGGCAATCCTGACATTCCCATCGGTGACTGGGACGAGGCGTGTCTGACATAAGACGGACAGGAACAGTCAGCCTGCCGTCAGGAGGCCTGAGTTAACGTTCTGCTTGCTGTGCTCGGGCCCCATAAGAACCATTTGGCACATGCAAACGTTGTTGGTGAATTGCAGCAAAGAGAGACGAGCCATGATGAAAAAGATGATGACGTTCGGTCTTACCACCATCGCCGCGGCGGCACTCGCGACAGGTGCAATGGCCGACGATCGCCCGGCAACTCCGGCGGAGGAAGCAGAGATCGGCGCCATCCTCAAGGCCGCCGGCTTCAGCACCTGGAAGAAGATCGAGTTCGACACGGACGACAACAAGTTCGAGGTTGACGATGCGCGCCATTCCGATGGCCGGGTGTATGACGTCGATATCCGCGACGGCAAGATCATCGACAAGGATCTCGAAGACTGAGGACGGATCCGAGACGATTGTCCCGATAGAGAAAGGGCGAGAACCGCAACGGTTCTCGCCCTTCCGCTTGTTGAAATTGGGGACGATGAAGCCTGGAACTCAGCGGGTCGGCACAGGCTTCTCGCCGCGGTAGTCATAGAAGCCGCGGTTGGTCTTGCGTCCAAGCCAGCCCGCCTCGACGTATTTCACGAGCAGCGGGCAGGGGCGGTACTTCGAATCCGACAGACCTTCGTAGAGCACCTGCATCACCGCGAGGCAGGTATCGAGGCCGATGAAGTCGGCAAGTTCAAGCGGTCCCATCGGATGATGGGCGCCGAGCCGCATGGCCTTGTCGATGCCCTCGACCGTGCCGACGCCCTCGTAGAGCGTGTAGACGGCCTCGTTGATCATCGGCAGCAGGATGCGGTTGACGATGAAGGCCGGGAAATCCTCGGACACCGTCGTCGTCTTGCCGAGGCTTTCGACGAAGGCGCGCGCAACACCGAACACTTCGTCCTCGGTGGCGATGCCCCGGATCAGCTCCACGAGTTCCATCAGCGGCACCGGGTTCATGAAGTGCATGCCGATGAAGTGCTCGGGCCGGTCCGTAGTCGAGGCGAGCCGCGTGATCGATAGCGACGACGTGTTGGTGGCTATGATCGCCGACTCCTTGAGCTTGGGACATAGCTCCTGGAAGATCGTGCGCTTGATAACCTCATCCTCGGTTGCCGCCTCGATCACCAGATCGCAATCGGCAAAGGACTCGAGGCTCGGCGCGAACTTGATACGCGAGAGGGCCGACGTCATGTCGGCTTTCTCGACGAGACCCTTGGCGACCTGACGGCCCATGTTTCTCTCGATGGTCGCCATTGCCTGGTCGACGGCTTCCTTGCGGAGGTCATTCAGCAGCACGTCATATTTGCCGAGCGCGATGACATGGGCGATGCCGCTGCCCATCTGCCCCGCGCCTATGACACCGATCAGCTTGATGTCCGGGATCGGCCGGGCTTCCGGATTGGCTTTGCTTTCAGCTTTCACTGCAACATCCATGGCGAATGTCCTTGTTTCCCGCACCGGCATCTAAAGCCCGGCCTTACCGAGCTCTGCTTCGAGTTCCGGCAGCGCCTGGAAGAGATCGGCGACGAGCCCGTAATCGGCAACCTGGAAGATGGGCGCTTCGGCGTCCTTGTTGATGGCGACGATGATCTTGGAATCCTTCATGCCCGCGAGATGCTGGATGGCTCCCGAAATGCCGACGGCGACGTAGAGCTCGGGCGCCACGACCTTGCCAGTCTGGCCGACCTGCCAATCGTTGGGCACGTATCCGGCGTCGACGGCCGCGCGCGAGGCGCCCATCGCCGCTCCGAGCCGTGTTGCGACCGGCTCGAGATAGGTCTTGAAGTTTTCGCTGTTGCCCATGCCACGACCGCCGGAGATGACAATCCGAGCAGCCGTCAGCTCCGGGCGGTCCGACTTCGTAAGCTCGGCGCCGACGAACGAGGAAATGCCGGCAGAAGCCGCCGCCGCGACGCTCTCGATCGGGGCAGTGCTGCCTTCAGGCTGGGCGGCGAATGCGGCGGTCCGCACCGTCACGATCTTCTTCGGCTCCGGCGACTGGACGGTCTGGATGGCGTTGCCGGCATAGATCGGCCGCTCGAAGGTGTCCGGCGAAATCACCTTGGTGATGTCCGAGATCTGCATGACGTCGAGCAGTGCGGCGACGCGCGGCAGCACGTTCTTTCCTGCGGCAGTGGCTGGTGCGACGATCGCCTCGTAGGCATCGGCCAGCGAAACGACGGTCGCGGCCACTTCCTCGGCAAGCCCGTTGGCAAGATGAGGCGCATCCGCGACCAGAACCTTGCTCACCCCGGACAGCTTCGAGGCCGCTTCCGCGGCCGCGGCGCAGCCGTGGCCTGCAATGAGGACGTGGACGTCCGGCCCGATCTCCCTGGCTGCGGTTAACGCTTTGGCGGTGGCGCCGTTGAGCGCCGTATTCGTATGCTCTGCGAGAAGAAGAACGGCCATCAGATCACTCCCGCCTCGGTCTTGAGACGGCGCACGAGCTCCGCCGCATCCGCCACCTTCACGCCGCCCTTGCGCTGCGGCGGCTCAGCGGTCTTGAGCACCTTGAGGCGCGGCGCGATATCGACGCCGAAGTCCGCCGGGGTTTTGATGTCGAGCGGCTTCTTCTTCGCCTTCATGATATTCGGCAGCGATGGATAACGGGGTTCGTTGAGCCTGAGATCCGTGGTGACCACCGCCGGAAGGTTGAGCTTCACCGTTTCGAGGCCGCCATCGACCTCCCGCGTCACGAGCACGGCGCCCTCTTCGGGAGCGAGCTTGGATGCGAAGGTGCCCTGAGGCCAGCCGAGCAGTGCGGCAAGCATCTGGCCGGTCTGGTTGCAGTCGTCATCGATGGCCTGCTTGCCGAGCACGACGAGGTCCGGCTTCTCGGCCTCGGCGACAGCCTTCAAGAGCTTGGCAACGGCGAGTGGCTCGACGGGCGCATCGCCGGTGGTCTCGATCAGGATGCCCCGGTCCGCGCCGATGGCAAGCGCCGTGCGGATCGTCTCCTGGGACTTGGCGGTGCCGATCGAGATCGCCACCACCTCGCTCGCAATGCCCTTTTCCTTGAGCCTCACGGCTTCTTCGACGGCGATCTCGTCGAACGGGTTCATGGACATTTTTACGTTGGCCAGCTCGATCCCCGAGCCGTCCGACTTGACGCGGATCTTCACCGCAAAATCGACGACACGCTTCACCGCGACGATGAGCTTCATGATGCGCGGCGCCCCCAGGCACACTGCCTTGCTCTTCTCATGTCCGTTCTGGTTCTTCTGTTCGAAGCTGCGTCCGCAGGAAGTCCGCCAGCGTTATGGGTGCGCCGCCAGCTTCCGGCTCCAGTCCAACGTCGCCTTTTGCTAGCCGGTGACGCGGATTTCCTTGTTCTTCGCAAGTGCGAGAAAAGAAAATTACGAGTCGTCCTCCGGCAAGTCAATGCGCTGAGCGAAAGCTTTTCTTCAACTCTTCCTTTCGCGTCAAACGGGGGATCTGAGGCCACGGTCGAACAGCGGCACGCCGCGGCGGCGCAGAAAGACGACGAGGACGGCGCCGGCCATCAGGCCGCCGATGTGGGCCCACCATGCGACAGGCCCGACTTGCGGAAGCAAGACCATGGCAACCTGCATTAGTATCCACAACCCGAGGGCAAAGGCTGCGGAGATTCTGAGCGGAATAACCTTGAGGGCCAGCACCCACACGCGCACGCGCGGGTGCAGCACGAGGTAAGCTGCGATGACGCCGGCCACTGCGCCGCTGGCGCCGATGAGCGGGACCTCCGACGTGGGATCGATCCACGCATGCAGGAGGCCGCCGAACACGCCGCAGGCAAGATAGAAGACAAGATATTTGAGGTGGCCCAGAGCATCTTCGACGTTATCGCCGAACACCCAGAGGAACAGCATGTTTCCTGCGAGATGCAGGACGTCGCCGTGGAAGAACATATAGCTAAGAAGCGTCAGCCGCTCGGGAAAGCGAGGCCCGACGGTCTCGACGGAAATCGGCAGCAGGCTGGTGTCGAACAGTTCCTTGGGAATGATCGCAAAGCCCGCGATCGCCAGCTCGTCGAGGCGCGCCGTCTCCAGGAAATAGACGCAGACGTTGATCGCGATCAGAAGGATCGTCACCCAGGGGTAGCGGATGTTCTTCAGCGAGTTTTCGTCGTGAAGGGGGACGAACATGGTTCAGCGCTCCCGGCCGGCGTCGGCTGTGGCGCTCATCGGTTTTGCCCCGGCACCCACAGCACGTCGGCTAGGCCACGGTCGTTCACGTAACGGCCCGCGACGAAAAGAAAATCAGACAGACGATTGATGTACTTGAGGGCTGCAGGGCTCACCGGCTCGCCCTCCTGTGCTGCAAGCGCCACCATGTGCCGCTCCGCCCGGCGGCAGACGGTGCGCGCCACATGCAATGCGGCCGAAGCCGGCGACCCGCCCGGAAGCACGAAGGATCTCAGCGGCTTCAGCTCGGCGTTCATCTCGTCGATTTCGGCCTCGAGACGGACGACCTGCTCGTCGGAGACGCGTAAGGGCTCGAACGCGAGCTTCTCTCCCCGGTCCGGCACGCAGAGGTCCGCGCCGAGATCGAAGAGATCGTTCTGTATGCGTCCGAGCTTGATGTCGAGACCTTGATGGCCAGCCAGGTGGATGCGAACCATCCCGATCGTCGCATTGGTCTCGTCGACCGTCCCGTAAGCCGTGATCCGGAGCGCATCCTTGCGGACGCGTTCGCCCGTTCCGAGCCCCGTGGTGCCGGCATCGCCGGTCTTGGTGTAGATTTTATTGAGCCTGACCATGGTGCTCCCGATCCAATGCCGGCGAAGCACCTTAAAGCGCTTGGTTAGGAGTGGAAACCGATTTTCCGAGCGCGGGCGGCCCTACCGGTGCACGGGCGCCAAGCAGCCCTGGCGCTCGCTTATGCTCCCGGCAAATTCCCTAGTTGTTTGCTTGGCGAGCCTCTTCACCCATTCGGGCGATTCCGTCCGAATGGAATCTCCTCTAGAGATGCTGAACGTAAGCATAGGCAACCAGCAAAACGATGGCCGCAAACTGGAGGCCGACGCGCCAGCGCATGAGCTTCTGGCTTAGGTTGGAGCTGCGGCCGGTCAGCATCACCCACAGGCCCGCGAGAAGCACTGCAACCACGGCGAACATGGTGCCGGTCGACAGATAGTACATGGTCGTTTCCATGGGCGGATGGCCTTTGAAACAGGGCGATGACCACGTTCATATACGGCTTAGAAGCGCCGAATGCCACGGATCTGCCACGGGTCTCGGGTTGATATGGGCGCGGCACGTGGTCTCCGCCACCGGGTCTTTTCTCCGCGCCCTAATTCCAACCACAATACAGGCGCGTGGTATTCTTAGTGGAGGACCTCCGGTCTGGCGCCAGGCCTTTTGGGAATGGGCGACCGAGGGCGTCCGGGCTCGGCGGACATAGATCGCAGGCGGCTGGGGTTCTGCTTCAACCCCGTTGGCCATGATCTGGACCATCGTTCGAGAGTATGATTTCCGTTCTCTCTCATGCGTTCGCAAGGCCGGCGCCGCGCCTTGGGCCGGCTCATCGGCAGAGAGCGGGGAAGGAGCGGGCTTTTGGCGGGTAAATGGATAGGGATTTGAACCGGACCGTTGCAACGGCAGTCCTGAAAGGCAGCCGGGTTCGCCTCGCGGCGGGCGCCGCGATGCTTGCCGCGGCCGTTTCCGGGATGCCGGCTGCGCTCCGCGCTGAGCCGCCGAGTACGGCCGAGGAGGCGACGAGCCGGCTCGAAAGGCAGAAGAGTGAGCTGGCCGCCAAGGAAACGCGCAAGCGGGAGATCGAAAGGGACCTGGATAGCATCGCCACCGAGCGTCGCGAGATCACCCTGCGCCTCATGGATATGGCCGCCCTCGTGCAGAAGAGCGAGGAGGAGATGACGGCCATCGAGACGCGCCTCGCCGGGCTTGAGCGTCAGGAGCGCGATATCCGGACTTCGCTGGCACGCGAGCATGGCAAGATTTCTGGCATCCTGGCGGCGCTGCAACGGATGGGGCGCAACCCGCCGCCCGTGATCGTCACCCGGCGGGAGGATGCGCTGCAGATGGTGCGCAGCGCCATGCTGCTCGGGGTCGCATTTCCGGGCCTGCGATCGGAAGCCGAGGCCCTCACCGGCAAGTTGACCGATCTCGTCTCCATCATGGACAGCATTCGCCGCGAGGGTGACAGCCTGCGCGCCGAGCGCGAGCGGCTCACCACGACGCAGGCGCGTCTCGCGAGCCTGCTCGAGACCAAAAAGCAAACGCTCGCTGAGCGGCAGGCCGAACTGCGGCAGGTGCGCGAGGCGACGGCGGATATCGCAAAGAACGTCACTGATCTGAACGAGCTCATCGCCAAGCTTGGCCGTCAGGTCCGGGCGGCGCCTGTGCACGTTGCCGAGCCAGAGCCGGCGCGCGAAAGGGTCGTCGCGGTGCTTCCGCCGACGCCGGCGGCGATTGCGCCCTCTGAGCCTGCGCCCGACGCCACAGCAGAAGGCGCGTTGCACGAGGCGGCCGTTGCCGACCCGCCGGAGCGGTTGATCTCCGGCGGCGAGCAGGAGGTGGCCATGATGACGCCCGAAGCGTCCGAGGGCCCCATCCGCCGGTCGCCTTCCGTTGTCGAGCTCGCCCCCGCGGCGACGGCGCTCAGTCCCGGGAAGCCCGACCGCATCACGCCTGCGATCCCCTTCCAACTGGCCAAGGGGAAGCTCTCACTACCCGCCCGCGGCCGCCGGGCCTTGGGTTTCGGCGACAAAACCCAATATGGAGGCACATCCAAGGGTATCGTGATCGAGACCCGCTTCGGGGCCCGGGTCACCTCGCCCTGCGACGGATGGGTGGTCTATGCCGGCGAATTCCGCAGCTACGGGCAACTCTTGATCATCAATGCCGGCGGCGGGTATCATGTTCTGATTGCAGGAATGTCGCAGATGGACGTCGGGCCAGGGCAATTCGTCCTCGCAGCCGAGCCGATCGGGACCATGAGCGGCGCGCCGCGCACAGCTGAACTGACAGCCGGAAGAACGGGCATGAGTCAAGGGCCGCAGGCCAGCGCACCGGTTCTCTACATAGAGTTCCGTAAGGATGGGGAGCCTATAAACTCCAATCCCTGGTGGATCTCCCCCCATGAGAAGGTACAGGAATAATGCGCAAGACCGACTTCGTGTTCTGGGCGTTTCTGACGATGACGGGTCTCGCCGGCGCGACCACCGTTCTGAATGTTACGCAGACTTATTCCGCCAACTCGCCGAATTCTGAGCTTTACCGGCAACTCGATCTCTTCGGAGACGTGTTCGAGCGCGTCCGCTCCGACTATGTCGAGAAGCCCGATGACACCATGCTGATCGAGAACGCGATCAACGGCATGCTGGCGGCGCTCGACCCGCATTCTTCCTACATGAGCCCGAAGAACTACCGCGACATGCAGGTGCAGACTCGCGGCGAGTTCGGTGGCCTCGGTATTGAGGTCACGATGGAGAACGGCATCGTCAAGGTTGTCGCCCCTATCGACGATACGCCGGCCTCCAGGGCCGGCATCCAGGCCAACGATCTCATCACGCACCTCGACAATGAGCAGATCTCCGGCCTGACGCTCGAGCAGGCCGTCGAGAAGATGCGTGGGCCCGTCAATACGCCGATCACGCTCACGGTCGTCCGCAAGGGGCGCGACGAGGCGTTCGACGTCAAGATCGTGCGTGACTTCATCCGCATCAACGCCGTGAAGGCGCGCACCGAGGGCGATATCGCCTACCTCAAGGTGACCACCTTCAACGAGCAGACGCATGCCAATCTCGTCAAGGCCATGGACGGCCTGAAGAAGGAGATCGGCCCAGATAAGCTGCGCGGCATCGTCCTCGATCTGCGCAACAATCCCGGCGGGTTGCTCGATCAGGCCATCGCGGTTTCGGATGACTTCCTCGATCGGGGCGTCATCGTCCTGACCAAGGGCCGCAACAACGAGGAGACGCAGCGTGCGCAGGCGCGTCCGGGTGACACGGCCGAGGGCAAGCCCATTGTCGTCCTGATCAATGGCGGCTCGGCGTCGGCGTCCGAGATCGTGGCCGGTGCTCTCAAGGACCACAAGCGCGCCACCGTCATCGGCACGCGGTCCTTCGGGAAGGGCTCTGTCCAGACCATCATCCCGCTCGGGGCCAACGGCGCTATCCGGCTGACCACAGCGCGCTACTACACGCCGTCCAACCGCTCGATCCAGGCCAAGGGCATCGATCCCGACATCGTTATCGAGCAGGAGCTGCCCGATGAGTTGAAGGGCAAGACCGCCGAAAAGCCGAGGGGCGAGGCAAGCCTGCGTGGCCACTTGCGTGGCGAGGGCGAGAAGGATCCCGCGAAAGCGACGGAGACCGAAGGCGCCGACACCGAGGGTACCGAGGTCAAGGAGGAGCCGAAGGAGGAATCGGGCTCGTCCGCCTACGTGCCGAAGGAACCCGAGAAGGACACGCAGCTCCAGTTCGCGCTGAAGTTCCTGCGCGGCGAGGCGACCGGGGAGACAGTGGCCAAGCCCGCCATGCCGCCGCCTGGGGCCGAGGCCTCCGACAAGCCTGTTCCGAACTGACGCGAGCCTCTGGCACGCTTCGCAGAGATGCGAACAACGGTGGGCGCCGACCGGCGCCCGCCTTCGATCGTATCCTGTTTGTCCCATGAGGTCCGGCACCCCCGGACCCGGTAAGCATCCGGCAGGCGCCATGACCTTTCCGCAGTCCGACTCCTCCCGTCTCGCCTACCGGCCCTGCGTGGGCATCATGGTGCTCAACCGCAGCGGACAGGTGTGGGTTGGCCAGCGTGCCGACATGCCGGGAGATGCCGAGGGGCGCGGCACGTGGTGGCAGATGCCCCAGGGTGGTATCGACGAGGACGAGGATGCGAGCCGCGCGGCATTACGCGAGCTGCGTGAGGAAACGGCCATCAAGAGCGTCGAAATCTTGGGCGAGACGCCAGGCTGGCTGACCTATGACCTGCCTCCCCATCTGCTCGGCGTGGCGTGGGGCGGCCGTTACCGCGGCCAGCGTCAGAAATGGTTCGCCGTCCGCTTTCTTGGAGAGGACAGCGAGGTCGATCTCGGTGTTCCAGGCACGCCGCATGCCGAGTTTGTCGCTTGGCGGTGGTGTGCGCCTGCCGACCTGCCCGCTCTGGTCGTCCCCTTCAAGCGCGACGTCTATCTAGGGGTGATGCGGGCGTTCGCCCCTCTGCTCGGGGCCTGAGCGCCTTCGAGCAACGGGCTGAGTGAGGGAAGCGACCGTTAATCTGCTTCTAACGACATGTGCCTTGGTTTCGCTGCCAAAGGGCACGATAGGAAAACGATGACGCATGTGCCGATAGATTCGGGCAGAGAGGTGCCGGACCTTCCCTACAGGTTCTGCGTGGGCATCATGCTCCTCAACAGCCAAGGCCGGGTCTGGATCGGACGCCGCCTTCCGAAGTGGGTCGGAGACAAGTCCGCATACGTTTGGCAAATGCCGCAAGGCGGCCTCCTCAAGGGTGAGGAGCCGATCGAGGCCGCTTATCGGGAGCTCCGGGAGGAAACCGGCGTCACAAGCGCGGATGTCATCGCCGAAATTCCGCAGTGGCTGACGTACGATCTGCCCGAGCCCCTCGTCGGGGTGGCGCTCAAGGGCCGCTATCGCGGACAGCGCCAACGCTGGTTCGCGATGCGGTTCCGCGGCGACGACAGCGAAATCGATATCTCGCCGCGCGGGGACAAGGCGGAGTTCGACCAGTGGCGCTGGTGTGACATGGGCGAGCTGCCGGACCTTATCGTTTCCTTCAAGAAGCCTGTTTACCAAACCGTGGTCGAGACGTTTGCGCATCTCTCGCAAAGCTGAAATGAAAGGAGAGGCGGCGCTTCGGGTCGATCCGTGTCAGGCTTCGCTTCCCAAGCGGCCATAAGCCGCGTTTCCATGCACGCCGCCAGCTCGCAGAGCTATATCTCCTTATCCGCTGATCCGCCGAGCCCTTTGCCATGTCCGAACGCACCCTGACGAGAACGCTACCCCCCTTCAACGACGGCGCCGATTATCAGTCTGGGCAACCGTTCGACGCTGAGGAGTACGAGCGTATCAAGGAGCTTTGGCTCGACCACATCGCCGCCGAGCACCGCGGAGACATTCCCGGCCTTCTCGCGACGCTGACCGACGATTGCGTCTATACGATCCTGAACAATGGCAAGGTCTGGCACGGACACGAGGGTGCGACGCAGTTCTACGACGGCTTTCTCAAGGCCTTTCCCGAAAACTGCTTCTCTGTCGTCAACGTCTTCATCGGGCCGCAGGGCGTCGTCGAGGAAGCGCACTTCAACGGGGTGCATCACGGCGAGCTGATGGGGTTGCCATCCACCGGGCAGCCGGTCGAGTTCGATGTTGTGCTGCTGTTCCCGTGGGACGCCGTGAAGAAGCGCTTCAAGGGCGAGCGCATCTACTTCGCCATCGAGCACAATCTCCTGGCCAACGTCGGTCAGCTTCTTCGCCGCATGAACCGCAAGCTCGATATCGCCGAACAGCAATAAGCACGCCCGGCCCGGCATACTGAGCCGTAGCCTAAGCACGGCGGGCGCTTCACGCGGCCTTGGCAGCAGCTGGCTGGCAGGCATCCGCGATGTACGCCATTGCGGCCTGGGCGCCGCCTTTCCGGTGCGGAATGCCAGCCAGCTCGAGACCCATCTCGACGCCGGACAGGGCTCCGAGGATCGTGAGATCGTTCGTGTCGCCGAGATGGCCGATACGGAATGCCTTGCCGGCCAGCCTGTTGAGGCCAGTGCCCAGCGACATGTTGAACGTCTCGAGTACGATCTTGCGCAGGTGGTCGGCGTTGTGGCCATCGGGCACGAGCACGGTCGTGACGGCGGGGCTCTCGTATTTTGCCTCGCGGCAGTTCACTTCGAGCCCCCACGCCCGCACGGCGATGCGGGTGGCCTCTGCTAGGCGCGCGTGGCGGGCGAGCACGTTCTCGAAGCCTTCTTCGTGAAGGAGGCGGATCGCTTCATCGAGGCCGTAAAGGAGGCCTGTCGCCGGCGTGAACGGAAAGAAGCCGTCGTCGTAGAAGGCGAGCTGGTCCGCCCACGAGAAATAGGAGCGGGCGAGCGTCGCCGTCTTCGAAGCGGCAAGGGCTTTCTCCGAGACCGCCGTGAAGGAGAGGCCCGGTGGCATCATCAGACCCTTCTGCGATCCGGAGACCGTCACGTCGATGCCCCACTCGTCGTGACGCAGGTCGGCGGCGGCGAGACCGGAGACAGAATCGGTCATCAGCAGCGCCGGATGGTTGGCCGCATCCATGGCACGGCGGACGTCATCGAGCCGCGTCATGCAGCCGGTCGAGGTCTCGTTATGGACAACGCACACGGCCTTGATGGCTTTCGCGTCGTCCCTCCGCAGGTGGGTTTCGATTTCGTCGGCGTCGGCTCCGGTGCGCCAGTCCGTCTGGATCACCTCGGCGCGCAGTCCCAGGCGGTCCATCATCTCTTTCCAGAGCACCGCGAACTGGCCTGTCTCGACCAGCAGCACGCGGTCGCCGGGCGATAGCGTGTTGGTGAGGGCAGCCTCCCACGCGCCCGTGCCGGACGAGGGATAGATGATGACCGGGTTCCGGGTCTTGAACACCGTCTTGACCCCGGCGAGGACGCGCTTTCCCAGTTTTTGAAACTCCGGGCCGCGGTGGTCCAGAATCTGGCGCGCCATGACGGCGATGATGCGTTCAGGGACAGGCGTCGGACCGGGGATTTGAAGGAAGTGGCGGCCCGGCTGGCGTGGCTCGTTCGACATAGGTCGGTATCCCTTCTCCACTCGCCGCACAGCGCCTCCTGGCCAGCGGAGAGGCGGCTCCGAGGCGAAGGGATTTGCCGATCTATTGGTTCATGCGAGTGTGGCCATTAGGAACGAAGACCGAAAAACACGTCAAGCGCGATCATGCAGGCAAGGGTGCGGCATGGCGGACATTTTTTCATCAGGGTGCGGTTGCACTGATCTTGATGAGATTGAATTTCTGTTCAGGTAGTATTTTGGGAAAATTATTCTAAGAACTCAAGTGAGGGTTCGGACGCGCGGCCGAAACGAGATAGTTCACGCTCGTGTCGGAGGACAGACGCCATGTATCGCTCAGGGGGCTGTAGACGAAACCCTTGAAGCGCGGCGCGGCGAGATCCGCTTGCGCCATATGGCTGCCAAGCTCGTCCGGCGTGACGAACCTCTCCCACTGGTGCGTCCCGCGGGGCAGCCAGCCGAGCACGTATTCCGCGCCGACGATGGCCAGCGCGTAGGCCTTCATGGTTCGATTGATGGTGGACAGGATGAGCAGCCCGCCCGGGCGTACGAGGCCGGCGCAGGCGGTGACGAAGGCCGCCACGTCGGGCACGTGCTCCACCACCTCGAGCGAGATTACCGCGTCGAACTCAGCACCCTCCGCGGCTAGATCCTCCACGGTGGCGGTACGGTAATCGATGGCGAGCCCCTGCGGCTCGGCATGGGCGCGGGCGATGGCGATATTCTGTTCGCCCGGATCGATGGCGGTCACCCGCCCGCCGAGCCTAGCCAGCGGCTCCGACACGAGGCCGCCGCCGCAGCCCACATCGAGCACGGAAAGTCCCTCGAAGGGGCGGAGGCCGCGCGCCTCGAGGCCGAAATGGCGCTCCAGCTCCTCGCGGATGAACGCTAGCCGGACCGGGCCGATCTGATGCAGCGGCCGGAATTTCCCAGTCGGATCCCACCATGCCTTGGCCAAGGCCTGAAAACGGGCCACCTCGGCCGCGTCGATGTTGCCCGACGGGGCCGTCTCGGGGAGTTTGCTCGGGATTTCGATCATGGATTTGAACGTGCCAGGGTGCGCGAGATTGTCAACGCCGTGAGAGTTGCGGCTATGTCCCGTTCCCGGTAATAGAACGCCGCAAAGGGTAGACACTTGTCGCCTTTGGCGGCCAGCGGCTATCAGGCCGCCGCTTCGCCTCCGGGTACGTCTTCCGAGCCGTTCCCATTCAAGTGGATCGGGGGCGACTCTAAGTCTTTGTTTGATCGAGCTTCTTTCGGAAAACCGGGCTCCGCTTTTCCGGAGGCACTCTAGAGACGCTGTTCCCCCAAGGGACCGGCTTCCCAAAACCGGGGGGCGAGGCAGTTTAGGCCATGGCTATTGTCGTGATGAAATTCGGCGGGACGTCCGTCGCCGACGTCGGGCGAATCAGGAATGTCGCGCGCCACGTTAAACGTGAGGTCGATGCCGGCAACAAGGTGGCCGTGATCGTCTCCGCCATGGCAGGGGCCACCAACCAGCTCATTGCCTGGGCCAACGAAGCTTCGCCCTTTCATGACAAGCGCGAGTATGACGCCATCGTGGCCTCAGGCGAGCAGGTGACGGCCGGGCTGACGGCCATCGTGCTGCAGTCGATGGGCATCAAGGCGCGCTCGTGGCAGGGCTGGCAGGTGCCGATCCGGACTGATGGTGCTCACGGCTCGGCGCGGATCATGGATATCCCCGGCGAGGATCTGAGGCGTGCCCTGGACGAAGGCGAGGTCGCCATCATCACTGGCTTTCAGGGGGTCGAGCCCGGGAGCAACCGCATCGCCACCCTCGGACGGGGCGGATCGGATACCAGCGCGGTGGCGGTGGCGGTGGCGCTGGAGGCGGATGTCTGCGACATCTATACGGACGTGGACGGTGTCTACACGACCGATCCGCGTATCGTCTCTAAAGCACGGCGCCTCCCAAGAGTGAGCTACGAGGAGATGCTGGAGATGGCGTCTTCCGGCTCTAAGGTCCTACAGACCCGCTCTGTCGAGCTTGCGATGGTGCACCACGTGAGGACGCGCGTTCTTTCGAGTTTCGCCAAGCCGGAGGAGATGGCTCCGGTGAAGGTTGGCGAACTCGAGGATATTGGGACAATCGTTTGCGGCGAGGATGAGATTATGGAAAGCGAAGTCGTCAGCGGCATCGCCTACGCGCGCGATGAGGCCAAAATCACCATGCTCAAGGTCGAGGATAAGCCGGGCATTGCCGCCCGCATCTTCGGCCCGCTCTCCGATGCCTCGATCAACGTCGATATGATCGTCCAGAACGTCGCCGCCGATGGGCGGCACACGGACATGACGTTCACGGTTCAAGCGGCCGAGCTGCCGCGCGCGCTCAGCGTGCTCGAGGCGGCAAGGGAGGATATCGGCAACTTCGAGCTGAAGAGCTCGGATGGCATCGCCAAGGTGTCGGTGATCGGCATCGGCATGCGCAGCCACGCCGGCGTTGCGGCGCAAATGTTCAAGGCGCTGGCTGAGAAGGGCATCAATATTCTTGCGATCTCGACGTCCGAGATCAAAATCAGCGTTTTGATCGATGCCGCGTATGCGGAGCTTGCGGTCAGGACGCTGCACAGCGTGTACGGGCTCGACGCGGCCTGATGTGGCGTGGGATGCGTCGAGATCCGGCTGCCTGTTTCGGCAGCCCTCTCCGCATTCGTGCTCGATTTGACGTATAACGGCCCTTGGCCGTCTCCCTCCGGAGGCGCCGGGATTCAATGTAACGGCCACCGCTCATGCACTCGAGACGCGGCGACGAGCCCCGTATGATGCCTTCCGAGCCGGCGCTGCGTGTCATCATGCGCCGGCTGCGCGACATCATGGCCGAACCCGCCGTGGATGGGCAGGAGCGGCTGGACGGGATCGTGCGCCAGATCGCCGGCGTCATGGTCGCCGACGTCTGCTCGATCTATCTGCGGCGTCAGGACGGCTCGCTCGAATTGTTCGCGAGCGAGGGTCTCAACCCCGCGGCCGTCCACACGACCATGCTGAAGCGCGGCGAAGGGCTCGTCGGCCGCTGCGCCGAGTTCGGGGTGCCGATCAACGAGCCGGATGCGGCGAAGCATCCGGCCTTCTCCTACCGGCCGGAGACGGGCGAGGAGGTCTACCATTCCCTCCTTGCAGTGCCGATCCAGCGCAGCGGGGACGTGCTCGGCGTGCTGGTGGTGCAGAACCGCGCCGCCAGGGAATACTCCGAGGAGGACGTGGAGGTCATGCAGGCGACGGCCATGGTCGTCGCCGAGCACCTCGTGTCGGGCGCCGTTTCCGGTGTCGGTTCGGCGATCGAGCTTTCGCGGCAGCTCTCCCGCGTCATTCACGGCGAGCCGATCTCGGACGGCATCGCACTTGGCCATGCCATGCTGCACGAGCCGCGCATCGTGGTGACGAAGCTCGTCTCGGACGACCCGGCGACGGAGCTGAGGCGGCTCGATGATGCGCTTCTCGAGCTCAAGACCTCGCTCGACGATATGCTGAGCCATGAGCTCCTTTCGGGGGCCGGCGATCACCGGGACGTGCTCGAGGCGTATCGGATGTTCGCGCACGACCGCGGCTGGGAGCGGCGGCTGCGGGAGGCCGTGCAGAGCGGCCTCACTGCGGGAGCGGCGGTGGAGCGCGTGAAGAACGGCACGCGGGCGCGTATGCTGACCCGCCCGGATCCCTTCTGGCGGGAGCGGCAGCGCGATCTCGACGATCTCTCCGACCGGCTGCTGCGCATTCTTGCGGGTGCGTCATCCGGGCCGCTCGACCCGCAGGAAATGCCAGCGGACACCATTCTCGTGGCGCGGACCATGGGGCCGGCGGAACTCATCGATTACGACCGCACGCGATTGCGTGGCCTCGTCCTCGAGGATGGCAGCGGGCAAAGCCATGTGGCCATCGTCGCCAAAGCGCTCGGCATTCCGGCCGTGGGCCAAGCGGTGGGTATCGTCGAACGCGTGTCGGCGGGAGATGCCATCATCGTCGACGGCGTGATCGGCGAGGTGCACGTACGCCCCGACACCGAGGTCATCTCGGCGTATACGGACAAGGTGCGCTTCCGTGCGCGCCGGCAGAAGCAGTATGAGGCGCTGCGCGACCTACCGGCCGTGACGATGGACGGCGAGAGCATTGCGCTTCACATCAATGCCGGGCTCCTGGCCGATATGCCGCATCTCAGGGAATCGGGCGGGGACGGCATCGGACTGTTCCGCACCGAGCTGATGTTCATGCTCTCGCACAGCCTGCCGCGGGTGGACCGCCAGACGCAGGCGTACCAGGCGATCCTCGAGGAGGCCGACGGCAAGCCCGTGGTCTTCCGCTCGCTCGACATCGGCGGGGACAAGGTGCTGCCCTATCTGTCGCACGTGCCCGAGGAGAATCCTGCGATCGGATGGCGGGCGGTGCGCATGTCGCTCGACCGGCCGGCGCTGTTCCGGATGCAGATGCGCGCCCTCATTCGGGCGAGCGCCGGGCGCGATCTCAAGGTGATGATCCCCATGGTCTCGGTGGCGACCGAGATGGACGAGATCAAGGTTCTGATCGACAAGGAGCGCGAGCTCGCCGTCAAGCGGGGCGGCACGCTGCCCGCCACGATCCAGATCGGCACCATGATCGAGGTGCCGAGTGTGCTGTTCGAGCTCGATGAGCTGCTCGCGCGTGTCGATTTCGTATCGGTCGGCAGCAATGATCTCACGCAGTTTCTTTTCGCCGCGGACCGGTCCAACGCGCGCATGGTGAACCGGTTTGACGCTCTGTCGGTGGCGTCACTGCGCGCCTTGAAGCTCGTTGCGCGCGCCTGCCGCCGGCATCGGACGCCACTCACGCTTTGCGGCGAGATGGCGGGGCGCCCCATCGAGGCCATGGCGCTGATTGGTCTCGGCTTCCGGTCGCTTTCGATGGCTCCGGCGTCGATCGGGCCCGTCAAGACCATGATCCGGGCCCTCGATGCGGGTGCGATCACAGCCCTTCTCGATGAGCTGCTTGCGGGGCGGACAGGCAGCCTGCGCCAGGACCTTGAGGATTTCGCCGACCGTCACGGCATCGAACTATAGATCAGGCGATCGACTGCCGTATAAGGACCCATGAGCCTCATCCCGAAAGAAAAGCTGGCGCGGCTGATCGAGCGCTACGAGACCATCCAGGCCGAGCTCAACGAGGGCGCGTCGCAGGCGGTCTACGTCAAGCTGACCAAGGAGCTGTCGGACCTGCAGCCGCTGATCGCGGTTGTGCGCGAGCTCGAGGCTGCGGAACAGGAGCAGCGCGATCTCGAGGCGCTTGTGCGCGACCCCGGCCAGGACAAAGACATGGCCGAGATGGCCCGCGAGGAGCTGGACCAGATCGGCGCCCGCATCGAGGCGATCGGACACCGGCTGCGTGTGCTGCTCCTGCCCAAGGACGCGGCCGACGAGAAGAGCGCCATCCTCGAGGTGCGCGCCGGCACCGGCGGTGACGAGGCGGCGCTGTTCGCGGCCGATCTCTTTCGCATGTACCAGCGCTATGCGGACGCCAGGGGATGGAAGACGGAGATCATCTCCGTCTCCGAGAACGATCTCGGCGGCTATAAGGAAATCATTGCCTCGATCACGGGGAAGGGCGTGTTCGCGCGCCTGAAATACGAAAGCGGCGTGCATCGTGTGCAGCGGATCCCGGCCACTGAAAGCGGCGGACGGATCCACACCTCGGCGGCAACGGTCGCCGTGCTGCCCGAAGCCGAGGACATCGATATCGACATCAAGGCGGATGACATCCGCATCGACACCATGCGTGCGGGCGGGGCCGGCGGGCAGCACGTCAACAAGACCGACAGCGCGGTGCGCATCACGCACCTGCCCAGCGGGATCGTCGTCGTCTCGGCCGAGAAGTCGCAGCATCAGAACCGGCGCCTCGCCATGCAGGTGCTGCGTTCGCGCCTGTTCGAGCTCGAGCGGGGACGTGCCGACAGCCAGCGTAGCGAGGCGCGCAAGAGCCAGGTGGGTTCGGGCGATCGCTCGCAGCGAATCCGCACCTACAATTTTCCACAGGGGCGCGTCACCGATCACCGCATCAATCTCACGGTGCATTCGATCGACCGCGTCATGGAAGGCATCGGGCTCGATGAGATCGTCGATCAGCTCATCGCCGAGCATCAGGCCGAAGCGTTGGCGGCCATGGAAAGCCATGGCGCGTGAGGCGGAGGCCGGCTTCGTGCCGCTCGCCGGCCTTTCGGCCCGCGAGGCGATGGCCGCGGTGACGCAACGGCTCGATGCCGCTGGGATCGAAGGTGCGGCGCGGGATTCGCGCCTGCTGCTGCTCGAAGCACTCGCCATATCGGGCACGGATCTCCTTCGGGAGCCCGAGCGGCGGCTTTCGGAGGAGGACGGCGCGCGCCTTGACGGCTTCGCGGCGCGACGGGCGGCGCGCGAGCCGGTGTCACGCATTCTTAGCGAGCGCGGGTTCTATGGGCGCACGTTCCGCATCTCGCCGGCGACTCTTGATCCGCGCCCATGCACGGAAACGGTTGTCGAGGCCGCGCTCGAGGTTGCCGAGGCGGAGGGATGGCGGAGCAAACCCATTCGGATCCTGGATGTCGGAACGGGCTCGGGAGCGCTTCTCGTGACGCTTCTCGCGGAACTGCCGCTGGCGATCGGCGTTGGTACGGACATCAGCGATGCGGCGCTTGGTATGGCGCGCGAGAATGCTGAGCGTCTCGGCGTTGCCTCGCGGGCGAGGTTTCTCAACCGCCACATGCTTGAAAATGTGGACGGCCCTTTCGACATTATGGTCTCCAATCCGCCATACATCCCGACGGGCGACATCACGAGCCTCGAGCCTGAAGTTAAAATCTTCGATCCGCTTGCGGCGCTTGACGGCGGGGTGGATGGCCTCGCTTTCTACCGGGAGCTTGCCGGAGGGCTGAAACGCTGCGTGCCGGAAGGCTGGGCGCTCCTCGAAGTGGGCGCTGGACAGGCCGCTGCCGTCGAGGCTCTGTTCCGGCGGATCGGGGCCCCGAATGCCCCGCAGGAAACGAGGACGTGGACCGATCTCGGCGGCCATGTCCGCTGTGTGGCGGTGCGGACACATTGTTAGGGATGACGGTAAAAACGCTTGGATTTGATGCGCAGTGGCGCTAATGTAGCGGCAGAAAGTTTAGCTTCATGCGCAACTCGTTTGACAACGGCTTGATAACAGGCTGTCATCATTTACGCGCATGATCCGGTGCAAGACGGGCGGATGACTGTCACCTGGCGCTGCTTGACAGCAGGCGCGTGGCGGCAATGCAAAGAGCCGATTGCGCTAGCGCTCCTCCCTTTCGGACATGCAGCTGTCGTTCGGGCAAATGAATAGAGATTGATCTGGATGGCGGGCGCAGGAGCTCGCATGGCGCCAGATCGTTGCGCACACTGTCTTCGTGGAGTGGGCGGTTGGCGTTCGCTGTCACGAGGCCATGTGCGCGCCGGGCGACCGGCTTGGCCTTCGCATCGTGGCGCTGGCCTCGGGCTGCAAGGTCCGAAACCGTCATGGTGGGTAAAGAACGCGGCTGAGGCCGCGAGGGACTGGCTAACATGCTGCCAAGCGTGCGCGCGCGGCAGTGCTCAATTTTCACAACGTGTCGAGAATGGAGCCCATGAGGCAGGGACAGCAGAACCGCAGAGGACGCGGCCGCAGCAATAATAATAATAATCAGAACCGTAAGGGTCAGAATCCGCTGACGCGAAGCTTCGAAAGTACGGGGCCCGACGTCAAGCTGCGCGGCACGCCTGCTCATATCGCCGAGAAATACATCGCCCTCGCACGGGACGCGCAGTCCTCGGGCGATCCGGTGCTGGCCGAGAACTATCTGCAGCACGCCGAGCACTATAACCGCATCATCATGGCCTATCGTGAGCAGCAGATGGCCCAGGGCGGAGAGATGCCGAATGGCGTCGGACGTCCGCGCCCGGCCGGGCTCGGCGAGGCGCCGATGGGCGAGGATTTTGGCGAGGAAGAGGGCGATCTCGGTTCGGACGCCCAGCCGCAGGCGGCCTTTCCGCTGCAGGCGCGTGAAGGGGGCCAGTCGCGCCATTATGAGGGATCGTCGCGCTACGAGGGCGGGGGACGACCGTTCCACAGCCGCGAGCGCCAGGGTGGAGATCGCGGCGAGCGGAGCTACTCCGATCGGCCCGAGAGAGGCGACCGGGAGCGTGGTGAGCGCTATCCGCGTGCCGAACGTCCGGAGCGCATCGAGCGTGCGGACCGGCCCGACCGGGCGCCGCAGCCGGACATTGCCGTAGAGACACCGCCACGTCGCGAGCGCCAGGCTGCTGTGCCGCATCATGAGCAGCCCGAGTTCCTGCGGCGGCCGGTTCGCCGTCCGCGGCGCGAGGCTGCTGCGGTCAGCGAAGGTGAAAGCGCCGCAGCGGCGCCCGCTCCGACGCCGGCCGTTGAGAGCAGCGGCGACTAAATTTCAAGAGACCGCCTCAGGCTTCGTGTCTTAGAGCCGTTCCGGGTGGAACCCGGGGACGGCTCTAAGCTTTTGCGGAAACTTGCTTTTCTCCAGAAATCCGGCCCCGCTTTTCGGGAAGCCCTCTGGAGCCATCCCGGTTTGACGGAAGCGGCTCCAGCTTTAATTTGCTTCGATCAGGCCGCGCCGTAGCCGAAGCTGACGATCGGCACGCCGATCAGTGCGCCATGACCCCAGATCAGCATCAGCGCATAAAGCGCGAGGCCCCCTGCGACGACGAGCACGTCACCCATGACGCCGGCCGGCGGGGCGGGGAGCGTCACGCCTGGGCGGCGCTTGACCGAGATCCGGTCGTACACGGCGAAGGCGAGAAAGCTGCCGAACAAGACCAGGGCGCCGAGATCGCCGTTCACGAGCAGGTGCGCCAAGGCCCAAAATTTAATCGCCGCGAGCATCGGATGCTTGGCCGCCGAGCGAATACGCGAAGGCACGAAGGCGGCGACGATCAGGATCATTGCCGGAACCATCAGGAGGAACGCGATGTGGCGCGTCCAGGCCGGAGGATCCCAAAGCACAGGGTTCTTGCCCGGCATGATCTGAAGCTTGTGATAGCCGATGACGATCAGGACGAAGCCGGCCAGAGCAAGAGCCGAGAAGCCGATCCGATAAGCCGTCGCGCCGAACCGGTCTACGAGGCCCGCCCGCAGGCTTGGAGAAGTCGGTACCAAGTGGGCCGCGAAAAAAAGGATGAGGCCGAGAATCAAGGGAAGCATGCGGATAATCCTCGTCGTGTCATGGAACTGGAGGCGCCGGGCGCGCGTTGATCGTGCCGGACTTATCCCTGCAGCAGTTCAAAGGGAAGGGCGATGCGGCGCAAAGTGGGCCGCTGCTGCTTAGCATATTGTTTCGGGGGCGCACATGCGCCTGGACACGCGCCTCGGAGAGGCTCCTTCTGTGGACAACGGCTGGACAGAGCCGTCTTGGCGCCAAACGCAAGGCTTGCGGTCGCCCGCTCGGCCACGCTCTCTGGGTGCTGCCTTGCGGCAGGCCGGATTCGCCGAGGCGGCGCCCGAGCCGCGGCCGGTCAAACGTCCCGGCTCAGATATCGTAGCTGTCGACCGTGACGGAAGCGGCGCCGGCGACGCCGAGATCCGAGATCTTGCTCCCCTGATCAGCGGCCGGTCCCGTTGGCGGTTGTTTCTTGCGCAGCCGGCCGATGACAGCGTGGTCTCGCCCCTGCATCAGGACGACGGCGTCGTTTCTCCGCCACCTTGGCTCCGGGCTGCGCGGCGCGGAAGACGAACTCGCCTGCTCAGGGCCTGCGCTTGGATGACGACGCTCGTCATCGCTGGCTCGATCATTGGCATTGCTGGGCGTTATCTGGCGGTCGTTCCTCCTGGCTTCGACTGAAGCCTCTTCCCGCCTTTTGCTTGTCTTGTCAGCCGCCGGTGACGCTCATGTGCCGCCCGAGAGCAGGTTGCTTCCGGCGACGGTCAATGACGAAGTCGTGCCCTTTTGGCTTGCGGGCGATCGCGGCATCGATGGCCTCGAACAAGGGGCCATTGTCCGGGCTTGCGCGGAGAGGCGCGCGCAGGTCGGCTGCATCCTCCTGGCCGAGGCACATGTAGAGGGTGCCGGTGCAAGTGACGCGCACCCGGTTGCAGCTTTCGCAGAAGTTGTGCGTCATCGGTGTGATGAAGCCGAGGCGCCCGCCGGTCTCCTTGACGCGGACGTAGCGGGCGGGGCCGCCAGTGCGGAACGGAATGTCCTCGAGGGTCCAGCGATCAAGCAGCCGCGCCCGCACGATGGACAGCGGCAGGTACTGATCGGTGCGATCGCCTTCGATCTCGCCAAGCGGCATGGTCTCGATCAGCGTCAGGTCATGGCCGTTGCCGTGGGCGAAGCGGAGGAGGTCGTCGATCTCGTCCTCGTTGACGCCCTTGAGCGCCACAGCGTTGATCTTGATTGAGATCCCGGCGCGCCGTGCGGCGTCGACGCCTTTCAGGACGGCCGAAAGATCGCCCCAGCGGGTGATGGCTTTGAATTTCTGGGCATCGAGCGTGTCGATGGAGACGTTGATGCGGCGCACGCCCGCCGCCTTAAGATCACCGGCGTACTTTTCGAGCTGGCTGCCGTTGGTGGTGAGCGTCAGCTCCTCCAGGCGTCCGGTTTCGAGGTGCCGGGCGAGGGCCCGGAACAGGGACATGATGTTCTTGCGCACCAGCGGCTCGCCGCCTGTAATGCGCAGCTTCCTGACGCCCTTGCTGATGAAGGCGGAGCACAGCCGGTCCAGCTCCTCGAGGGTCAGCAGGTCCTTCCTGGGCAGGAAGGACATATGCTCGCTCATGCAGTAGACGCAGCGAAAGTCACAACGGTCCGTCACCGAAACACGCAAATAGGTCACGTGCCGGTTGAACGGGTCGATGAGCGCGGCAGGGGTTGCTGCTTGGCTCTCGCCGGAGGGGAGGGGGGTCGTGACGCTCATTCTGGCTCGCCACCTTCGTTATCCGTGGGCGGCAAGCCGTTCGGATAATTGGGAACGCTGCCGCCATTCCGCATCGCGGCCTCGTTACCTAAACTAGCGCCATTGGCGGCGGCATCAAGTCCTGTGTGTACTTGTGTCACCACCCGGCCCGCGATAGAGGTACGGCCAAACGCCCGAAAAACAGGGCGCTATAACATGGCTTAGGGGATAAACGCTTATGGCGAGCATCGATGATGCCTCGGTTGCACGACCTGTGCCGGGGTGGCTTGATCGTGAAGCGATCGTTGCCAAACCGGGGTTCAACCGCTGGATGGTTCCACCGGCGGCGCTTTGTATTCACCTCTGCATCGGCATGGCCTATGGCTTCTCCGTCTTCTGGAAGCCATTGCAAGGCGCGCTCGTCGGGGCCGATGGCACGCCGATCGCCGAGTGCTCGGCCGGCGCGGTCACTTTCGCCGAGAAGGCGGCCGGAACACTACGCGCGCTCACGGCTACGGACTGTAACTGGAGCCAGTTCGATCTCGGCTGGATGTATACCTTCTTCTTCGTGCTGCTCGGCGTCTCCGCCGCCATCTGGGGTGGCTGGCTCGAGCGCGCGGGACCGCGGAAGGCCGGGCTCGTCTCCACGCTCTGCTGGTGCGGTGGCCTCTTGATCGCCGCCGCGGGCGTTTACACCCACCAGTTGTGGCTGATGTGGGTGGGCTCTGGAATTATCGGCGGCATCGGCCTCGGGCTCGGCTACATCTCGCCTGTTTCCACCCTGATCAAATGGTTTCCGGACCGGCGCGGCATGGCCACCGGCATGGCCATCATGGGCTTCGGCGGAGGGGCCATGATCGGCTCGCCGCTTGCGACCTTCCTCATGGACAGCGTCTACAAGACGGATGCCGATCCGGGAGTCTGGCAGACCTTCGTTACCATGGCAGCGATCTACACTGTATTCATGGTCATCGGGTCGTTCGGCTATCGCCTGCCGCCTGCAAGCTGGAAGCCTGAGGGATGGCAGGCCGCCAACGGGCGGGCCATGGTTACCGATAACCATGTCCATCTCAAAGATGCGCACAAAACCGCCGCCTTCTGGCTGATCTGGACCGCGCTTTGCGTCAACGTCTCGGCGTGCATCGGTATCATCGGCGCAGCCTCGCCCATGCTGCAGGAGACGTTTGGCGGCGCGCTGGCTGGCGCGCCCGGGCTCGGCTACGAGGACCTGAAACAGAATGCGGAGCTCGCTGCGGCCGCGGCGGCCGTGGGCGCTGGCTTCGTCGGCCTCATCTCGCTGTTCAATATCTTCGGCCGTTTTGCTTGGGCGACGTCATCGGATTATCTCGGCCGCAGGCTCACTTATTTCATCTTCTTCGTTCTCGGAGCGGCCCTCTACGTGCTCGCGGCCTTCGCCGCAGACTGGAAGATCATCGCACTGTTCGTGCTTTGCTTCTGTGTCATCGCCTCCATGTACGGCGGCGGCTTCTCCACGGTGCCAGCCTATCTCGCCGACATCTTCGGAACTCAGTTCGTGGGAGCGATCCACGGGCGGCTGCTGACCGCATGGTCGACGGCAGGAATCGTCGGCCCGGTGATCGTCAACTATCTGCACGATACGCGTCATGCCGAGGGCATCCCGGCTGACCAGCTTTACGGCGCGATCTTCTACATCCTCGCCGGAATGCTCGTGATCGGCTTCATCGCCAACCTTCTGGTGCGGCCGGTGGATCCGAAATGGCATATGAGCGAAACAGAGGTTGCGGCCGAGCAGGCCAAGCTCAAGGTTGCGGCCGACGGTCCGGACACGGGAGGCTCCTATGGCATTGGCAAAGGGGGCCTGGATGGCAAGGCAGCTCTCTTCTGGACCCTGGTTGGCGTGCCCATCGTCTGGGGCGTCTGGCAGACGCTCGAGAAGGCGCTGGTGTTTCTTAACTAGCGCACCGTCCGATCCGAAAAAATCGGGTCTGACACACTAGGCTTTCTCCTCCCACCCATGACGATAAGGGCAATCGAGGAGAGTGTCCGGTGCAGCGTGGAAAGACGGCCATGGCAGGAGGACGCGTTGCGGCTCTGATCGCAGCGCTCCTCCTCAGTGTCGCGGACGGACGCGCCATTGAGCGCAACGCGAGCTCAGCGGCCAGACCGGCGCCGATTTCGCCGCAGCGCGCGCTCCTCGTGCGGCTCGATGAACGCGAGAGTGCGGACGAGAAACACGCAAAAGATAACAGCGCCGCGTCAGCCGGGCTTCGCCTGTCTCTCGGCCATAACGGCGTTTTCCGCGCAGGCGGGGTGACCGCAGCGCTGTCGATCGCGTGCCTCGCCTTGTGGTTTTCCGCCCGCCGCCGCTTGACCCCTGAGCGCCGCTAGAGTGCTTACGGAAAAGTGGGAACCGGTTTTCCGGTAAGAAGCAGGGCCGAACAAAAGCTTAGAACCGCTTCTCTAAGCGCCCGTCGGCGTATCTATCAGGCCGTCTGGGGAGGATCCTTCCGCGTCGCCATGGCGATGATCAGATCAGCGAGCCCTGGCGCATCGTCGAGAGCAAATGACGGGACGTGTGAAACCGTCTCGGGGGTGTCTGTTGCAACAGCGATGACGAGCGGATCCGCGGCGGCCAGCGGTGGCCCTTCGCTCTGGCCCGTACGGCGCACCTCGATCTTGGGGATGGTGGCGCGTTTCATGCCTTCAACGATGATGATGTCCACTGGCGCCAGCGCGGTCACGATGGTGGCGAGGGGCGGGTCCGGCTGCTTTCGCCATGCAAGCGGGGACGCGTCGTGGATCACGGTCCAGCGCTGGGGCGAAACGAGCGCCACCCGCGTCGCGCCGGCGCTGCGATGGCGCGCGCTGTCGGTGCCCTCTGTTTCCTGCTCGATGTCGTGATGGCTGTGCTTGATCGTCGCCACCCGATAGCCTCGGCGGGCGATCTCGGTAACGAGCTTGGTGACCAGCGTGGTCTTTCCCGAGTTCTTCCAGCCGGCAACGCCGATCACGAATGGAGAGCCGCCGGATTCGGAATCGGACGTCTCCGCCAGCATCGTTTCAGCAAGCGCCAGGTCCTCGGACGTATTGATGTTGAAAAACGGATCGATCGCCTGGCCGTTGATCTCGAGATCAGTAAACGGCACGGCCACCGCGCGAAGGCGGTCCACCACCGTCTCGGCCTTGCGGAGTCCCTGGGCGAGCGCCGCCTCGATCTCCGCAGCCGCTTCCATGCGCCATAGGGCGATCACGTGGTGGCGTTGCCCGCGCGATTGAGCGGCCGCCACCATTGCCGAGCTATCCGCATGCAAGGCTTGATGCAGCCGCGACGCGAGATCGCCCGGCAGAAATGGGACGTCGACCGAGGCGCTGAGGACGGCGCGCACCTCGGGCTTCTCGCGCGCGAACCAATGAAGCGCCGCCAGTACGCCGGCGAGGGGGCCGGCAAAATCCGTGGTCTCGTCCGCGACGACCGGAAGGCCGAGATGGGCGAAGCGTGCAGGATCGCCGTTGGCATTGAGGATTAGCGTTCCAACCTGCGGCGAAAGGCGGGATACGGCGCGTGCAGCGAGCGCGCGTCCGCCAAGTGAAACGAGCGCTTTGTCGACGCCGCCCATGCGGCGGCCGAGCCCTCCAGCGAGCAGAACGCCTGCCGTCTCTCTCATGGATGAGCGGCTTTCGGGTTCCTTCTGAGGTCTCTTCATCGAGGCTCCTTTGGTGACGGCGACACGCAAAACCTACTCAACGCATGCGTGAGCGCAACGGCTCGCGAAGGCCCCGGCCCGCTTCATTGTCTTTGCGGGCAGGGCGCGTCTATAGTCCGCCGCCGAAACAGGGCAGGGAAGCCGATGAAAAAATTCGACCGCCGGAAGTTCCTCAAGGTCGCAGGCGCCGGAGGCGCGGCTTCGGCGGTCGCCGCCTGCGAGCCGCCGGCGGCACCGGCGATCGTCGAGAGCATGCCGAGCCTCAGCTGGCGCATGACCTCGAGCTTTCCGAAATCGCTCGATACCATTTACGGAGCAGCCGAGATCTTCTCCCGTTACGTGGCGGAGATGACGGACGGGCGGTTCAATATCCAGGTCTTCGCCGCGGGCGAGATCGTGGGTGGCCTCCAGGCCGCGGATGCCGTGTCGAACGGCACCGTGGAGGCCGCGCATACGGCGTCCTACTACTACTGGGGCAAGGATCCGACGTTCGCCATTCCCACCTGCATTCCCTTCGGCTTGAACTGCCGCATGCAGAACGCCTGGATGTATGAGGGCGGCGGCATCGACCTCATGAACGACTTCTATAAACCCTACAACTTCTTCGCATTGCCGGGCGGCAACACGGGTGCGCAGATGGGCGGCTGGTTCCGGAAGGAGATCAACACGCCGGAGGATTGGAAGGGCCTCAAGATCCGCATCGGCGGTTTCGGCGGCGCGATCATGTCGCGGCTCGGCGCGGTGCCCCAGCAGATCGCCGGCGGCGACATCTATCCGGCGCTCGAGAAAGGCACCATCGACGCCGCAGAATGGGTCGGGCCTTATGATGACGAGAGGCTCGGCTTCTCCCGTGTGGCCCGCTACTACTATTATCCAGGCTGGTGGGAAGGCCAGGCGATGCTGCATTTCTTCATCAATCTGGAGAATTGGAACCGCCTGCCCAAATCCTATCAAACGATCGTGCGTGCTGCGGCAGAGACGGCAAATACGGTGATGACGGCGCGCTACGATATGCAGAACCCGGCGGCGCTGCGGCGCCTGGTGCAGGGAGGCGCCATTCTGCGGCCGTTTTCCGAGGAGGTTCTCGATGCCTGCTTCAAGGCCTCGAACGAGATCTATGCGGAGCTTTGCGCCAGCAACGCCAACTTCAAGAAAATATATGATGCGATGACCGCCGTGCGCGCCGAAGGCTTTCTCTGGTTCCAGGTCGCAGAGCACACGAGTGACACGTATATGATGATCCAGCAGCGCAAGGATGCGCTATAGCCCTCGACCTTTCGCCCTACCTGAGCAGCGTGCGCACGGCCGAGCGGACCTGCTCGAGCGTGAACGGCTTCATGAGAACGCCAAGGCGGGGCGCCGCGAGCGCCTTTGCGCGTTCCAGCTCTTCGGCAAAGCCCGACATCAGAAGAAGTGGCAGTGCCGGTCGGCTGACGAGCGCGTGGCGTGCCAGAGAAATGCCATCCAGCCCCGGCATGTGCACGTCCGATACAAGCGCATCGAACGATGCATCGGAGGTCAGCGTCTCCAGCGCTTCCGCGCCATCTTGGGTGACGGTGAGCTCATGGCCGTCCGACTCGAGTGCGCGCCGGACGAGATCGCGGGTCGCCTGGTCATCGTCAGCAAGAAGAATGCGCGCCATGCCGTTCTCCTCAAGCGGCCGTCAGGCCTTGCGTCCGATGCGATTACTCTTTGGCCATGCGACCGACGAACGGCAGCTCGCGATAGCGGTGGGCGACGTCCATACCGTAACCGACGACAAATTCGTCGTCGCTTTCGAAGGCGCGAAAATCGGCCGCCACGTCGACCGCGCGCGCAACCTTCTTGTCGATCAGGACGCAGGTCAGGATCGTGCTCGCGCCGCGGGCGGCGATGAGATCCTTGGCGAATACGAGCGTGCGCCCGGAATCGAGAACGTCGTCGATGAGGATCACGTTGCGATCTTCGACGCTGAGGTCGAGATCACGCAGGATCTCCACCTTTCCGAGAGACGTCCGGCTCTTGCGGTAGCTCGACAGGGCGAGGAAATCCACCTCCGGCTCGAGGCCGGTCCGGTAGAGCGCGCGAATGAGATCGGCCGCGAATACGAAGCTGCCCTTGAGCACGGCGACGACCAGCGGCCGCTCGAGTTTGCGCGCGGCGATCTCCTTGGCCAGACCCTCAAGGCGGACGGCGATGGCGTCCGCCGAGTGGATGATCTCGACGTCGGGTGGCGCACTGGCGTCTCGTTCCGTCATTCTGGCGTCCTTGTCTTCCCGGTGGCGAACTTGTCATGCGAATTTGTCATGGGGCCGCACCTTAGGCCAAATTCGGCCGGATATCATGTATCTGGCCCAACGTCCTTGCCTGCGATCACGTTCGCGGCCAGGCGTTTGGCTCCGTTTCCGGGGCAAACCGGCATTCCGGAGCGGCGAGCCGCCGCCCCGCACGATGCCGCACGGAAGATGTGTACATGCCCCCGCCATATTCATAGCAGATTGATACTGGCCGCGCCTTCCCGCATATAGAGCGCTTGGCCACACACCCGAATCCTTGAGCTTGATCCCGGAGCCAGCCGTCCCGTGATTCGATTGACGAATGTCGGTCTCAAGTACGATCGGGGCCCGGAGGTTCTGTCCGATGTCAGCTTCCATCTGAGGCCCGGCTCGTTTCACTTCCTCACCGGCCCATCGGGCGCGGGCAAGAGCTCGCTGCTCAGGCTGCTCTTCATGTCGCTGCATCCGACGCGCGGCGAGATCCAGCTCTTCGGCCAGGACGTGAGCCACATCACCACCGGCAAACGGGCCCCACTGCGGCGCCGCATCGGCATCGTGTTCCAGGATTTCCGCCTGCTCGAGCACTTGACGACATGGGAGAACGTCGCGCTTCCGCTGCGCGTGATCGGTAAGCGCGTCGACGACTACAAAGAGGACGTGACCGATCTCCTGCAATGGGTCGGCCTCGGCGACCGCATGCATGGCTATCCGTCCGTGCTGTCGGGCGGCGAGAAGCAGCGCGCGGCCATCGCCCGTGCGGTGATCGGCAAGCCGGAGCTGCTGCTCGCGGACGAGCCGACGGGAAACGTCGATCCGCAGATGGCGCGGCGCCTGCTGCGCCTCTTCATCGAACTCAACCGGCTCGGCACCTCGGTGCTGATCGCCACGCACGACCATCAGCTTATGCGTCAGTTCAAAGCCCCACGACTGGAGCTGCACGAGGGCCATGTCCGGATCGTATGACAGACCCGATCGTCCTCCGATGCGGGGGCCCGATCCCAATCGCATGCCGGATTATGGGCCCTATGAGGACGCGGTGACGCAGGGAGGCCGTGCCGCCGCGCCGCCGCATGGCGACTACACGGCCTATGAGCCCGAGGGCGTTTCGGGCGCGGATGCGGGGCCGGCAAGCGACTATGATCATGCGTCCCATGCCGCCCATACGCCGCCGCGTGAGGCTCGCAAAACGGAATCGCTGGCCGCGCCGATCGTGCCCGCAGGCTCGGTGACCGGCCGTTCGCTAACCCTCGTGATCACGATCATGTGCTTCCTCGCCTGCCTCACGGTGGGCGCCGTCTATATGATCCGCCAGTCCGCCAATGCTTGGCTCAAGGACATCGCCAGCGAGGTCACCGTTCAGGTGCAGGCCCGGGATGGCACCGATACGGATCGCGTGGTGCAGGACGTGGCAACCTATCTCGGGCGGCAAAGCGGGATCGCCAAGGTGACGGTCATGTCCGCGGCGCAGTCGGCTCAGTTGCTCGAGCCCTGGCTCGGCCAGATCGAGGGTCTCGAGGCGCTGCCGCTGCCACGGCTGATCGCGCTCGAACTCGACCGCGCGAGTGCGCCGGATATCGAGGCCGTCCGGGCCGGTCTCGCAAGCCAGTTCCAGGGCGCGACGCTCGACGATCACCGCCGCTGGCGACAGCAGATCGCAACCATCACCAACAGCTTTGCGCTCGGCGGCGTGGCGATCCTCGCGCTCGTCGCGATGGCGACGACGGCGATCATCGTCTCCGCGACCAGGAGCGCGATGGCGTCCAATCGCGAGATCGTCGAGGTGTTGCACTTCGTGGGCGCCACCGACCGCTTCATCGCGCGCGAGTTCGAAAAGCACTTCCTGCGCCTTGGGGTGCGCGCCGGGCTCGTGGGGGCGGCCCTCGCCATCGCCGTCTTCGTCTCCATGCCGGCCGCTATCCAGATCATGGGCGGCGGGGCAATGACCCTGACGGAGCTTCACCGCCTCGTCGGCGCCGGCACGCTCGACACGGCGGGGTTCGTTCTGATGGGAATTGTCGTTGTCGTGATCTCGGCGCTCTGTATGCTGACCTCGGGCGTGGGCGTCTTCCGCATTCTGAACAGCCGGCATTAGGATGCCGGGCAAGCGCCAGGGCGTTCCCGCCGCCCCGCCGCCAAGCACGACCGGACACAGCCAAGGCTAAATCAGCTAGTGTGATGATCGAAAAATTCGCCGCATCGATCTGAAACAACCTCCTAGCAAGTCTAAGGTTCTAGTGTCTCTCATGATTCCGAAGTTCGCTCCGGGGCCTCGCCGCGAACACTGGCGATCTTCGGAATCATGAGGGACACTGGTCTCCTGCTGGGGCTCGGTGACCGGCCTCATGCTGGCGACGAGGCCGAGCCTCCATTGGGCCGGACGAGCACATGGTCTTGAGACGCATCATTATCGGCATGGCCGGCGGCGCGATGGCAATCGTGGCGTTCGGCTTTATCGTCTTCGCCAACGCCGTCACGCGCGAGCCCGATCCCCAGTACGCCAGCGCGGACGGCATCGTCGTGCTCACCGGTGGCCAGATACGGATCTCGGAGGCCGCGCGCCTGCTGGCGGAGAGGCGCGGTGCGCGGCTCCTGATCTCAGGCGTGAATCCCAAGATCGGCCGCGCGTCGCTATTGAGAATCTCGGCGCTCGATGAGGAAACCTTCAATTGCTGCGTCGACCTTGGCTATGAAGCCTTGAATACGGTCGGCAACGCGGATGAGACGCGGCGCTGGGCGGAGGCGCTCGGTTACGATCGGCTGATCGTGGTCACGGCGAGCTATCATATGCCGCGGAGCCTCGCGGAGCTTGCCCGTGCCATGCCGGGAATCGAACTCATCCCTCATCCCGTGGCCCCTGATGCCGTGCGCCGGGGCGCCTGGTGGCTTGATCCCGCGGCCGCGCGGCTTCTCGCCTCCGAGTACATCAAGTTCCTGCCTGCGGCCGTGCGGCTGGCCGTGGCACGCGGGATGGCTCCATGGCAAGCAGCGCCCGTTACCGCCGCGTCCGGCACACCACCGAAATCCTGACCCCTTTTCCTCAATCGTTAGCAAATCCGCGATGCTTCTCCTCCGTTCCCTGCTGTTCACTCTCGCCTTCTACGTGACGACAGCGCTGTTCCTCGTGCTCGGCTCGTGGCTGCTGCTCGGGCCGCGAAGCTGGGCCATGGCGGGCCTCAGGACCCACGCTATCGTCTCCGTCTGGCTGCTCAAGATGATCGCTGGAACGAAGCTCGAGGTGCGCGGCCGTGAAAAGCTGCCAGGCGGCGCCGTGCTGGTTGTCTCCAAGCATCAGTCCGCGTGGGATACGTTCGGGCTCGTGCCCTTGTTCCGGGATCCGGCTATCGTGCTCAAGGACGAGCTCAAATGGATTCCGTTCTATGGCTGGTTCTGCGTCAAGTTCGAGCACATCCTCGTCAAGCGCGACAAGGCGGCCAGAGCGCTCAAGGCGATGATCGCAGATGCGCAACAGCGTGCAGGGCAAGGGCGCGAGATCGTGATCTTTCCCGAAGGCACGCGCCAGGCGCCGGGCGCACCGCCGGATTACAAGCCCGGCTATGTGGCCCTCTACGAGGCCTTGGGGCTCCCGTGCGTGCCGCTGGCGCTCAATTCCGGCCTCTTCTGGCCTCGTCGCTCTCTTCTCCGCCTGCCGGGCACGATCATCGTCGAGTTCCTCGATCCCATCCAGCCAGGACTTTCGCGCAAGGAATTCCGGGCTCTTCTGGAGGAGCGCCTCGAGGCGGGCGCGACGCAGCTGGTCGCGGAAGGGCGCCGGCAACTCGACGCGAACAAATGAGAACTAAAAGAGAACATTTCATTGACGGCCGCGGTCAGGCGACCTATATCTACAAGCCATTGGCTTAAGCGCGTTCACGCTCGACACGCATAATTGTACGCGCAAGGGAGTGAGTTCATTCGCCCGCTCTGAAGGGCTGGTTGAGGCCGCGATGAGGGATGCCCCCACATTTCTCGCACCGATTTCTGAGGAGATCTGGCAGCGCAAGTACCGCTTCGAGGGCGACGCGGCTCGAGACGAGACGCTGGCCGATACTTTCCGCCGTGTGGCCGGCGCGGCGGCCTCCGCGGAGAAAGGCGGCAAGCGCGGGCGCGCCCGATGGGCCGAGCGCTTCTACGAAGCGATGGCCGATTTCGGCTTCGTGCCCGCGGGACGCATCCTTGCGGGAGCGGGTACGGGGCGCGCCGTCACGCTGTTCAACTGTTTCGTCATGGGCCGGATCGAGGACGATCTCGGCTCGATTTTCGAGAACGTGAAAGAAGCAGCCCTCACCATGCAGCAGGGCGGCGGCATCGGCCATGACTTCTCGACACTGAGGCCCAAAGGGGCGCTCGTACATAGTATCGGCGCGGATGCGTCCGGGCCGGTGAGCTTCATGGACGTGTGGGATGCCATGTGCCGTACAATCATGTCGGCAGGCGCGCGCCGCGGCGCCATGATGGGCACGCTTCGCTGCGATCATCCGGATATCGAGGCTTTTATCGACGCCAAGGCCGATCCGTTGAAGCTGCGCAATTTCAACCTGTCGGTGCTGGTGACGGATGCCTTCATCACGGCCGTGCGCGCCGGGAAGCCTTGGGACCTCGTGTTCGGCGGCAAGGTGTTCAGAACGGTCGAGGCGCGCGCGCTGTGGGATCGCATCATGCGTGCGGCCTACGATTATGCTGAGCCGGGTGTGATCTTCATCGACCGCGTCAATGCGCGGAACAATCTCGCCTACTGCGAGGAGATTACCGCGACGAATCCTTGCGGCGAGCAGCCGCTGCCACCCTATGGCGCATGCCTGCTCGGCTCCATCAATCTGGCCGAGCTGGTGGAGGCGCCGTTCTCGGAGACCGCGAGCCTCAATTTTTCGCGTCTCGAGGAGCGGACACGGATTGCGGTTCGCTTTCTCGACAACATCATCGACGTGTCCGGCTATCCCCTGCCCGCACAACGGCAGGAGGCCATGGCCAAGCGGCGCATCGGGCTCGGCGTGACGGGACTGGCGGATGCGTTGATCGCGCTCGGCGTGCGCTATGGCTCGCCGGAGGCGGAACGCCTTGCAGAAAGCTGGATGCGCACCATCGAGTGCATGGCGTATCTGGCGAGCGCCGATCTCGCGGCGGAAAAGGGGGCTTTCCCACTCTACGATCGGGAGCAGTTTCTTGCTTCGCCCAATGTGCAGCGGCTGCCGGCGGATGTGCGAAACGCCATTTCCGAGAAGGGCATCCGCAACGGCTGCCTCACCTCGATTGCGCCTACGGGCACCATCTCGCTGTTTGCGGGCAACGTGTCGTCAGGCGTCGAGCCGGTGTTCGACTTCCGCTACGCGCGCCGTGTTCTTCGCCGGGATGGGACGGCGGCGATCGAGGAGGTGGAGGACCTCGCGCATGCGCGCTTCCGCCGTCTTGCCGGTCGGGATGCGCCGCTTCCGGACGCCTTTGTCAAAGCTGCGGACCTCACGCCGCGTGAGCATCTCGTGATGCAGGCCGCGCTGCAACGGCATGTCGATAGCTCGATTTCGAAGACGATCAACTGCCCGGCAGACATTTCGTTCGACGCGTTCAAGTCGGTCTACCTCGAAGCCTTCGATCTCGGTCTCAAAGGCTGCACGGCCTATAGGCCAAATCCGGTGACGGGCGCGGTGCTGTCGGCGCTCAAGCTGGCGACGGCTCCGGTTACGAACGGCAACGCTGCGGCCGGGGCAGAGGCGGATACGGAAGCCGAATCGGAGGTCGCTGCCGCCGAGCAGAAGTTTGCCGCGGCGCCCGCATCCGGGGCGGCTCCGCACATGGAAGCCGTGGCGGCGCGCCAGGGCGACGTCGTCTATATGGCGAAGCCCCTCGACCGTGATCCCGTGCTCGGAGGCTATACTTACAAGCTCAAATGGCCGGAGAGCGATCATGCGCTCTACGTCACGATCAACGATATCGAGAGCAATGGCCGGCGGCGCCCCTTCGAGATTTTCATCAATACGCGAAACCTTGAGCACTACGCGTGGACGGTGGCGCTGACGCGCATGATCAGCGCGGTATTCCGCCGAGGGGGCGACGTGGCCTTCGTTGCCGAAGAGTTGAAGGCCGTATTCGATCCGCAGGGCGGACGCTGGATGGGAGGGCGCTACGTGCCGAGCCTGCTCGCCGCCATCGGCGAGGTGATCGAGGCGCACATGAAGCGCATCGGTTTTCTTTCCGATCCTGATGCGATCGCGGAACCGCTCGCTTCCTCTGTGGCGGTCGCGCGCACCGGGGGCGAGGGCGCGGAAGGCCAGGGCCTCGTCCCGGAAGCGCTGGCGGGCGAGAGCCGGTCCCTCGGCCGCAGCTGCCCGCGTTGTGCGGTGCGGGCGTTCGTGAACGAGGAAGGGTGCTGGACCTGCCGGGCGTGCGGCTTCTCCCGCTGCGACTGAGGCAAGAGGCGTGTCTCCATCGATCCTCGAACGTGTCGGTTTCGTGACGGCCGAGATCTGGCGCATCGGGTCATGTTTCGGAAGCTGACAGCTCCGGCCGATTAAGGCACTGATTCCTCAGTGCGCTTCTTTTAGCGGGCGCGCGTCGATGGCGCTTGGGTCAGTACGCAACACACAAGGAGAGATGCCGCAAAATCACTGAGATCGAGCCATATTTAGGCTGAAAACATTGAGCATTCTCGAGGCATGAGTTCGGTTGCATGGAGAGCCGCGTAAACGGCAGGAACACCGAGATGGGAGCGCGCGTCATTCAACTCGCTGATGTCAGAGCCCGCCGCAACCCGGCTCCCGAGCTCGAGCCGTTGCACGTGAGAGACGAGGCGGACGACCGGGCCGGAGGCCGCGATCGCTTCCAGTTCTGGAGTGGTGCGTCAGGCCGGCGCTACGTTCACACGGTCTACGATCTTCTCGATTGCCCCGAGATCCCTGCGGCAAATTTTCTGCTCGTCCGCCGGGACGGCTCAGGCGATCGCTCGGTCCTGGCCATCGGCCACCTGAAGCATAAGGCGGCGTCGCTCAATCTCGCCGAGATCCGCCACCGCGCGGCGCGGCTTGGCGCCAACGAGGTTCATGTCCATTTGCTGGCGCTCTCGGCGCACGAGCGCTGCATGGTCGAGTTGGACCTTCGCGCCGGCCGCATCGATTGCGATCCGGATGAGATCATCTCGGCGACGCGGCACTGAACCGAACGCCGCCCACGCCATTTCAAAGTCGCGCCGATCTCTCGGAGACGGCGCGATTTATATTCCTCATCCGAGTGCCGCGCGCATCGCCCAAAGTGCGAGGAAGAGCCCGAGCACGGAGAGAGCGACACTGCCGATCACATAAGCGGCGGCGGCAAGTGTTTCGCCACGCTCGATCAGCAGCGCGGTGTCGAGTGAAAACGCCGAGAACGTCGTAAAGCCGCCGAGAATTCCGGTGGCAAGGAACAGGCTCAGCTCGGACGGGCCACCGCCGCGGAATGCAAACCATCCGGCAACGAGTCCCATGGCCGTCGAGCCAAGGACGTTGATGGTTAGAATGCCGTAGGGGAACCCGCTGCCGAGCAGCGCGGTGATCCAAATATTCATCACGTGCCGGAGCACGCCGCCAAGACCTGCACCCAGGAACACGATCATGGACGACGGCATGCGCACCTCCGCATTTTGGTTGTCGTTATGGCGTTCTTCGGAGGATAAGACGACATACTCCTACCCGCGCGAAAGCGCCCGGTAGGTGCCATCAGCCTTGCGGCGGTTGTCGGGAGGCCCCATTCCCATCTCACATAATTTGGCCCGTGCGCGCGGCCCTGGCAAGCCTCACCCGAGCTTGGCACGGTAGCCGAAGCGGTTCGCCCGAACCGGGCGCGGAGCGAGGAGCGGGCGTTTGGCCCAGGCCCGCGTTAGAGCGATCGTTGGCACGTGGGCGCCCCCTGCCACCGTGCGCCGGCGCGCAGCTTGTGCGCCCGTGAGCGCGAGCAGACGGGAAAGCCGCGGCTCGGCAATGCCGAGCGTCTCGAGATGGCAAAGCGTGCTCAGGAGATAGTCGAGGTTCGTGCCGCCGTGGCCAGCCGAGCGCCGGATCAGGCTGGCCGCTCGTTGAGGCGGCAGCATGCCGGCATAGGCGGGGTGCGCGCGCTCGGCGATATAGGCGATGGCCCATACCGTGCGCGCATCCTCGACGGGTTGAGGCATGGTGCTGTGTCCTTCGCCACTCGGCGGCGAAGCTGGCTCGTGGTGAAGATCGAGCGGCACGAGCGCCTCTCGGTAGACGCCATAGATCAGCTCGCGCCGGCGCAGGTAGGCCAAAACTTCATCCCGCTTTTCGGGCGCGATCCGGAAGGCCATGCCGTCGCACACGCCGCCCCGATCGAGGCCGAGCACGAGGCCGGGTTGGCGCTCGGTGCCGCGATAATGGATCGAATAGATGCAGAAAGCGCGATGATAGCCGGTGAGCCGGGCGCGGCGCGCCTCGATGAAGGGAAAACCCGGGTTCCACATCAGAGACCCGTAGCCGAATATCCATGCTTCGGCCGCGGTGACCGGCATCGTGCTGCTCCCCAAGCTCGAACGCATGCACGCCTTCGATGCAAGCGTGCTCAATCCGCTCGCCTGCGGCAAGAGCAGATCGCTTGCTTCGTTTCCGAAGAGCTTCTGCGTTTGAGAGACGGATTCTCGTTCTCGGTGGGTGCGTGTCTGCATCCACCTCGAACGATCAGGCTCTAAGCTCTCTTGCTTTTGGCGGTCGCTGGCTCGCTTCGCGCGGGCGTACGGCCGAAATCGGGCGCGGCTGTATCCTGTCCCGCCTGAACGATGCCACGGCGAATGGCCCGCGCATTGCTGAACATGTCAAACAACGTGTCGCCTTCACCAAAACGAATGGCGCGCTGGAGCGCGGTGAGATCCTCGGTGAAGCGGCCGAGCATGTCGAGCACGGCGTCTTTGTTGTTTAGGAACACATCGCGCCACATCGTGGGGTCGGAGGCCGCGATGCGCGTGAAGTCGCGGAAGCCGCCAGCCGAGAACTTGATCACCTCGCTGTCGGTAACGCGCTCGAGGTTGGCGGCCGTGTTGACGATGTTGTAGGCGATGAGGTGCGGAACGTGGCTGGTGATCGCGAGTACGAGGTCATGGTGCTCGGGCGTCATGATCTCGACCTTGGAGCCGAGTGCTTCCCAGAACGCGGTGAGCTTTTCGACGGCCTTGCCGTCGGTGTTGGGCGTTGGCGTCAGAATGCACCAGCGCCCGTCGAACAGCTCGGCAAACCCCGCCTCAGGGCCAGATTGCTCCGTGCCGGCGATCGGATGTCCGGGCACGAAGTGCACGCCTTCCGGCACGTGGGGCGCGACATCGTTCACGATCGCTGTCTTCACGGAGCCCACGTCGGTCAGAATGGCGCCCGGCTTGAGACTGTGTGCGATCTCCTTGGCGATCGGCCCGCAAAGCCCGACCGGCGTGCACAGGATCACGAGATCGGCACCCTCCGCAGCCTCTGCGGCCGTGACGTAGCCTTGCGAGATCAGGCCGAGCTTCACCGCCGTCTCGACGGTAGCGGGCGTGCGCGCCGAGCCGACGATCTCGCCGGCAAGGCCTGCCCGGCGGCAGGCATGGCTGATTGACGAGCCGATGAGGCCGACACCGATCAGCGCGATCCGTTCGAACATTTGCGACGAGTGGTGCGAGGCCGTTACGTGAGGTTTCGTCATGGGCGCGCTCCGACGAAGGCGGCCAGAGCATCAACGAGCTGGCGGTTCTCGGCCTCTGTCCCGATGGTGATGCGAAGGGCGCCGGGCAGCCCATAGCCTGTGACGCGGCGAAGGATGATGCCGCGCTCCTTGAGGAACGCATCGCATGCCGCCGCGTCATGCCCCGGCGTGGACGGAAAGTGCACCAGGATGAAATTGGCGACGCTCGGCGTGACGACAAGGCCGAGCTTCTCGATCTCTCCCGTCAGCCATGGAAGCCATTCCTCGTTGTGGCGGACGGCAGCCTCGATGTGCGGCCAATCCTCCATGGCGGCGGCACCCGCCGCGATGGATGGCACGGAGAGGTTGAACGGACCTCGGATGCGGTTCAGCGCATCGGCAACGGCCGCGGGACAGTACGCCCAGCCGATGCGCAGGCCAGCGAGGCCAAAGATCTTCGAGAACGTTCGCGTCATCACCGTGTTCTCGGTGGTGGCGACGAGCTCGAGGCCGGCCTCGTAATCGTTTCTGCGGACGTATTCCGCGTAGGCCGCGTCGAGAACGAGCAGTACATTGCCCGGCAGTGCAGCGCGGAGGCGGCGCACCTCGGCGATGGAGAGGTACGTGCCCGTGGGATTGTTCGGGTTGGCGAGGAAAACGATGCGCGTGCGCTCCGTCACGCGGGCCAGGATGGCATCGACATCGGTTCTGAGGTCCGTTTCGGGAGCCACGACCGGAGTGGCGCCGGCCGCCAGGATCACGATGCGGTACAGCAGGAAGCCGTGCTCTGTGTAGATGCCCTCGTCGCCCGGCCCCAGGTAGGCGTGCGCGATGAGGCTGATCAACTCGTCCGATCCGGCGCCGCAGACGATGTGCTGCGGATTGAGCCCGAAGCGGCGCGCGATGGCCGCGCGCAGCGCTGTGGCTTGGCCGTCCGGATAACGCTCGAGCTCCGCGCCGGCGGCGGAGAATGCCGCGACCGCCTTCGGGCTCGGCCCGAGCGGGGTTTCGTTGGATGAGAGCTTGATCGTTTTGATGCCGGGCAGGTGTGATTCACCCGGCACATAGGCCTCGATATCGAGAACGCCGGGGCGGGGCTTGAGAGTAAGGGGGGCCATGGGTTCGGCTGCCAACGATGATCGGATGAAAATTGAGGTGTTTGCCGGCATTTCGCGTCGGCGTCGTGGTGATACCGAGGGCACCGCGAAAGCGCAAAGGTTTAAGCGCGGCGGCGAGCGGCTCGAGCTTAGCTGGAAGCAATTCTAGCGAGCACGTCTAACGTGTGACGAAGCTAAATTTACTAACTCTTAGTTGTAATATTTCGATACTCATCTGGAAATCGATTTCTACGCGTTCTTTATTCATTAAAGGATACGGTTCCGGGGAGCTACGAAATTGCACGCTTTCATCGCCGGATTTTATCGGCTTTCCTGGATTGCTCTCGTAACGTCCGGCACGTGGGGCTCCGGGGCTTGGGCGGATAAAATCGGCGGCAGCAATCTGCCGTCCACACAGCCGGTGCTTAAAGGAAGAATTACAAGCGAGACGGACGCGGCTTCGGCATTTCTAATCGGAAGCAACATTGGCGCAACGACCAACGCCGGGCCGACCTTATCTGAGATATCCAGTATCTTTATCGACCGTATTTTCGGTTTTGCGGCCGTGCGGGCGACGGAGCTCGGGCGGCTGGATGTCAGCGTCACTCTCTCCGATCGCCTGTATGCCGCGTTTGACGAGGCGAATGAGGCATCTGGCGGCCTCGCGATGAACCTGACCAAGGACTGGGGCGGCCAGCAAACGCTCTTGTCCTTCGCAATGTCGAAGACTCGTGACGTGGAGGAACGCATCCTGGAGACGGGCCTTGCGCTCTCACATGCGTGGACCAGCGGCCAGGCCAAGCCCTATTTCAAAGGCGAGGTGGCACTGCTCAACTACGACGATGTGCCGGGGGCTTTTCTCCCGTTCAGCAATCAGGACGATCGAGACCGGATCTCGTCCCGTGCCCAGATCGGTCTGCGGCTGACGCTGACGGATCATATAGAGATGGAAGTCGGAGCGGGTGCCGACAGCAAGCGCTATCTCGACACATACGACGACTTCGGCGTGCGAAGAGGGAATGTGTCGCTGTTTCCGGTCATCGGACTGACCTACACCGGCACGGCCTTTACGCTGAGCGGTCTTTATATGCCGCTCTGGCGAACGTACGAAGAGGATCTCTTCCGATCCCGATGGAAGCATGCCTTCGCGCTGGAGGGCGGCGCACAGCTTTCCAGTGATCTCAAAGCCTTTGGCGCTGTGCGCTATGGCTTCTATGAAACCGACTTTCTCGTCGCAAGCTCGGCTTACGAGGCGGTAGCCGTGGGCGGCCTGACGCTCTCGGTCGGAAAGGGGACGCTCTCATTCGCGGTGTCGGAGACGTGGCGCACCTATGACGATCTCGATCTCATGTTCATCGAGCGCGCCGATCGCAAGTTCGAGATGGCTTTGTCGGGAGAGTTGCCGATCACTGAAAGCACGACGATGAACGCCCGTGTCAGCTATCTCGACTATCGCAGCAGCTTCGACGACGTGAGCACGGATGCTTTCTCGGCTTCTCTGGGGCTCACCTATGCTGCCGTTCAATGAGGGCAGGCGAGGTCATCGCCTGCCCGGTGAAGATCAGCGGCCGCCGAGCAGGCCGACCCCGAGGCCGAGACCCACGCCAGCGTTCAGCTTGACGAGATTGAGCACGTTGAGCTTGGCGCCAGCCTGGGCACCGGCGGCGGCGCCGATGGCAGGTCCGCTCGCCGGCTTGGCAGCCGCCTGCTTGCTATGGCTGGTCACTTTGTTGACATGCCCGCCATGGCTGTTGCCGTGACCAACCTGCTTGCCGTGGCTGACCTTCCCGTATCCCACTTGCTTACCGAAGCCGCTACCGTGGCCGATCTGTTTGCCGAAGCTGCCGCCATGACCACCGTGGCCGCCGAAGCTGCGGCTGCCGGCTTCGGCCGGAGCCGACATGGCCAACGCGATAGTTGCAGCAAAAGCAATGCCTGCCGTTTTCATCCTGGAAACTCCTTTAAAACGAATTGATATTCCTCGCCGATATTCGGACGCCAATTCCGTATCTCAATTGAAAGTGACCCACAAAATATTCGGGCTTTAAGGGTGAAACATACAGATCGGTGGGGTGTGGAATTTATAATATGACGTATTCACATTATAACGCGTCGGAACTTTCGTTTTAGGACCATGCCGGCGCCTGCTGTTGGCACCCGGTCACCGTGGGCATGGCAGCCTTGCAACGGCTGAATGTCGCGCCACGCGGACCCAATCCTCTCCGAATTTTGTCGTAATTCTACGGCTTCTGATGTTGGGCCGCCGTATCCGCAGCAGGCGGGTGGAAGTTGGCCGCGGCCCGGCCCGCCAACGGCATGCGAGTGAATGACGACCTACTATGAGTATCTGAGAGGGAGGCTGCTGGCCGCATCCGCCGGTGATCTGGCCCAGGTCGAGCATCTCGTTCATACCGAGCGGAATGCCCTCTGGCAGCGGATCGTTGCGGACCCCGCTTACGATGAGCAAATCCGGCTGCAGACCCTTGCGGTATTCGACGAGGCGGCCTCGCGCGTTCTTTTCGAGCAGCAGGCGCGTTTCGAGCGGCGCCCGGCGGCCGGTCCAGCATTGGATCCGGGCCGGCGCGAGGAGCCGAGCGGCGACGGCCGTCGCGGCGGCCTGCGTCTGCCCCGCCCGAGCTTGCGCGACCTCATCTTTCTCATTGTCGGCGTGGTGCTGGGGCTTGCCGCGGGCGTCCTGATCAAGGGTGGCTCGGCGACACCGGCCGGCACCAGGGCGGATAATGGTCTCGGTATTATCGGGCTGACGGCGCCGGACAGGCCGTTCCGCTTCGTAAAAGGCAATGCGAGCCCGATAGAAGGAGAACTGACGGTTGATTATGCGCCGGGGGCCGAGGCGCAGTCCTATGCGTGCGAGGTTGAAGCGACGTATCGGCAACTCCTCGAATATGTCAAATTCGAGGACTCTTGCCGAAAAATATCTTTCAGGTTCCTGCCGCTCGAGGAGCTTTGGAAAAGCTTCAACTACGTCGAGGGCTACATGGTGTTCTCGGCCACCATCATGTCGTCGGCGGGTGCACGGTGGGAAGGCTCGGCGAGCGTGTATTTCGCGGTCAACGGGGAGACATCGTAGGGACGCGCGCCGAGCTGATCAGGACTGGGCACGCGGCGTTTTCCGTCTTGGACGTAAGAACTTATCAAAAAGTCAGCGCCAGGAATGGCGCATCACGCCCCTATTGAAGGTAGGGACTGTCGCCGCCCTGCGGGGCGTTGGGCGATGAGAAGAAGAAGCCACTATCGAACGGCCCCGATCGGGTTTGGCTGCTCATCGTAGGGTCGGTAAACTTGCGGGTATCGGTACCCTGCAAGTATTTGTACGAATAGCCGCCTTGCCGGGGCGCCGGCCGGACGACGCCGCGCAACGGCTTCGTCTTGGCGCCGGATTGAGCCACAGCGGGCGCCGGAGCCAGGGGCAGAGCAAGCAGGGCCGCAGCCGCCACGATTTTGAAGAGACCGAGTTTTTTCATGGCGCTAACTTAGCTCAGGTCCGGAAGGCTGTCGATGTGGAGACGTGCTTTCGGCTCCGGGGTGTGTCTTTCGGAACCTGCCGGGCACCCGCTTACAAGAGCCGGTGGTTTGGCCAGGCCAAGATCGCTCGAAAGGCGTTGAATCTCCGTTAACCGCTCAACACGCCGCATGCCAAGCGCCTTGACCGCTTGCGGACAACCTCCGATATTGGCCTATCGTTCCGATCGTGGTGATTTGGCCGGCCGGCTTGCAGCCACGTTAAACAAGTCGCTAAATGGGCCGTCGCACCCGGAAAATTTCGGTGAGCCGGCTTGACGAGGCCGGTGTTCGAAAGCCCGCACGTCCGGCGGGCCGGAGCACGATCTATGGGTGCGCCCACCGCGATGTCTACCGGAGAGGAAAAGCTGCAGTGCTCGGCGGGCATCGCGCGCCGTCCGGAGGTATTGAGCCCGTCCAGCCTCTCCGTTGATTTCCCCGAGAGCGAGCCCCTGAAGCTCGAATCGGGGCAGCTCATCGCGCCGCTGACGATTGCATACAACACGTACGGCACCCTCAACGCCGCCAAGTCGAACGCCATTCTCGTCTGCCATGCGCTTACGGGCGACCAGCATGCGGCGAGCATCCACCCAGTAACGGGAAAGCCTGGCTGGTGGGAAAAGCTCGTCGGGCCCGGCAAGCCCATCGATACAGATCGTTTCTTCATCATCTGCCCGAACATCCTCGGCGGCTGCATGGGCTCCACCGGGCCGGCCTCGCTTAACCCGAAGACGGGCAAGCCCTATGGGCTCGACTTCCCCGTGATCACCATCGGCGACATGGTGGACGCCCAGGTGCGTCTCATCGATCACCTCGGCATCGATGTGCTGTTCTCGGTGGTCGGCGTCTCGATGGGTGGCATGCAGGTGCCTCGAATGGGCCTCCCGCCAGAAGCAGCGGGTGGCGACCGCCATCCCGATCGCGACGGCGCCCTGGCACACGGCGCAGAACATCGCCTTCCACGAAGTCGGCAGGCAAGCGGTGATGGCCGATCCCGATTGGTGCGGCGGCAGCTACTACGAGCAGGGCGTTGTTCCGAAGAACGGCCTCTCGGTGGCGCGTATGGCCGCGCACATCACGTATCTCTCCGAAAGAGCGCTGCAGGGCAAGTTCGGCCGCAACTTGCAGGACCGGGCCGCGCGCTCGTTCTCGTTCGATGCGGACTTCAAGATCGAGAGCTATCTGCGCTACCAGGGCTCGACGTTCGTCGACCGCTTCGACGCCAACAGCTATCTCTACATCACGCGGGCGATGGATTATTTCGATCTCGAAGCGGCGCACGGGGGCAAGCTTGCCAACGCGTTCCTTCGCACGCGGACGCAATTCTGCGTGGTGTCGTTCACCAGCGACTGGCTCTATCCGACGCGCGACAGCAAGACGATCGTCAAGGCGCTGAATGCGGTCGCGGCCAACGTGTCGTTCGTCGAAATCGAGAGCGACAAGGGTCACGATGCGTTTCTGCTCGAGGAGCCCGAGTTCCATGCGACCGTGCGCGGCTTCCTTTCAGCGGCCGCGGCCAAGCGGGGGCTTGGCTGATGCAGAAAGTCGTTCCTTTGACGGGCGACCTACGGGCGGATCATCTGCTGATCGCCGAGATGGTGGCGCCGGGCTCGCGGGTGCTCGATGTCGGTTGCGGCGACGGCGCGCTTCTGAAGTTGCTCGCCGAAACCAAGAACGTGGATGGGCGCGGTGTCGAGCTTTCGCGCGAGAAGGTCAATCTGTGCGTGAAGAGCGGACTGTCGGTCATCCAGGGCGATGCCGACCGCGACCTTGCGGACTATCCGGACGGAGCGTTCGATGTTGCCGTCCTGTCGCTCACGATCCAGGCGACGCGGGACCCGAAGACCGTGCTCGAGAATCTTTTGCGCATCGGCCGCCACGCCATCGTCTCGTTTCCCAACTTCGGCCATTGGCGCATTCGTGCGGCGCTGCTGTTCAAAGGCCGCATGCCGGTGACGCCGAACCTTCCCGAGCCCTGGTACTCCACGGCAGATGCGCACCTGTGCACCATCACCGATTTCGTCGATCTAGTGTCGCTGGTCGATGCGGAGGTGGAGGAGGCCGTCGCGTTCAACAGTAAGGGCCGGCGGCTGCCGATCCGGCACTCGATATCGCTGCAGAACCTGCTCGGCGAGAAAGCCGTCTTCAAGCTCAGGCGGCGCGCTTAGTTTAGAGTGCTTCCGGAAAGTGGGAACCGGTTTTCCGGAAAGAAGCACGAAGAAACAAAATCTTAGAGCCGTTCCCCGCTTCCACTTAAGCCGGAACGGCTCTAGCCGGCGCAGGCGCTTTGCACGTGGTCTGGAACACCCATCCGACGGAGAGATCATCGCGTCGGTGCCAAGGCTTGCAGCGCCTTGGCACGGGCCGGCGTGCCTTTGATCGGCGCCATCATCTCTTTCCGTGCCTCGACGATCAGCACGCCGCCAAGCCCCGGCGACACGCGCATGCCAAGCCGCTCCCAGGCCAGAGCAGATCGCACCACGATGCCGCGATCGAACGGCGGCAAATGCAGCGCGCTGCCGAATGCCAGCGGCGTGAAGAGGCATTGGTGCAGAAGCTTGTCCAGTTGAGAGCGGCTGTAGGAGCAGCCGCGTCCGAACGGTGTCGTATCGACGTGGGCCCACAGTCCGCGACGGTTCGGCACGATGATGAGCAGCCGCCCTTCCGGCTTCAGGATGCGCCATAATTCCCGCAGCAAGGGCGCTGTCCGCTCCGTAAGTTCCAGGCTATGCACGACGAGCAGGCGGTCGATGGAATTGTCGCGAAGCGGAAGCTCGTCCTCTTCGACGAGCGCAGAGAGCGCGGGGGCCGAGGACGGCCAGATCAGGACGCCCTGGCGGGCGGGCATCAAGGCCGCGAGCGTGTGCGCCTCGCTGCGGTAGGCCGCAAGAAACGGCGTGCCGAAGCCGAGACTCGCGATCGTCTCGCCGGCAGCCGGCCCCCAAACGGCGCGGACACGGCGCGCCAGCAGGCGGCGTGCGATGCGCCCGAGCGGCGTCGCGTAGAAATCCCTCAACGTTGCGACGTCCGTATACATTCGCCTCAAGGGGTTGCAGGCTTGTCATTCATTTCGCCCGGCCGGCATTGAAATGGCAAGGGCGCGCCGCTAGCCTGTGGGTGACCTGCCGCGACCGACGCGGGCAGGTTGCATAAGGATATGACCCTGCTCGCAATTCATCAATTTCCCTGCCTCAAGGACAATTATGGCGTCCTCGTTCATGACGCGGAAGGGGGCGTGACGCTCTCGATCGATGCGCCTGAGGCGGCAGCCGTGCGACGTGCGCTGGATCAGCAAGGCTGGAGCCTGACGCATATCCTCGTCACGCATCATCACGCTGATCATACGGCGGGCATCCCGGCGCTCAAGAAGGAAACCGGGTGCACGGTGATCGGCCCGAATGGCGAAACAGAGCGTATTCCCGGTCTCGACACCGGTGTTTGTGAGCCCGAGGTTCTGACGCTCGGCGCGATCCAGGTGCGGGTTCTCGATACGCCGGGCCATACCATGGGCCACGTGAGCTATTGGCTGCCCGAGGCCGGCGTGGCTTTTGTCGGCGATACGCTGTTTGCCATGGGCTGCGGGCGCGTGCTCGAAGGCTCCGCCGAGATGATGTGGGCCTCGCTCAGGAAAATCGCGGCGCTGCCGGCGGAGACGCAGATCTATTGCGGCCACGAATACACCGTTTCCAACGCCCGGTTCGGGCTCTCGGTCGAGCCGGAGAATGCGCGTGTTTCGGAGCGGCTTGCCGAAGCCGAAGCGGCGCGCGCCGCGGGACGGCCGACGCTTCCGACGCGGCTCGATGCTGAGTTGGACACGAATGTGTTTCTGCGTGCCGATAACGAGGCCATCCGCGCCCGCGTGGGGCTGCCGGATGCGCCGGCGTGGAAGGTCTTCGCTCATCTGCGCGAGCTCAAAAATCGGTTCTGACAGCGCGGCCGCTCATAGGGCCGCGGCCATGCGCTCGGGGGGGACGCATCCGATGCGCTTCGCAACTCAACTCACATTCATGCAGAGAGGCAAGGTATGGACGCCGACCGGATCATCGCTGAGCTGGGGCTCGAGCCGCATCCCGAGGGCGGCTACTTCCGCGAAACGTTCCGCGATGCCGAGCCCAACGGCGGACGAGCCTATTCCACGGCGATCTATTTCCTGCTCAAGGCTGGCGAGGTCTCGCGCTGGCATCGTGTCGATGCGACGGAAGTCTGGCATTGGTATGCGGGCGCGCCTCTAGAGCTCGTCACGGCAGCACCCGCTGGCGCGAAGATGGCAACGCGGCTCGGCCCGGCTGTCCTCGATGGCGAGCGTCCGCAAGGCGTTGTAGCCAAGGGGCATTGGCAGCGGGCTCGCTCGCTTGGTGCATGGTCGCTCGTTGGATGCACGGTGGCGCCGGGCTTCGACTTCGCCGGGTTCGAACTCGCCGAGCCTGGGTTTGAGCCAGGCTGACGCCGCTTGCACCCATGAACGGCGGCTTCGCGGCTAGCACCGGGTTTTCCACTGTTCAATGGGGTGCGCGAAGGCATCAGCGCGCTTGTTTTATCAAGTTTTCGCGCAATTCCTGGGGACCGGGTCCGGCCTGCGCTTGCCGCTCAAATACGACTCGGGGACAGTGCGACTCGATTCAGAAAAAGTGTGCGCGCAGCGGGGGTTGCAGAAGATGAAAGTTGAGTTGACCGGAGCTGTCCTCAGTACGGTATTCGTTGATTACGACAACATTTATCTGTCATTGAAGCGGAAAAATGAAGAAGCGGCCAAGCGCTTCGCGAAGGACGCCGCGCTCTGGCTGCGCGAGATCGAAAGCGGACGCCTGATCACACCCACCCACGGGCAGGACTTCTCCGCCGGGCGGCGCCGCATCGTCATGAGCCGCTGCTACGGCAATCCCGTTCCGCGCCGCAATGCGACCGACAACTCGACGGACATGAATTCTTTCCCGTTCGTGCGCCATCATTTTCTACGCGCTGGCTTCGAGGTGGTCGACTGCCCGCCGCTCACGGCTCAGCTCAAGAATTCGGCTGATATCCGCATGGTGATGGACGTGCGCGACGTGCTCAACCACGAGACGCGCTTCGACGAGTTCATCCTGCTTTCGGGAGATGCGGATTTCACGCCGGTGCTGCACCGCCTGCGCGCGCACGCGCGGCGCACCGTCGTGTTTGCCAATGATCACACCGCCCAGCCCTACACCGCCATTAGCGACGGGGAGGTGCGCGAGGCCGATCTCATCTCGCTGCTTCTCGAGGGACGCATCGACGGAGAGGCCAAGCCCGGCGGCGCGCTGCGTGACCCGACGTCGGCCGAACTCGAGACCATGCGCAAGTCGATCGTCGCCGAGGTGACGGGCACCGTGCGGTCGGCGGGGCAGCCGGTCCCGCTCGAGGCGCTGGCCGATCGCGCCGTGCGCACGCTCGGCCACGATAAGACGGTCGGATCGGGATGGGGCGGTGCCGGGAGCTTCCGTGATCTCCTGAGCCGTGCCTTGCCGAAGGACATCAAGCTCACGGATCAGCCGCCCTATTTCGTCTATGAGCCAACACGCCAGCTCGCGCAGACGGTCGAGGCGAAGCCCGCGCAGCCTCAAAGCGTGCGTGAGCGCCGGCCCGAGACGCAGGACGAGCGCTACGATGCTCGCTTCGATGCGCCGGCCCCTCAGTCGGCCGCGCCGCGCCTCGAGCGCCGGGCCAACCCTATCCGCGATACCCGTCCGGAGCCCGGTTACGAGCCGCAGCGCGCGGAGCGCCCGCCGCTCGATCGGGAAGCGCCGGCGCCGGCGCAGGAGTCTGAGCGGGCGGCGTCTCCCCGCTACGACGATCCGCGCTTCTCGCCGACTCGCGACGAGCGGGCCGCGCCCGCATTGTCCCGCATGGAGCCGCGCAGCGCACCGTCGCCGCGTCCGGCCGAGCCGCCTGCATCAGCCCCTTATGGTCAATCCGGTTTCTTTGCTCCGCCGCCGGACCGCGCACCTTTGGGCATGCCGATGCCGCGGGCCGAGGCGGCACCCCCGCCGCCACGCCAGCCGGCACAGGCGCAGCCCGTGGCGCGGGCAACGGCCGATCAGGCCTCGCAGATCCAGCAATCGATCGCGCGCATCCACGAAGCCTGCCAGGCGCCGCCTCTTTCGCCCCCGGAATATCGGGTGCTCTTCGAGGTGATGGCCGAGGAGATCACAGCAAACAACCTGTCCGGCCAGCAGACCCTGATCAACATCGCCGAGCGGGCGCGTGATATGGGACTCGATGTGCGCCGCGACGACGCGCGTTTCGTGCTGGAGGTGGTGAGCGAAGCCGACCCATGGTTCGAGCAGGGCGCCTCCGCCAACCTGTTCGCCAGCCGCTTCCGCAATTTCGTGGTGGCGCGCTGCCGCACGCAGGGGCTCAATCTTTCTGCCGACGAGATCGATCTGATTGACGCCTGGTTCGGCGGTGCGCCGGCTTCGCAGCGGATCGCGCAGCAGGCGTCCCCCGCTTCGGCTCCAGCTGTACGTACGGCTGCGACCGAGCCACAAGGCTATCGCACGCCGGCGTCGGCCCAGCAGCAGCCGGCGGACCGCTGGTCGGCACAAGCCCCGCAGTCGCCGCCGCTGTTCGATGCGGAAGATGAAGAGGAGTTCCCGCGCATCATCCGGTCTCGCCTGCGCGGATAGCAGAGCCACCCGTGATATTCGGATATAAAAAACCGGCGGCCTCGATGAGGTCGCCGGTTTTTTTTAATGCTTGATAGATGTGCCTACGCGCGGCTTGCCAGTGCTTCCATGGCGGTGCGCATCTCGGGCGAGAACGTCCCGTTTATGGGGCCGCTGTACGTCCCTTCATTGCGCAGCAGCTCCTGAAGCCACTTGCGGTCGGCCGATGTGAGCAGGTCAGGATTGCGCATCAATTCGGAGACCAGATAGGCATCGCCGAGCCTCAGAGAGCGGAGCACCCAGTAGGTGGCTTCCGTGTCGCTTCGCTCGACGCCCCGGCCAGTGCGATAGAGGATGCCGAGGTTGAACGTGGCCACGGCGTCGCCCTGGTTGGCTGCATGGCGAACCTGCTCGGCGGCGCGCGCGTTGAGCCGCTTCGCTTCGGCCTCGTCCTTGGCAATGCCCCGCCCGAGCTCGTATTTTTCCGCAAGCCAAGACGTGGCCTCGCTAAGCCCCTGCTCGGATGCCTGGTTCAGCAGACGTATGGCTTCCCGATCGTCCTTGGGGACGCCGCGGCCCGCTTCATAGAGAAGCGCCAGGCGGTGCATGGCGAACCTGTCGCCCTTGCTCACGGCCGCCCGGTACCAGCGCGCTGCCTCGGTGAGGTCGGCCTCCACGCCGCGCCCGGCTTCGTACAGCGAGCCAAGGTTGGTCATAGCCGCATCCTGTCCCGCCTCCGCCGCTTTGCGGAACCACTCGGCCGCGAGCGCTTCGTCCTTGGGAATGCCGGCGCCGTCTTTGGCGAACAGCGCATAACGCGTCATCGAGGCGGCGTGTCCGGCTTCCGCTGCCTTGAGGTAATACGTAGCGGCTTCGGCGTAGTGCTTCGAACCGAAGACGTGTCCCAGAGCGAGCAGCCGGCCGAGGCTCGCAGCCGCCGCGACGTTACCGGCGTCCGCCCGCTCGACAAGGAGGCGCTTCAGATCCGTTGCGCCATCGCCCGCGCGGCGGATGTCGATCGTCACCTGCTGATCCGGGCGGAAGCTTAACAGCTCCCGTGCGAGTGCCGCAGGGTCGCTAACGGTGCGCCGATCGATCTTCTGAATGATGTCGCCAACACGGATGCCGGCAGAGGCGGCCGCGCGTGAGCCCGCGTCCGTGACTAGGGCGCCACGTGCGCTGCCGAGATCGAGGGCTGCGGCAAGATCGGCGTCGATTGCAACCGTCCCTACGCCGAGACCGCCGTGCATCCGGCCGTCCGTGACGACACTCTCGAGCACGGCCTTGAGGGAATGCGCCGCCAGTGCTTCGCGCGCGGCGGGCGCCTCCGGCTTCTGCGTGGAGGATGTCTCAGTGGGGATGGACATCTTCATGCCGGGCTCGCTTGCGCCCTCCGGCACGAGAAGGCCCGTCAGCGGTGTCCAGCGCGGACCCTCCGCAAGGGCGGAGCTTCCGGCGCTGCAAACCGCTGTCAGGAGCACGACATTCAGGATGAGTGACGACTTCACCCGTATTTCCCCCCGTTCGATAGGATGAAACGACTCACACTTTACTGCGTATTGCGGCGCTTTTTACTTCGGATCGATAAATAGCTCGCTCGAGAAGTAGCGCTCCGCGCACGATGGCGCGACGGTCGCCACCGTCTTGCCGGCAAGCTCCTCGCGCGATGCGATCTCGAGCGCCGCCGCAACGTTGGCGCCGGTCGAGATTCCACCGGGAATGCCTTCCTTCTGGGCCAGCAGCCGGGCCGTTTCAAAGGCCTGCTCGTTGGAGATGCGCACGACCTCGTCGATGTATTGCGTATCGAGCACCTTGGGTACGAAACCGGCGCCGAGGCCCTGGATCTTGTGAGGCCCGCGTGCGCCACCCGAGAGCACCGCGCTTCCTTCCGGCTCGACAGCGATGATCTTGAGCGACGGCTTGCGCGGCTTGAGCGCCCGCCCGCAGCCCGTCAGCGTGCCACCGGTGCCGACGCCGATGACGAGTACATCGAGATTGCCGTTGGTATCGTTCCAGAGCTCCTCGGCCGTGGTCACCTGATGCACGAGCGGGTTGGCCTCATTCTCGAATTGGCTCGGCTGGACCGCGCCAGGCATCGAGGCCAGCAACTCATTGGCCTTGTCGATGGCGCCTGCCATGCCGCCGGCGGCCGGCGTGAGCACCAGCTCGGCGCCGAGATGGGTCAGGATCTTGCGCCGCTCGATGGACATCGATTCCGGCATCACCAGGAGCAGCCTGTAGCCGCGCGCGGCCGCCACGAAAGCGAGGCCGATGCCCGTGTTCCCCGACGTCGGTTCGACGAGGACAGTCTTATCGGGTGCAATCTTTCCTTCGGCCTCGAGCACGTCGATCATGGCGACGCCGATGCGGTCCTTCACCGAGGACAGCGGATTGAAGAACTCGAGCTTCAGCAGCACGTCCGCCTTGGCGCCGGCATCCTTCGCCATGCGCGCCAAGCGGACCAGAGGAGTGTGCCCGATGGTTTCTGTGATGTCATTGTAGACCCTTCCGCGTCCCCAACTCTTCGTTGCGTTCAGGGTTCTGATCTCCGCCGTCTGGGTCATCGTTGCACTCCACCTTGATTAGTCATGATGTTCAACACGTTCTTGTCGCATATTTTCAGACGCGCCCAAAGGCCGGCGGCGCACATTTCGCCGTGATCGCCGGGGCGATTCGAGGCTTATTTTCGTGGCGGCCCGGCGCCGGAATGCGCGGCATCTTCCGGGTTCGCTGCGGCTGCGGGGGCCGTGCCGAGGCGGGTCGAGCCGAAGCCGCCGCTGCCGCGCCGAGTGGCGCCAAGGGCCTCTGCCGGCACCAGCTCCGCGCGGGTCACGGGTGCGACCACGAGCTGCGCGATCCGCTCCCCGCGGCGTACTGCGAACGGCGCGTCTCCGAGATTTATGAGGATGACGCTCACCTCGCCCCGGTAATCGGAATCGATCGTCCCGGGGCTGTTCAAAACCGTTATGCCGTGTTTCAGGGCAAGCCCCGAGCGCGGCCGGACCTGCGCCTCGAAGCCCGCGGGAAGCTCGAGCGTGAGGCCAGTCGGAATGAGTGCCCGCGCGCCGGGTGCGATGGTCACCGGCTCATCCGCGCCGACGGCGGCCGCCAGATCGAGGCCCGCGGCTTCCTCCGAGTGATAGGCCGGCAGCGGCAGGCCCTCTGCGTGCGGCAGCATGACGGCGCGAACCGTGAGAGGGAGTGTTCCGGTCATGCGCGCCTCGGTGCGGAGCAGGAGGAATGGTGGGTGCCGGCAGCGCGTTTGGTCAGCAACGCCTGCTCATAGGGGTGCGGGGTGCCATGGGGCTCGGTCGTGAGTGCGTCAGACATGGGCGTCACGCCGTTTCCCGGCGCGCAGCGAGGTGCTGGGCCGCACGGCGGAGCAGGGCCTCCGCGATTTCCGCCTTGCTCAGCTCGGGCCAGCTTTCGACGTTGTCTGCCGTCAAGAGGTGCACCGTGTTGCGCTCGGCGCCGAACACGTGTCTCGCCTCGGACACATCGTTGGCGACGATCCAGTCGGCCGCCTTCGCCGTGCGCTTGGCCTTGGCGCTCCCGATCACGTCCTGCGTCTCGGCCGCGAAGCCGATCACGAGCGGCGGACGCTGGGGGCCAGGTTTGGCGATGGTGGCGAGTATGTCCGGGTTTTCCGCAAGCGCCAAAGCCGGGGGCGGGGCGTCTGGCCGCTTCTTGATCTTGCCGCGCTGGGGCTCGGCCGCGCGCCAATCGGCGACCGCTGCGGCGAGGACGGCGATGTCGGCGGGAAGGGCGGCTTCGACGGCGTCGAGCATCTCGGAGGCTGTCTCGACGTGGCGCACCTCGACGCCTTCAGGAACGGGAATCTGTACCGGCCCGGAGATGAGCGTCACGCGTGCACCGAGCCGGTGTGCGGCGGCTGCGATGGCGTGACCCTGTTTCCCCGAGGACCGGTTTGCGATGTAGCGCACGGGATCGATGGGCTCATGCGTCGGACCGCTGGTCACGAGCACGTGACGCCCGGCGAGCAGGGGCCGCGCACCCTTCGCCGCCGAGATGCTGAGAAAACCGATCTCCCCCTTGCCGCCCGCGCCTGGTGTCAGGAGATTCTCGATGCGCGCCACCAGCTCGGAAACCTCGGCCATGCGACCGACGCCGGCCTCGCCCTTCTCCGCCATCTCACCGGCGTTCGGACCGATGAACGCGATGCCGTCGGCTTCGAGGCGGGCCACGTTGCGCCGGGTGGCGGGGTGATCCCACATCGCCGGGTTCATGGCCGGGGCGACAAGGACGGGCACGCGCGTGGCGAGCAGCACCGCAGTCGCCAGATCGTCCGCGTGGCCGTGTGCCATGCGTGCGAGAAGGTCGGCTGTCGCCGGCGCGACGACGATGAGATCCGTTTCGCGAGCCATGCGGATGTGCCCGATCTCGCGCTCGCCTTCGAGATCGAAAAGATCCGTCGCGACCCGCTCGTTGCTGATGGCGCCGACAGCGAGCGGCGTGATGAACGCCTGCGCCGCGCCGGTCATGACACAGCGCACGGCGATCCTGCGCTCCTGCAAACGCCTGATCAAATCGAGGCATTTGTAGGCGGCGATGCCACCACCGATGACCAGCAGAACGCGCTTCATAGGGATCTCAGGCAGGGAGTGCGTCGTTAAAGATCGGTTGATCGCTAGCAGGTATGGCTGCTGCCGTGGGGTGCCGCAATTGCGGCTCACTCAAATCATACCATGATATCATACATCGCCACCTCATCTTTCCGGGGGGCGGAACCGGATGGTTACCGAATGACGCTCCGGGATCGGCATCATTATCATCGGTGGTTGGCAGCTCTCAGCGTTGCTGCGATCCTTCTCGCAGCGTACTCCGTGACAGTTGCGGCGCCGGCCAGCACCATTGCGGAGTGTTTCAGCGAGAACAACGAGAAGCGGATCGCTGGCTGCTCGGCGCTGATCGAGACGCCGCAGCTCGATGACGGCACCCGCAGCCTCGCCTACGCCATGCGCGCGCTCGCTCTCTCGCTCGAGGGCGGATTGACGCAGGCGCTGCCGGACTACGACATGGCCATCAAGCTGGATCCGGCCTCCGCCATGGCGCTCAACAATCGCGCCTGGGTGCTCTACAAGCTCGACCGGCTGGGCGACGCACTGGCCGACGTGGAGCGTGCACTCGAGCTCTCGCCGGCGAGCCCGCATGCTCACGATACGCGGGCCCACATTCGCCAGGCCCGTGGCGAGCTTCGTCCGGCGCTGCGCGACTATGAGCAGGCCATGCGGTTTGGCGGCGAGCACCTGGTCAAGCTCTATCAATGCGGGCTCGAGGCCAACGGCGTGTACACGGGGCCCATCGATGGGCTTTACACACGCGACGTGCGGCGTGCTCTCGAAGTCTGTGTCGCATCCAAGACGTGCGATCCGCTTCCGGCGGACGAGGAATGCCGGGCCGCTACATCTTAGGATCCCAGCTTCTTAGGATCCCAGCTTCGCTTCGCCTTGAGAGCCTGTGGTGCTCCCGCGGGCTTCTGTAGTGGGCTTCGGGTGCCTGTTACCCTCTATAACGGGAATATTGCCCCTTCGGCCTGAAGCGCTCGAGATAAGCCGGCACGATTGAGCCGATCGACTGGGCCGGGGTGACGCCGAGGCTGGCGAGGGTGCGCTTCTCATCGCGGGCGGACGTGCTGACCACGTTGTCGGACTGGAGTAGGCGCACCTGATCCACCGTGATCGGGCGCAGCGTGTTGGGCAGCGGCCACGTGAGCAGCGCCTGTAGCTTGGCGAGCCAGAATGGGAGCGGAAGGAAGCCGCGGCGGCGCCCCGCATACTCGAGCGTCCGCTCGAGGAGCTCACGGAACGAGAGTACCTCCGGCCCGCCAAGCTCATAGATCGTTCCCGGGCGTCCGGCACCATCAGCCTCGGCCGCCGCGGCGAGCGCGGCCGCGATGTCGCCCACGAAAACCGGCTGAAACTGCGTCTGCCCGCCGCCGATCAGCGGCAGCACCGGCGAAATCCGCGCCATGGAGGCGAAGCGATTGAAGAAGTCATCCTCGGGCCCGAACACGACTGAGGGCCGCAGGATGATGGCGTCGGGGAATTCCTCGAGCACGGCTGCCTCGCCGGCGGCCTTGGATTGCGCATAGCGCGACGGAGACGTGGCGGAGGCGCCAATCGCCGAAATGTGGAGGAGGCGGCGGGCGCCCGCTTCACGTGCGGCGCGGGCGACGGCGCGTGCGCCCTCGTCGTGCACGGCGTCGAAGGTCTGCGCACCGGTTGGCGAAAGAACGCCGACACAGTTGACGACGACATGAGCGCCTTCGACGGCACGGTTCACCGAATCAGGAAAGCGCAGATTTGCCTGCACGGGCTGAATCTGGCCCACGTCCCCCATCGGCTGCAGGAAGCCCGCCAAGTCCGGGCGCCGGCAGGCGGCCCGGATGCGGTATCCTTTGCGCGCCAGCGCGCGGACGGCGTAGCGGCCGATGAAGCCTGATCCGCCGAATATCGTAACCAACTCGTTTCTGCTGTCTTGTGCCGCCATTTTTCTTTCCCGCCCTGGCACCCCATGCCAAGAGATGGCGCACCCTGGACCCGGCCGTGCCGGCGGTGGCGGGCTTGGACGCGCATGCAGGATCTAGCCCATGCGCCCGAACCCTGGCCAGCCCAATCTCTCTCTACCGAGCGCATTGCGGTGATCGCGCACCGGACAGGGATGCGCGCCGCGATTGACAACGGCCGCGGCTCCCCCTAACTCAAGGCGCTTGCCGGCTCACCGGCTTGCCCAGATGGCGGAATTGGTAGACGCACTGCTTTCAGGTAGCAGCGCCGCGAGGCGTGGAGGTTCGAGTCCTCTTCTGGGCACCA
>JRYH01000939.1_pt1 | contig 73947 bp, 71 predicted proteins | sample 235351 | NCBI WGS metagenome assembly JRYH01 (sample SAMN03074221, study PRJNA261480) | activated sludge metagenome | biome: Wastewater Treatment Plant; feature: Wastewater; material: Activated sludge; isolation source: activated biomass of a wastewater treatment plant treating wastewater... ... | reverse complement strand
TCGAATCCCACTCCCTCCGCCAAGCACCGCCGATGGCCCTCTATGGTGCGCCATTGCCGCCGATAACCGCACCGCTACCGGGTGAGATAGTAAGCCGCCGTTTCTACGCTACAGCCCGATATGTTTTGAAGATGGGCGAGGTAAGCTTCCGACCTTATCTCAGTCACTGACCAATTACTCGCCCGATCCCGACAATCGACCTTCATTGGCTCTCGCGTTTCACGGTTGATATTATTGTACTCTCATAATGAATTTATGCCGGCGGATAGCTCGGCGAGGGCGGCGTCGCGAACGTAATCAGGTTACCGTCGGGATCACGCACCTGCGCCAGCGTCGAATAGTCACCCGCAATATCTTCGCCCAGCATGATCCCTAGGCGCCGCAGCCTATGACGCTCGGCCGCCACGTCGTCCACGACAAGAAATATCGCTCCTCTGCTGGCGATTTCATCGTCCGTCGAAAGCCCGACGCCAGCCTGATCGAAAGGCTCCCATTGGACTAGGGTATCCATCGGTTTGTTATCCGGTCCGCGACCGAATAATTTCGTATACCAAGCTTCGGCGGCCCCGAGGTCTGCGACCAGCAAAAAAGTGTAGATCTTATGCAGCGACATTCGTCTTCTCCCAGTCAGCCAAATGGAAATGCCATCACGACCAGCAAGGTTATCATGCCGTCCGGCCATGACCGTTTGTCCTTCCAAGCCACGAGTCCACCCCATGGAAGCCATTGGTCCTTGCCTCAACTTTGGAGGGCTATAGAGTAGACGTAGTTCTCCGTTTCATCGGCTTCGGTCCGCCACTTAGTCTTGATCTTATTGATATTTTTTCAGATCAAGGCTGATGTTTCCATAACCGCTCCCCGATAGCGCGTTTGCTTCAAGCCGGACGCCACCGGACAGATCGGCTTCCAAAGCAGCGGGTATGTGCGCCAGTCGCCCGCCAATCCGGGGATTGAATGACTGCGCAATTGCAGCGACCCAGTTCGGGCGGCATTTCCGGTCCCGCTGGCTGAGTAAATAACCCCACACCGTACGCGACAGATCGCAGCCCCAAAGCAGCAATTGTGCGCCCTTCCGGCAATGGCAGCTTCTCCGTCCAATTTGACTTGGCGGCTGGAGCGCTCGTCACATGCACGGAATTGAGACAGGAAAGCCCAGAATGTCGCCATTTTTGGGCCTCGCAAAACACCCGGACAGGAGAGACCCCCTTCCCTGGCTGAGACCAGTAAACGTCAGCGTGCGATAAATGATCGATACCGGACGCGTATCAAGTTCGTCATATCCAGACTGTTCCATAGCGTTGCGACGCTCTCGCTGATGTGACGAGGCGTGGGGCTTGCGCATCGGTATCGGAATATTATATGACTGACTGGTCAGTCATTTATTGAGTGCTGGTCGATGGCGCGACGCAAGACGAAACCCGAAGCACGGAAGAATGCTGGGGCGAAGTTGTCCGGCGCGGACGCTGTCGCGGAAAGAACCCCTGCCGCGGCGCGGGCCAAGGCAGCCCTCAAGGCCAGCGATGCGGCCAGCGTGAAGGCAAAGGCCAGTCCGGCGGGCGCGCGGTCCAAAAAGGCGCGTCATGGCAAGGGCGGCACTGCTGAGACGGGCCGCGGCCAAAAAAAGCGCGGTGGCAGGCCGCGGCGTTCGCAAGCTGACGCAGACGCAAAGCGCCAGAGGATCCTGGGGGCGGCGTTGCAGGTCTTCTCACAGCACGGCTTCGAAGCCGCGCGGCTCGACGAAGTTGCGCGCAAGGCGGGCGTCGCTAAAGGCACCCTTTATCTCTATTACCCTAATAAGCAGGCGATGTTCGAAGCACTGGTCCGCACCTCTGTCGACCCGCTTCTCGACGATCTGTCTGCTGTCGCGCGCCAGCAGGCATTGCCGCCTGAGGAGGTGCTGGAGAACATATTCGAGCTGTTCCGCCGTGACGTCCTCGAGACCGATCGCAAGCTCATCATTCGCTTGATCATTGCGGAGGGTTCGCGGTTTCCGGAAATCGCCCAATTCTATCATCGTGAAGTCATTACGCGTGTCTTGACGACGCTCCGGGCAATTACTCGCGCGTTGAATGATCAAGACCGGCTGGCGAGCGATGCGCTCCTGCGATATCCGCAACTCATTGCGGCGCCGCTGCTCTTGTCGGTTGTCTGGGACGCACTTTTTGCGCGGATCGATCCTCTGGACGTGAAGGGGCTGCTTTCAGCCCACGCCGAGTTGATTACGACAGTGAGGCGGAGGAAGCGGCGGTGATGAGGAAGGTTGTGCTCATCGTGCTTCTCGTTCTTGTCGCGGCCGGAGCCGGCTGGACATGGGACCAGTATGCGCGTGCCCCACAGCGTGTGACGTGGCAGGGCTGGGTCGAGGGCGACTTCCTATTCGTCGGCCCCGACGAATCTGGGCGTCTGACGACATTGATGGTGCGAGAAGGCGACGCCGTGAAGCGCGGGGATCGTCTCTTTGCCGTGCAGAACGAGCTTCAAACGGCGGAGATGCAGCAGGCCGAAGCAGCCTTGAGCGAGGCCAAGGCGCGGCTTGCGCGAGCAGAAGCCGCGCAACAGCGGCCGGAGGAGATCGCCGTCCTTGAGGCGCAGAAGGCGCGCGCCGAGGCAGCGCTGGAAAAATCGCGACCGGAACTGGCGCGCGCAAAGGACCTCGTCGCCAAGGGGGCTGCGCCGCAGTCGCGTCTCGATGAGGCTGCCGCGACGTTCGCGAGCGATCAGGCCGCACTGGCGGCGGCGCAATACCAGATCGACGTAGGGCGGCTCAAGGCGCGTACAGAGGATATCGATGCTGCCCGCGCCGTCGTCGAGCAGTCACAATCGCGTGTGGCAGCAGCGCGTGTCAGCCTGGATCGCCGCGCCATCGTTGCACCGGCAGATGGTATCGTGCAGGAAATTTTCTACCGCAATGGCGAGGTCGTGGCGGCCGGCCGTTCGGTGCTCTCCCTCTTGCCGCCGGGCAACGTCAAGCTCCGCTTCTTCGTGCCCGAGACCGAACTTGCAAGTGTGTCACCCGGACAGAAGGTCGAGGCTTCCTGCGACGGTTGCGCCGAGCCGATCCAGGCGAACGTTTCGTTCATCTCGCGGGAAGCGGAATACACGCCACCCGTCATATTCAGTCGCGAGGAGCGGACGAAGCTCGTCTTCCGTGTCGAGGCACGACCGCGGGACGGCACGCACTTGCGGATTGGTCTGCCCGTCACCGTCGAGCCTGTTAGCAGGGATATCGCCGATGTCGGACCACAGAAATAGAAACGGCGAAGTCGCCATTCGCGTGGAAGGTCTGACGAAATCGTTCGGCGGCAAGGTCGTCGTGCGCGATTTGTCGATGAGCGTCAACAAAGGCCAGATCTACGGGTTTCTCGGTCCCAACGGATCGGGCAAGACAACGACGATCCGCATGTTGTGTGGACTCCTGACGCCCGATAGCGGCGAAGGGACCTGCCTTGGCTATGACATTCGAACCCAGAGCCGCCGCATCAAGGAGCGCGTCGGCTATATGACGCAGCGCTTCAGCCTCTATCAGGATCTTTCGATAAGGGAGAATCTGGAGTTCGTTGCGCGGATCTATGGGTTACGCTCGCCGTCCCGCGCCGCAGACGAGGCGATCGAGCGACTTGGCCTGAAAGGGCGCGAAAATCAGCTCGCCGGCGAGTTGTCGGGCGGCTGGAAGCAGCGTCTTGCTCTTGGCGCGTGCATCCTGCCCAATCCGGAGCTGCTGTTGCTAGACGAGCCGACGGCGGGTGTCGATCCCAAAGCGCGGCGCGATTTCTGGAACGAGATTCATGCTCTGGCTGCCGATGGCCTGACCGTGCTCGTGTCCACCCACTACATGGACGAGGCGGAACGCTGCCATGAGATCGCGTACCTCGCCTACGGTCATCTTCTGACACATGGAACGGTCGATGAGGTGATTGCCAGATCGAATCTGGAAACGTGGACGGTTACGGCTCCCGATCCTCATGCGCTGGCGCTGGAACTTGAGAAGGTGCCCGGCGTCGACATGGTGGCTCCATTCGGCAACAGCCTCCACGTCTCGGGTCGCGACCGGCAGGCGCTGGAACAAGCGCTTGGCGCTTTCAAGGCGCGCAGCGGTCTGACTTTGGAACGTAGTGAGCCATCTCTGGAGGATGTGTTCATCGATCTTATGCAGCGCAGCCGCGACAACTTCAATCAGGCGCAGCCATGACAAGCGCGACAAAATCCATCGGCTCGACGGGCTTCTCCAGGTTCGTGGCCATGTTTGCAAAGGAGTTCATTCAGTTGAAGCGCGATCGGGTCACGTTCGCGACGATGATCATCGTGCCGCTGATGCAACTCCTTTTGTTCGGATTCGCCATCAACACAAATCCTCGCCACCTGCCAACGGCCGTTTTGCTCCAGGAGCAAAGCGACATCGGCCGTGCGATCATCGCCGCCCTGCAGAACACCGCCTATTTCAAGGTGACGCATGTGGCGCGCACGTCCTCCGAACTGGATCACTGGATCAAGTCGGGTGAAGTTCTGTTCGGTGTCGAGATCCCCGCCAATTTTGCCAGGAGCGTTCGCCGCGGAGAGACGCCGTCAATGCTGGTGGTTGCCGACGCTTCCGATCCCGTTGCGGCTGGAACGGCGCTCGGCGCCTTGGATGGCGTTGTTTCAACGGCACTCAAAGGTATTCACGCTCTGCCTGACGATCACGACGTTGCGCCGCCGTTCACGATCATTGCGCAACGCCGTTACAACCCCGCAGCAGTGACCTCGCTCAATATCGTGCCGGGCCTGCTGGGAACCATTCTCACCATGACGATGCTGATTTTTACCTCCTTGTCGGTCACGCGAGAGGTGGAGCGTGGCACGATGGAGAGCCTGCTTTCCATGCCGATCGATCCGCTTCAGATTATGCTCGGGAAGATCACGCCCTATATCGTTGTGGGCTTCGTCCAGGCTGCCATCATCCTCGTGGCGGGCGTCACAATCTTCTCCGTTCCGATCGAGGGAAGTCTCGGCCTGCTCGTTGCGGTCACCGTCCTGTTCGTCACGGCAACTCTATCGGTTGGATACACGTTCTCGACGATCGCGCGTAATCAGCTGCAAGCAATCCAGATGTCGATGATGTTTTTCCTGCCCAACATTCTGCTGTCGGGGTTCATGTTTCCCTTTGCAGGTATGCCGGGCTGGGCGCAGGCAATTGGACAAATGCTGCCGCTGACGCATTATCTGCGAACGGTTCGTGGCATCATGCTGAAAGGCGCCGAAACCGGCGATCTTACGACTGAGATCATCTGGCTCGTTGCGCTGATGGTGGCTGCGATGGCGATTGCGGTAACGCGCTTCCGGCGCACGCTCGACTGAGCGCATAGTGCAGGTCAGGTTTTGATTGAATCACGTCTGGCCGTTTTGGCTGCTCTATCTTTTTGTTCGAGAGCCTCAATCACGGCGTTGATGGAGGCAATCGTGCTTCCATCGAGGCCGATCAGGCTCTAGCCATCGGGTGGCGCTTGATTGGCAATCCCGCACGAAACATGTTTGTAGTCTGCTCGATCAGAGCGAACTTGCAGTCACCGCGGGTCGCCAAAACGCGATGTCAGTGGGCTTCCGATTTTCGGCGCTGCCACCGTCATTTTCGCGACGCCATCCTGCGGCGGTGACGCAAACCGGTAGAGATATTTCATCGAGTCCCGGAGTGCCTTCCTCCACATCGCCCAATTGTGCCCGCCATCGACAATTCGCAGCTCGGTGATATCGGGCTGGTATTCAAACAGTGTCTTGAAGAGCAGGGCCGCCTCATAGGCAATTCCCAACCGGTCGCCGTCGCCCGACACGAGATAGAACGGCACGCGCACATCTCTGGCAAAGTAGCGAGCTTGCAGACTCGGATAATTGGCAGCCATCCACGCTGCCTGACTGAAGCGTCCGTCCGATCCACGAAATGCCGGCTGTGTTCTTGCGGCTGAGCCGGCGGGGGGCGCTGTCGCGTATATTGCGGGGCTGATTGCCGCCACGGCAGCCACACGGTCAGGATATTTCAGGGCGAACCTGACCGCGCCGAAACCTCCAGCCGACAGCCCAGCGATGACGAGGCCGCTGCGAGACTCGATCGTCCGGTAGCGTTTTGCGAGGGCGGGAATGAGATCGTTCCATAGGGCGGATTCCGCCTTGTCCTGCTTGCCGTCGATCCACCAGCACGCTCGGCACCCCGGCATCACGATCAGTGTCGGCGGTATGGTACCGCTCGATATGAGTTCATCGGCCATTTCACTGATCTTGGCGCGCTCAATCCAAGCCGTCTCATCGTCTCCGGCACCGTGCAACAGCAGGAGGACGGGGTAGCGCCTCGTGTTGGCTTTGTATGTGTCGGGAACGTAAACAAGGGCTTTCATGTCGCGCCCGAGCGCCGCCGACGCAATCACTTCCTGTCGGACATCTCCCGCGTACGCCGGAGTGTTGGCTGCAAGCAGGAACGCGATCCAAGCAAAACTCAACCAGCGCACGACCTGTTCCCCGTGGCCTGCCGACACAACATATTGTCGAGAATACTAAAACGTGCCGACTGCGACAATGGCGTAATATTCCGTCGGGTTCTCGACATGGCTGCCGTCACCAACGTTCCTTAACGTCATGGCCCTCAAGGAGAGACAATGCCGCCGCATATGGGCACTTGCGTATGCGGGGGCCGCTTTCGCGCCGGGTTTACATTTCTCGCGCCGAACTTGAGTCTGTCGGCCACAGAGGCATTGCGAGCACGCGTCCACTGTGGGCATACTCTTTCAGTGCAAACAGACAACGTGCATGTTGTGGTGCGCGGTACGTTACTGCTGTTTACTGCCGTGTTCCGTCATCCTGCGTGGAGGAAAGAAGCCTCACCGCCTCGCGGATCTCCTTCCACAGAATCTCAGTGTCGTGCTGGCCACGCGCTACGAGTTCCGCAATGCGCAAATCGACCTCGGCCATTGCGTTGTCGCCGTAGCGTTCAATCATGCTGCGGGCGGCCCGCAATACCATTTGCCGATTTTGGTGCATTCGGAATTCAGCTAGGGAGCCGGTCACGTTCATGTGAGTTGGATCAGCAAATCCGTCGGAGCGCCTTAACATGGGTCAAGTCTGCAAGGCGGACCCGAGCATTCGAGGGGTTGACGCGCACACCCTCGCAAAGACAGAATCCAGTTGTTTTTTAAAGTGCTGCACCGATGATTAAACATTCAATACATAAATGTGCAGATTGTTCTTCTCGCCAGACGACAGAATGGCAAGTCCTGACGCCGTGCGAACTGGCGATGGTGGATGCGGCCAAGCGGACGCGCGCACTTGAGCCGGGTGCAATTCTGTATCGTCAAGGTGACGACGCAGACGGTGTCTACTGCATCCAGTCGGGACTTATCGGTTTGCGCCGGGTTATGCCGTCGGGCGATTCGGCGCTACTTCGACTGTGCACGAATGGCGTGACGGTCGGCTATCGAGGCTTGTTGAGCAAGAGACCTCACCGCAACACGGCTGAAGTGCTGAGTCCCAGTGTCGTCTGCTTTATCGAGCGTTCCTATATCAGGCGGTTGCTGGAGGTGAATCCGCATCTGGGTGAGCGTTTCCTGGAGCATAGTTTCAGCGACCTGGATGAGACCGAAACCGAGCACGCGAAGAGCATGACGCTGAGCCTCAAAGCCAGGTTCCTGCACGTGCTGCTGATCTTCTACGAGCGTCAGGGATATCGGGATGCGACGGACAATCACTTCGTCGAACTTCCAATTCAGCGGGTCGAATTAGCTTCCCTGGTTGGTGCGCGGCCAGAATCGATTTCACGATTGGTTCGCAATCTTGAGGACGAAGGCATCTTGCAGTTCGATAAGCGGCGCGTCCGCTTCCGCGATATGGATGCCGTGTTGCGCCAGGCGGGAGCGCAGTTTTGAGCTTCATTCTCTGTGTCCCGCCGTCTGCTTCGCGCGGGCCAACGCCTCACCTCATCAGAATGCGATCGACGAGGACCGGGCCTGCCCCCTGGCATTAGAGGGTGGTGCAGGGCGGGTCTGGTCGTGGTGAAACCACTTTGACGGTTGTGGCTCTGTTTCCTGGATCATTGTTTGAAAGACTGATGTACGCGCGCTGAAAGCTCAACCGCTTCCATCTCAGGTGATCAGGTTCCAGCTTCTGCTCTCGCGCTCTGATCTGCCGAAAACGATCACGTTCCCTGTCTTCTTGCACCTATTGGCAATGGCTTCCTTCCCTGTATTCGCTCAAACATAGCTCGTGCTGTATTTGCCACGATACAGGTGGCGGGAAATGCTTCCAACGCCCTGGAGGAGCTCATGATCGAGAAGACGCTAGCCGGACTCGGCAACCAGATCCGTATCCGCCCTCGCTACGATAATTTCATTGGTGGGCAGTGGGTTGCGCCCGTAAAGGGGCAATACTTCACCAACCTCACCCCAGTCACCGGTAAGCCCATCTGCGAAATCGCCCGGTCGACTGCGGAGGATATCGAGCTGGCGCTCGATGCCGCCTACAAGGCCAAGGACAAGTGGGCACGAACGTCTCCCGCTGAGCGGGCGGGTCTGCTGCTCAAGATCGCCGACAGGCTGGAGCAGAACCTGAAGCTCGTCGCGACGGTCGAGACGCTCGACAACGGCAAGCCGATCCGCGAGACAATGGCGGCGGACATTCCACTCGCCATCGACCACTTCCGCTATTTCGCCGGCTGCATCCGTGCGCAGGAAGGTGCCATATCGGAAATCGACCACGACACGGTGGCCTACCACTTCCATGAACCACTGGGTGTTGTCGGCCAGATCATTCCATGGAACTTCCCGATCCTCATGGCGGCGTGGAAGCTGGCGCCGGCGATTGCCGCGGGCAACTGCGTTGTCTTGAAGCCAGCAGAGCAGACGCCGATGGGCATCATGGTCGTGATGGACCTCATTGGCGATATCCTACCGCCCGGCGTCTTGAACGTCGTCAACGGTTTCGGGGTCGAGGCCGGCAAGCCGCTCGCGACCAACAAGCGTATTTCCAAGGTGGCCTTTACGGGTGAGACGACGACGGGTCGCCTCATCATGCAATATGCATCGGAAAACATCATTCCGGTCACGCTGGAGCTGGGCGGCAAGTCTCCGAACATCTTCTTCGCCGACGTGGCGCTTGCGGATGATGAGTTCTTCGACAAGGCGCTCGAAGGCTTTGCCATGTTCGCGTTGAACCAGGGCGAGGTCTGCACCTGCCCCTCGCGAGCGCTGGTGCATGAATCGATCTACGACCGGTTCCTGGATCGTGCAATCGCGCGCGTCGAAAAGATACGTCAGGGCCATCCGCTCGATCCCACGACCATGATCGGCGCGCAGGCTTCGAACGATCAGCTTGAGAAGATTCTTTCCTATATCGACATCGGCAAGCAGGAAGGCGCCAACGTGCTTACCGGCGGAGCCCGCAATGTGCTCGATGGCGAGGCGGCCGAGGGCTACTACGTGAAGCCGACGGTTCTGGAAGGCCACAACAAGATGCGCATCTTTCAGGAGGAAATCTTTGGTCCGGTGCTTGCGGTCACGAAGTTCAAGGATGACGAAGAGGCGCTTGCCATTGCCAACGACACACAGTTCGGTCTCGGTGCGGGCGTGTGGACACGCAATGGCACACGGGCATATCGCTTCGGGCGCGCCATACAGGCGGGCCGTGTGTGGACGAACTGCTATCACCTCTATCCCGCGCATGCGGCATTCGGCGGCTACAAGCAGTCCGGTATTGGCCGCGAGACCCACAAAATGATGCTTGACCACTATCAGCAGACCAAAAACATGCTGGTCAGCTACAGCCCGAAGGCGCTCGGGTTCTTCTGAGTGCGCTGACGGTCAGGATAACAGGCTCCGGAACATTTCGACGCGCGGATGAACGTCCGCGCGTCGATCCGTTAATAAGACGGTGTCGATCACATGATCGGCGCGCCCGTGGATGTCACAACGACATGATGCGTTGCGAAAAGCCAGCGACTGGTCATGGGCCGGTGTGTTAGGCTAAAGTTTCATGAACGCCCGGCAGCCAGAGTGCGGATTCGGGTGCCTCAGGTGCAGCACATTTCGCCTCAGCAGATCCATAAGAAGTAATAAAAGCGAGATTTATGAACGCCTTGGTTTGGATGATTGCGGGCGGGTCCCCGGCTGGATGCGCGCCGTTGGCAGCATGTGTGCTGTCGGCTGCAGGAGCCGTGCCGGCATATTGCCGTGCCAGGCAACTCGGGGCGGAGTGCTAGACTGGCAATGACGATGCATCCGGATACGTCGTGCGCCGCAGTTGGCGGGCGCCCATCGGTGGTCATTGCGGATCGCAATCCGGTGGTGCGGGCGGGGCTCCAGGATTTTCTGTCAAAGGATGGCCGATACAACGTGGAGCCGGCCGTGGACACCGGCAATGCATTCCTTGAGATCTGCCAGACGCGTCCGGTCTGTGTCGGTGTTGTCGGCTGGACTCTGCCTGACATGACGGCGCTCGATCTGCTCGAGGTCATCAAGCGGCGGCAGCTTGGGGCGCGTGTCATCATCTATGCGAGTGATGACGGCGCCGAGACGCTGCGTCAGGCGGTGCGTGCCGGTGCGTGGGGCTTCATTTCGAAGAACGAGGACCCGGCGGCGCTGCTGGAAACGATTGCGACGGTCGCTCGTGGACGACTTTGCCTTCCCTACATCGACATCGAGCGGCTGACGAGCGATCCGATCGATCTCCTGACCAAGCGCGAAAAGGAGCTGCTGGGTGCACTTGCGCAGGGCTGGACCAATCTGCAGATCGGCTCGCGTTTCGGCATCTCGGGCAATACGGTCAAGTATCACCTGAAGAACCTTTACGACAAACTCGGCGTGAAGAATCGCGCCATGGCGGTGGCGCTCTACATGTCATCGCCATCCGCTCCGCCCGTCAACGGAACGATAGCCTCCGACGAGGATTGGTAGGGCGCAGCACGCGTATGTGCCTGCGACCCATTGGCGATGTGACGGCTTGCCAATCTGCGACGCCAGCAAGCGCGTGACTTCCTTGCAGCATTGATTGCGCCCGCGCGTGTCTGTTGCAACGCCACGTGCTCCACCTACATCGACGAAAGAGCGATTGTGCGTCGTGCTTGCGCATGCGAACGTTGTTGTGCGCTGCGAAATGCTAAGATCGCCGCGACAAACACGCACATCAAAGCATGCATGAAGCATGCACTGGCCCACGCCGCGTGCACTTGACCTACCCATAAGGGTGGGCCCTCACCCACGCTTTCCGGTCAGTCCTATCCACTCGGGTACGATCTGCCTACCCGAGACGGGTACAATCGTGCCCGCGCGGGTGTTGCTAGGGCCGGTGATCCGGGAGATTGTGCCGCCGGTTGCTCATGCGCCTTTCGCCACATCGCGGATCCGCCGCACAGAGCCACCGCGGGTGCCTGCTCGCGGAGGCGACTGTCGTTGCGAAATGCGCAGGCAGGTTCTTTCACGCAGCCCAGCGAATTACGAATGACCTCTGGAGGAGACACGATGCTGGTTCAGCCCCACCTGTTCATTCCCGGCCCGACGAACATCCCCGAAGCTGTCCGTATGGCCATGAACCTCCCCATGGAGGACATGCGCTCTCCAGAGTTCCCGAAGTTCACGCTGCCGATCTTCGAGGACCTCAAGAAGGTCTTCAAGATGAAGGATGGCCGGGTGTTCCTCTATCCGTCGTCGGGAACGGGGGCGTGGGAATCTGCGATCCAGAATACGCTCGCGGTCGGCGACACGGTGTTGATGAGCCGGTTTGGCCAGTTCTCGCTTCTGTGGGTGGACATGGCCGAGCGACTGGGACTCAAGGTGATCCTGTGCGACGAGGAGTGGGGCACGGGCGTGCCGCTGGAGAAGTATGCTGATATCCTCGCCAAGGATACGGCGCATGAGATCAAGGCGGTCTTTGCCACGCACAACGAGACGGCAACGGGCGTTACCAGCGATATCGCCGGCGTTCGCAAGGCGCTCGATGCCGCTAAGCATCCCGCGATGCTGATGGTCGACGGCGTCTCGTCGGTCGGCTCGCTCGACATGCGCATGGGAGAGTGGGGCGTCGACTGCTGCGTGTCGGGCTCGCAGAAGGGCTTCATGCTGCCGACGGGCCTTGGCATCCTCGCGGTGAGCCAGAAGGCGCTCGACGCCAACAAGTCGCTCAATGGTCGCATGAACCGGACGTACTTCTCGTTCGAAGACATGATCAAGACGAATGATCTTGGCTATTTCCCTTATACGCCGGCGACGCAGTTGATCCGTGGCCTGCGCGCGTCGCTGAATCTCATCGAGGCCGAGGGTCTGGAGAACATCTTCGCCCGTCATCACCGCATGGCGGAAGCCGTGCGCCGGGCTGTCGATGCATGGGGCCTGAAGCTGTGCGCAAAGGAGCCCAAGTGGCACTCCGACACGGTGAGCGCGATCCTGGTGCCCGAAGGGATCGACAGCGCGGATGTCGTGAAGACTGCCTACTACCGCTACAACACGTCGCTCGGCGTCGGCCTGAACAAGGTCGCCGGCAGAGTATTCCGCATCGGTCACCTTGGCGCTCTCGACGAGGGGATGATCGGCGCGGCACTGTTCAACGTCGAGATGTCGCTGCTCGATTGCGGCGTGAAGATCAAGGCCGGGTCGGGCACCGGTGCCGCCGCCGAATACTTCCGTTCAACCACCACGAAGTCCGCGATAAGCGCGACCACATCGGCAGCCAGGAAGGCCGCCTAATTCCTGGGCGGCGCCACAAGCGCCGCCCTTCATTCATTTGGATCGCGTTCAACGCAGCCGCGATCGCGAGTGCATGCCGGCCAATCAGCGCTCGGCAGGAAACATCCTAAGGATCACCGCTATGAGCTTCACACTCCATCCTCTCCGCAAGCAGCGCCTTCAGCGATCAGAGCTGGCCTGCCCCGGCTCCAATCCGTCGATGATCGAGCGCGCGTTCAAGAACGCGGCCGACTTCGTCTTCCTCGATTGCGAGGACGCCGTGGCGCCGCCCGACAAGGAGCAGGCACGCAAGAACATCATTCAGGCGCTGAACGATCTCGACTGGCGCGGCGCAGGCAAGACGGTGTCGGTGCGCATCAATGGCCTCGATACGCACTACATGTACCGTGATGTCGTCGATATCATGGAGCAGGCCGGCAACAGGCTCGACACGATCCTGATCCCGAAGGTGGGCACGCCGGCAGATGTCTACACGGTCGAATGCATCATGAGCCAGATCGAGATGGCGAAGGGCTACACGACTCCTGTAGGCACGGAAGCACTGATCGAAACGCCGCTCGGCATGGCCAACGTCGAGGCAATCGCGGCGGCACCGAGCCGGCTTGAGGCGATGCACTTCGGCGTTGCCGATTATGCTGCCTTCAACAAGGCGCGCACCGTCGTTATCGGTGGCCTCAACCCCGACTATCCGGGCGACCAATGGCACTTTGCGCTCTCGCGCATGACTGTTGCCTGCCGTGCATATGGCCTGCGTCCCATCGACGGGCCGTTCGGCGACTTCTCCGATCCGGACGGCTACACGGCCGGCGCCAAGCGTGCGGCAGCTCTCGGCGTCGAAGGCAAGTGGGCGATCCATCCCTCGCAGATCGAGCTTGCAAATGCTGTGTTCTCGCCACTTCCCGCCGAAGTCGAAAAGGCCGAGCGCATCCTTGTCGCACTGAAGGAAGCGGAAGCTCAGGGCAAGGGCGCCGCCTCACTCGATGGCAAGATGATCGATGCTGCATCGGAGAAGATGGCAAAGAACATCCTGGTCGTTGCCGATCAGATCAAGAAGGCTGCGGCAAAGCATGGGGGCTGAGCCGCGCTACGCCGGCTTTGCAATACGTGAACCCAAAGGAACGCTCTGCCAAGGAGGTCCCACATGGACATTCATGAATACCAAGCGAAGGAACTTCTCGCGAAATTCGGCGTGCCGATCCCGCGCGGCGGTCTGGCCTACAGCCCCGAGCAGGCAACCTATCGCGCCAACGAGATCGGTGGATCGAAGTGGGCCGTGAAGGCGCAGATCCACTCGGGTGCGCGCGGCAAGGCTGGCGGCATCAAGTTGTGCCGTAACGACTCGGAGCTATGGGAGGCGGCCGACGAACTCCTTGGCAAGCGTCTTGTCACGGTGCAGACGGGGCCACATGGCAAAATCGTCTCACGCCTCTATATCGAGGAAGCGACCGAAATCGACCGCGAGTTCTACCTCTCCTACGTAATGGACCGCGGGGCGGAGCGCATTGTGGTTGTCGCTTCGGCAGCGGGCGGCATGGATATCGAGGAGATCTCCCACAAGGAGCCCGACTCGATCCTGCGCGTGGCGGTCGATCCGGCCGTGGGCATGCAGGCTTTCCAGGCACGTGAGCTGGCGTTCGGTCTCGGCGTCGAGCCCGATCTGGTGCAGCGTCTGGAACGGATCATCCTGGGTGCCTACCGTGCGTTCCGCGATCTGGATGCGACGCTGGTGGAGATCAATCCGCTGGTGATCACGAAGGAGCGTGGCATCGTCGCGCTCGATGCGAAGATGTCTTTCGACGAGAACGCTTTGTTCCGGCGCCCGCAGATTTCCGAGCTTCGTGACAAGAGCCAGGAAGATCCGCGTGAGACCTACGCTTCCGATCGCGGTCTGTCGTATGTCGGTCTGGATGGCGACATCGGCTGCGTGGTGAATGGTGCGGGCCTCGCCATGGCCACGCTCGACATGATCAAGATCGCGGGCGGCGAGCCTGCCAACTTCCTCGACATCGGCGGCGGCGCCAGCCCGGAGCGGGTTCAGAAGGCGTTCCGCGCGGTTCTCAAGGATAGGAACGTGAAGGCGCTGCTGGTCAATGTGTTTGCCGGCATCAACCGCTGCGACTGGGTGGCTAAGGGTGTCGTCGAGGCGATCAAGGAGCTGGACATCAAGCTTCCGGTGGTCGTCCGTCTCGAAGGGACGAACGTCGAGGAAGGGCGCAAGATCCTGGAGCAGTCGAGCGTGTCGATCATCACCGCGGAGACGCTGGGCGATGCCGCACAGAAAGCTGTCGCAGCTGCAAAAGGCAGCACGCAGGCAGCGGCGTGACAAGGAGGAGCTGAGATATGGCTATCTTCATCAATGAGAATACGCCGATCCTGATCCAGGGCTTTACCGGTCGCATCGGCACGTTCCACTCGCAGGAGATGATCGACTACGGCACGAACGTCGTCGGCGGCATCACCCCGGGCAAGGGCGGTACGACGCATCTCGGCCGGCCGGTGTTCAACACCGTGAAGGGCGCTGTCGATGAGACGGGTGCGGAGGCGTCCATCGTATTCGTGCCGCCGCCGTTTGCCGCGGATGCGATCATGGAAGCTGCGGATGCCGGCATCAAATACTGCGTGTGCATCACCGACGGTATTCCCGCACAGGACATGATCCGCGTGAAGCGTTACATGCGCCGTTACAAGAAGGATACGCGCATGCGTCTGACGGGCCCGAACTGCGCGGGTACGATCAGCCCCGGCAAGGCGATGCTGGGCATCATGCCTGGCCACATCTATGAACCGGGGCGGGTCGGTATCATCGGGCGCTCAGGAACGCTCGGCTATGAAGCCGCCTCGCAGATGAAGGCGCTGGGTATCGGCGTCTCAACCAGCGTCGGCATCGGCGGTGACCCGATCAATGGCTCGTCGTTCCGCGACATTCTTGAGGAGTTCGAGAAGGATCCCGAGACGGACGCGGTGCTGATGATCGGCGAGATCGGCGGTCCGCAGGAAGCGGAAGCCGCGCAGTTTGCCAAAGAGCACATGGCAAAACCGGTCATGGCTTATATCGCAGGTCTTTCGGCGCCGAAGGGCCGCCGCATGGGACACGCCGGTGCAATCGTATCGGCCTACGGCGAATCGGCTGCCGAGAAAGTAGAGATCCTCAGGGCCGCGGGCGTCACCATCTGCCCGACCCCGGCCGAAATGGGGGCGACCGTCGCCAAGGTGGTCGCAACGCTCAAGAAGGTCGCTTAACGACCCGCGTGCTGCAACTCCCGTTGCGGCACACCAGGAGGCGGCGATGCCGTCCTCTTTCCTGCTCCGGGACGCTCGCGTCCCGGAGTTCTCCATGTGGCCTCTCCGGCTTCGCGAGCCAATTCGCCTGACCGGAGATGGCGAATATGCGTGCGCCCCCATTGTCCGATCCGCAGCCGTACGAGAACAGGAACACGCCGATGCAGTCTGACGCCGTCAACGAATTCGCCCTCCGTGACGAACTGCGGCGGTTGCGTGCACAGGTTCCGGATGCTCCGCAACTCAACCCGATCGTATCTCTCGCATTCGACATGTCACGCAAGCTCGAAGCAGGCGAGGTTTCACTCGACGAGCTGAAGGCGCTTGCGAGCCGGCTTATGGACCGGGCGTGCATCCACAGGGCGCGAAGGCTGCGCGAGCGCATTGGGTTCAGCGACCATACGGACACGCTGAAGGAGTTCAGCGCCTTCATCGAGAGCCGCCTTCCCGATAACGCCGCGGACGATGACGCCTTTGCGGCGTTCGCTGAACGGTGGGCCAGGCCACGCAACGGAATCGTTCTCACGGCGCATCCAACATTTGGCCTGTCGGAAGCTCTGACACGACGGATGGTGGAAATAGCTCTGGCCGACGACAACGCTGCCGACGAGAAGCTCGGCGTGGCGCACCGGCCCGACGACAATATCGATCTCACTTACGAGCACTCCCGCGCGATGGAGGCGGTGCGTAACCTGCGCAGCGGATACTATGAGCTGCTCAATGCGTTCTTCAGCGTGACGGCACAGCATTTCGGCGACCGTGCGTATGCGATGAAGCCGAACTTCGCAACGATTGCGTCATGGGTCGGATATGATCTCGACGGGCGCACCGATATCCTGTGGAGTCGTTCGTTCGTTCTCAAGCTTCAGGAGAAACATTCTGCGCTGAACGACATCCGGGAACGCTTCCTCGCGATTCGGCACCGGATCTCCAATGACGAAGGCATTATGCGGGTTGCCCGGCAGATCACCGGGAAGCTGGATCTTGCCATCGCCGCGGTCGACGAGCAGATCAAGGCCCTTTCGAACGCGCTGCAGGATGGAAGCGGCTTGGCGCGAGCTGCAAACGTGATCACGCGCGGCGACAGCTACAACCTGACGTCGACGCGCCAGGTGACCTCGCTCATTGACGAGATGATCGAGACCGTCGAGACGCCGCAGATCAAGCGTCAGCTTGCCGCGCTCAACGGCCTCATCGGCGCAACGGGGCTTGGCACGGCGCATATCCACGTGCGTATCAACGCCAGCCAGCTCAACAACGCCTTCCGCGCGTTTGTTCATGAACCATGGACGAGGGACCTGTCGGAGCGGCAGGCGCTGCAGCGGATCGTGGAAATGATTGCCGGCGTCAACGAGGAAAGCGTTAACTTCCAGACGCTCGAGCTGGAGACGGCGACGGCGATCCGGCAGTTCGCGCTCATTGCGCAAATCAAGAAGTATGTCGATGCGGATACGCCGATCCGGTTCTTGATCGCGGAGTGCGAGTCGCCGGCAACGGTGCTAATCGCGGTGTTTTTCGCCAAGCTGTTCGGCGTGTCGGATATTGTCGACATCTCGCCATTGTTCGAAACGCCGGATGGCCTGGAGACGGGCGCGCGCCTGCTGGAGCGTCTGCTCGAAGAGCAAGCCTATCGCGATTATGTCAAGGGTCGCGGGCGGATGAGCATTCAGACCGGTTTCTCCGATGCCGGCCGCTTTATCGGACAGATCTCGGCGACACTGGCGATCGAGCGCCTGCATTTTGCGCTGGCGGAGATGCTTGCTCGTGCGAACCTGGGCGAGGTGGAGGCACTGATCTTCTCCACGCACGGCGAATCGATGGGCCGAGGCGCACATCCCGAAGATCTCAAGACGCGTTTGCGGTATGTGTTCTCCGACGAGGCACGGCGCCGTTTCGCGCGTTATAATCTGCTTCTGAAGCATGAGACGAGTTTCCAGGGCGGCGACGGCTACATGTGGTTTGCAAATCGCGGCCTCACGACGCGTGCACTGGCGACGATCATCATGGACGGTTCGCAGCCGGCCGAAGGCGAGGATGCTCTTTATGATCGCTCGAGCCTGACGCTGGATTTCATGCTGCGTCTCAAGGCCTATCAGCAGAATCTTTTCGCACATCCGGGCTATCGCACGGTACTCGGCGCGTTCGGCACCAATCTGCTGTTCAAGACTGGCAGCCGCGCGGTGAAGCGGCAGAGCGACCAGGCGACGGCAGCGGACCGTGGCGATCCCTCGCGCATGCGCGCCATCCCGAACAACGCGATCCTGCAACAGTTCGGATATATCGCAAACGTGGTTGCAGGTCTTGGTACGGCAGTCGGCTCGGATCGGGAGCGTTTCCTCACTCTGGCGCAGAAGTCACCGCGGCTTCGCATGCTGCTTGACATGATTGCGCACGGCAAGCGGCTGTCGAGCCTCAATGCGCTTTCGGCGAACGCAGCGGTTTTCGATGCCGGCTTCTGGGCGTTGAGGGCGTCCTGGGGGCGCGAGACGCATATTGAGCCGGCGCTGCGCAGCTTGTCGACGTTCCTGCTCAGCGATACGCGTGCTGCCGCAATCAACGGATTTGCACATCATCTCCGGCTTGATGCCATCGATCTGCATCAGATTCTGGAGACGCTGGGGATCGAGGGCGGAAAGGTGCCGGATGACCACCGGCTGGAACTCGATCTGCTGCAGGCGGTGCGCCTTGCGGTCATCATGCGGGTGTTCGTTCTGGCGGCGCAGTTGCCGCGGTTCGCGCAGCAGAACGACACGACGCACAGCCAGATCCTCAATCTGGCGCTGGCGCTCGACGTTCCTGACGTGGTGGCTTTCATGCGTGAAGCGTTCCCCCACAAGGTCGCGGGCGGAGCAGACGTCACGGCTTTCGACGAGGTTGCGACATACCGGCCGCACGGTATTGACGACTATGGACGCCTGGAGACCGAGATCCTGGTTCCGATGGAGAAGGCCTACGAACTGATCCGCGAAATTGGCACGGGCATCACGCACCATTTCGGGGCGTTCGGCTGAGGTCCAAATGCTGAACCGTTACAGACTTCAACTAGAGCAGGTGAGGTTTTGATTGAATCACCTCAGGCCGTCGTGGCCTGCTCTATCGCTTTGTTTGAGAGACTGATTCACGGCCTATATGGAAGCAGGCGCGCTTCCATATAGGCCGATCAGGCTCTAGGCAGGTTCTAAATCTGACGGGCTGCAGCGGCCTTGCGCACGATGCGGAAAATGCGGCGTGCCCGCCGCGCATCGGACGGTCTGAGACACCAGCAGCCGCAGCAGAAACATGGCCGCCGCGCGAGCGTGACGGCGAGGCGGAAGCCGTTGCGGCGTCTTCCGCCCGCTGGATTGGATCGCGGCGAATAGTCGGGGATGTTGCTGGCCATGGTCTATGAGCATGCCAGCGTGTTGACACTCCGGCAAGCCAAGTGCGTGTTCGTCCGATGCGGTAATGTCTGCTGCAGGGTCAGCGGCCACGGTAGGGTCCATGCTTCAGGCCCTGAATCTCGATCGAGCCGGAGCCCGCGAGGCTGAGCTTGGAGCGATACTTGAACGTGATGCTTTCGATGAAGCGGTCACGGCCCTTCAGATCGTAAGGTCTGGAGGTCTCGCCACCGCGGATGATGCCGATTAGCGGAACATCTTCCGTGCTTCCATTCCCGTACTTGATGGTCATGGAATAGAAGCGAACCTCCGGGCCACGCACAACCGCACGGATTGCCCGGAACGTACCCATCTCGCGGCCCACCCTGAAAACGTCGGTGTCGGCTTTGAAGAGAGCAGCGCGCTGACGACCGAGCATAACCCATTCTTCACGCGGGCCACCACGGTCACCCATGCGGCGGCGTCCTTCGTTCTCCTTGCCGAGCAGAACGAGGGTAGCGTCGCGCTCGCCGCGGGCCAGCCGACCGCGAACCTGCACCTTGCGGATCGCGCGGCTCTCGCCGGCCAAGTCAATCGTCTCCGACAGCTCATCCAGGTTGAGCCGGTCGCGGATACGCGCGCGCTGCGTCTCACCATTGCCAAAGACGACGATCACCTCGCGAATGAAAATGTCGCCGTCCTGGGCGAGGAAGCGCAACTCGCTGAAGCGGCCCTCTTCGCGGCCGACTTCGAATTCCACGAGGCCGTCATCGCTGCGCCGCGTGATGCGCTGCTTGGTGATCGGCATGAAGCCGCCGAGATCGGGGCGGCGCGGTGGCGTCGCGTCCCTCTCGCCAAGTAACACGAGCGTCGCGTCACGTTCACCACGAAGCGGGCGCGCCTCGACATGCACGGATCGAATGAACCGGCGGTCGCCTTCGAGGTCGATGACACGGCTCAGCTCGTCATCGTCAAGGCGATCCTCGACGATGACGCGTCGCGTTTCACCGTTGCCGAAAGTGATGCGCACGTCGCCGATGCGAACGCCACCGTTGCCAGCCTTGAATCTGAGCCGGACATAGCGGCCTTCTCTCCGGCCGACGTCAAACACAACGGGATCTCGGTCGCGACGGCGGATCGACTGGGTATCGATCACTTCAAAGCGGGTGGTTTCGACGAATCCGGGGCGGTGGACAGGCCGCAATTCGCCATAGATGCGGACGATGGCGCGGCCGCGGAAATCGGGCCGCGCACGGTAGACCATTTCGATCCTGCGCAGGTAACTACGCTCGCCCCTCAAGTCGATGGGAAGGGCTTCGAGGCCCGCTTTCAACGCGCGGTCGACGCGGAAATCTTCGGCATAGCCGTTCTGGTAAACGAGCCGCAGCGAAATGAGATAGACGTCGTTGCGCTCAGCTTCGATGCGGAGTTGCGAGAAGCGAATGCCCTCGCGCGCGACGTTGATGACATCGCGGTCGACCAGGAAGCCCACTTCCTGCTGGCCCAGCAGGACCCAGTCGCGGTGTGCACGCTGCGCAGAGGCGGGCAGTGCGATCATCAGCGCCAGCATGACCAAAACGGCGGATCTCAAGATTGCCAACACGGTGGTTTCCTCCAACAAGGTGCGGATCAGAGCCTCAAGACAGCAAACGTGTGGCTGCCGGCAGAGAACGTTTTTCTTATGGGAGCAGGCCTCCGTCGCGCTCCGAAATGGAGGAGGCTTGATTCAGGAACTTTGCTCGCGGAGAAACTAGACGTCCGAGACGACTGAAAAAAGACGATTATGGGACGAAAAACCGGATAATTATTTGCCAATTCAAAGAAGATCGGCTGCATCGGAGCGCCATAGCCGCCATGCCCGGTGGGCGCAGCTGGCGGCTTCAAGGCCTGCGAACCTATAGAAAAGCGAAGTGGACGGTTCAGGGAACCGCCCACCGCGCATTCTTGCCCAGATGCACCGGCTTATGCGGCCGGCCTCCGAGACCTTGCATCAGCGCTTTGCCCAGACCTCCACTGTGGCACGGTCGGCTCCTTTTGCCTCCTTGTCGAAGAAGCGAGAGCGATAGCGGGCTTCGACTTCTTTGACGCGCTTGGGGCCGCCCTCGATCTCGACGGGGCCATAACCGACATTAGGCTCCACTTTGGCACGGTTGGCAGCAATCTTCTGCGAGGTGCCGTCCTCGAAGAACAGCTCGACATAGTCGAGCGTAATGTCGCGGTCGTGGGTGACGACGCGAATCTTGCTGAAGCCGCGCTTGTGGGTACGGACGGGCGTGCGCTCCGTGTCGAAGCCGACGAAGCCTGCGGTCTGTCCCGATGTGAGGCGAACCCAACCGTCATTGAAAAGCTCGGATTCCTCATCGATCCACTTCTCCGAGACCTCGCCCCAGATTTCGACGTTGGCAAACGCGGTAATGCCTTCACGCTTCTTGTATGTGATGTCGATGGTATCGATAAACCGATCGCCCTTGAGGCTCATGGGCTGGGTGCGGTTCCCCGCAGGGATCAATCCCGCGTAGGGCAGCTCCAGGGGATCGCCTTTTGCAAACGTCACCTTGAGGTCGACCAGGTCGATGTCGTGGCCGAACACGCACAGGCGGATCTTATCGAATTTGCCGGCCTGGCCGCCGATCTTGAGGCGGTCGCGGTCATTGCCGAAGCCGACGTTGGCGCGGCGCAAGAGAAGGCTTCCTTCACCCACGCAACGCGTTTCCGAAGCTGCCTTGGTGTATTTGATCGGCACCTTTTCGACGGCAGGCGGTGCGGTCGGGGCGGCGGTGGGCGGCGGTTGCTGCGCGGGCTTGCGCGGGTTAGCGGGGGTGGCGACAGCTGTGCGCGGGCGCTCTTCGCGTGCGGCGCGCTTGTCCTGCATGCCGTAGACAACAAGGTGCGCGGAACGGCGCGAGTTTGCGACTTCCTTGTACGTCACGACGATCTTGTCGACGAACTTGTTGGCGCGACCAGGATCGATCGGCCGTGTCCGCTCGCCGCGGAGTAGATTGATCGTGCGGTTCTCGTTGTGCACGCTGCCGTCGGAATAGTAGACCTTGACGTTGTCGATCAGGATGTTGGAACCGTTGTTGTAGAGGCGCAGCTCGCCGAACGAGCCCGGCACGCGCGACGTGTTGATGGTGACGCTGCCGGCGCTCAGATCTGCCTCGGTGTCGGCCATGCGGATGAGGCTCGCCCGCTGTGCGCTTGCATCGGTTGAGCCGATGACGGTGGTGAACAAGATTGCCGCGAGCGCGGACGCAAGCCACCTGAATTTCATGATGAAACCCCCTCGGGTTGGGATACGATTGACCCGGTATTTCTAGAGCAAGTCCGGGAATGTAAGAATGTCGCTCGACTGCTGGCGTCACGATGGCATGAGTTGGAGGTGCAATTCGGCAACAGATGGGGAGGCGGGCATGATGCATACGGGCTGGCGGTGGCGCAGCGTGTTTGCAGTGCGGAAAGTGGTGCCAAATATCGCAGTGTTTTCGTTATCCTGCGAAGCCATGTTCTGCGAAACCGCAAGAAAGGTGTGCGGGCAATGAGCAAGCCAGAGCAGGGCACTGCCGATACGGTCATCAATGTCCTGAAACAACGCTTTCCTGGCCGTGTTGAAACTGGTCGCGAGATGCGCCGGCAGCACGCCAACACGATTACGTGGCTCCAGAACCAGCCGCCCGACGTGGTCGTGTTCGCCGAAACGACTGAGGACGTGGCGGATGTCGTCGGTATTGCGGCTGCGTATGACATGCCGGTCATCGCTTTTGGCGGCGGTACGTCGCTGGAAGGTCAGATCAACGCGCCTCATGGCGGGATCTCGCTCGACCTGTCGCGTATGACGCGGATCCTGGCAGTGCACGCGGACGATCTCGATGCCACGGTGGAAGCCGGCGTGACGCGCGTGCAGCTCAATACCTATCTTCGCGATACCGGCCTGTTCTTCCCAGTCGACCCGGGAGCGGAATCTGCAACGCTCGGCGGGATGGCGGCGACGCGGGCCTCGGGAACGAATGCGGTGCGGTATGGCACGATGCGCGAGAACGTCGTGTCAGCGACGGCGGTACTCGCTGATGGCAGCATCGTCAAGACGGGGGGCCGGGCACGCAAGTCGGCGGCAGGCTATGACCTGACACGACTGCTCGTGGGTTCGGAAGGCACGCTCGGTATCATCACGGAGTTGACGGTGCGCCTTTATGGCCTGCCGGAGACGACGGTCGCTGCGGTCTGCGCATTCGCGACCGTTTCGGCGGCAGCGACGGTGACCATGCAGGCCATGCAACTCGGCGGTCTGGGTCTTGCGCGCATCGAGCTTCTCGACAGGCTGCAGATCGAGGCAGTGAACACATATTCCAAGCTTGGACTGGAGCCCGCGCCGACGCTGTTCGTCGAGTTCCACGGCACGGCTGCGGGGCTCGATCCACAAGTCGAGATGTTTCGCGATATCGCGATGGAGAATGGTGCGCGCTCGTTCGAAACGGCGACGGACGAGGACGAGCGGCGGCGGCTCTGGAAAGCGCGACACGACGCCTATTGGGCGACCAAGTCGGCTTGGCCCGGGCGCCACACGCTGGCTACGGATGTGTGCGTTCCGATCTCGCGGCTGGCCGAGTGCATCTCGCAGACCGAAGCGGATATCGCGCGGCTCAATCTCATATCGCCCATCGTTGGCCACGTCGGCGATGGCAACTTCCACGCCACGCCGGTCATCGATCCGGACAATGCCGATGAGCGCAGGGCATTGGAGGAGTTTCTGGGTCGCTTGGCAGCCCGCGCCATCGCCATGGAGGGGACGTGCACAGGCGAGCATGGCATTGGACAGGGAAAGATGCGTTATCTCGAAAAGGAATTCGGGGAAGGCGGCGTCTCGATGATGCGGGCGATAAAAAATACCCTCGACCCCAAAGGGATCCTAAATCCAGGCAAGCTTTTCGTTTAGATCATGTTAATGAGCGGATTGACACGGTCGCTGGAGGCGCATGGGTTACAGCGAAGGCGAAGGGGCATTCATACGCTTCAAAAGCGGTTGATGATCGTCCCATTCTTGAGCGTGCAGCAGGCTCGATGAATTTGACCCCATATATTCGATCGGTATTTTGGGAACTTTCGTCCGAATTTTCCAGATAATTCGACGTTTCTTACAATTGTCGCGTTTCGCATAATTCTTTTGCAGCCGAGCCGACGTACGATCTTTGCTCAAGGGCGACAATGTGCTCGGGGACCGGTGTTATGAGCGACATCGTTGGGACGGCGGGGGACGACACCCTGGTCGGCACGACAGGCAACGACGTGATGAGCGGCGGGGCAGGCAAGGATCGCCTCAATGGCGGTGACGGCGACGACATCGTCAACGGTGGCGAGGGTAATGACTACGTCTATGGCGATGCTGGCAACGACACGCTCTATGGCGGTACAGGCAACGACGCGCTTGTCGGCGATTCCGGAAACGATGTGATCTATGGCGAAGATGGCAACGATGGCATCTTCGGTGGCGGCGGCAACGACACCATCTTTGGCGGCGCCGGTGTCGATACAATTTATGGCGATGGTGGCAATGACGTCATCGACGGCGGCAGCGAAAACGACAAGCTTTATGGCGGCGCGGGCAACGACACGCTTTACGGCGGAATGGGGGACGACGTCCTGGATGGCGGGGCGGGCGACGATACGCTCATCTACCAGTCCGGCACCGGCTCCGACAGCATTGTTGGCGGACTTGGCATTGATACCGTCGCCTTGCAGGTCGAAGGGGCCGATCTCGCCCAGTTGACGGATGATCTGGCAGACTTTGCCGATTGGCTCGACGCGCAATATGCCGCCGCTGGTGGCAACGTGAACGTGCTGGCGGAAATGGCGACAACCGAAAGCTTCACGTTCGAGTCGCTGGGTCTCACCGTCTCTTCGATCGAGGAACTGAAGCTGGACGTCGACGGCGTCGAGGTGGACTGGAAAGATCTTCTGAACTCAGCGCCGCAGGCGGAAGCTGTACAATCCGTCAGCATCAACGAGGATCAATCGGTTTCGGGCACGGTCGTCGCTATCGATCCTGACGGCGATACGATGGCATATGGGATTTCGTCAGGGCCAGCGAACGGCACTGTGACGATCGATCCGGAGACTGGCGCGTTCATCTATACACCGGCGGAGAACTTTTCCGGCGCCGACAGCTTCGAGGTTGTCATCACGGATGCAAGCGGCGTGAGCGTCAATCAGGTTGTCAACGTGACCGTCAACGGTGTCGCGGATGCCCCAATTCTAAGCGTCGCCGATGTTACGGTGTCCGTTAGCGGCAAGGTCATCGAGGGAACAAGCGGCGATGACGTGCTGTACGGAACTGCCGGGTCCGATGTGATTTCCGGTGGCGCGGGCAATGATATCCTTTATTCTGAAGGCAACGACGAGGGGAGCTACAGCGTAGCGCTCGACATCAAGGCAGCGCTCGAAGATCTGGATGGATCTGAGACGCTGGTGGTGCAGATCTCCGGCATTCCAGCGGGGGCCACTCTTTCGGCCGGTCAGGAATCCAGCCCCGGTGTGTGGCAAGTCAACGCGGCAGACCTCGACGGGCTGACGCTCAATGTCGGATCGCCGACGGACTTCTCGCTGATCGTGATGGCAACAGCGCACGAGCAGAATGGCTCCACGAATTCCTCCACCGGCACCATAAACGTTAGCTTCGATGGCGTTGACGGCATGGGCGGCGTGGACACGCTGAGCGGCGGTGCCGGCGATGACCAGATGTACGGCGGCGCGGGCTTCGATTTCATCGACTTCAGCACTTCGGGCAGCGGCGTGTACGTGTCGATGTCGAGTGGCATTGCGATCGGCGAAGGCCACGATTTATTCAGCGGGATCGAGGGTGTGATCGGCTCGGCATTCGCAGACCAGATCGTCGGAGACGCCGACGACAATGTCATTATGGCAGGTGCAGGCATGGATGATGTCAATGGCGGCGCCGGCAACGATGTGATCTACGACGGCAGCGGAGCCGACAAGATCGATGGCGGCTCCGGCAATGACGTCATCATCGCCGCTGTCGACGGTGACAACGACAAGATTTTCGGTGGCTCCGGGTTCGACGTCGTCGATTATTCGGACGCATCAACTGGAATGAGCGTCAGTCTCAGCAATGGTCAGGTGAGCGGTGCTGTGGGCAAGGATAAGCTGAATGGGATCGAAGGCGTCAACGGTGGCTCCGGTGACGATCAGCTTCTCGGAAGCAAGGGCGACAACCTTTTCGACGGCGGCGCAGGCGACGACGTCATCCAGGGCGGCAAGGGCTACGACGTACTGACCGGAGGTGAAGGTAACGATACGTTCGTGTTCCAGCAGGCCGACGTGCAGTTGGGTTCGAATTATTACGGTTTCGACACGATCACGGACTTCGGTGCGGGCGACAAGCTCGACTTCTCCGACTTCGGCTCGAATAAGGACGCGTTGGACCTTTTGCACGACGTGCATCTGACCGAGACATTGGACGGCACCATGATCTCAATCGATTTGGGCGGGCAAAGCGGTTATGTCGACGTGGTCTTCCTGGACGGGGTTCATGGTCTCGATATCGGTGATCTCATCGGCGGCGCCCACTTCGTCGTTTAGGAATTGGCAGACTCCAATCGTGAAGGCATCAAACGGGTGAGCAGCAATCGGCCGCTCACCCTACATTTTCCGTGGTCGCGCTGAACCTAGAGCCTGATCGGTTGAGATGGAAGCACGACTGCTTCCATCGAGGCTGTGAATCAGTCTCTCAAGCAAAGAGATAGCGCAGGTCGCAACGGCCAGACGTGATTCAATCAAAACCTGACCTGCTCTACAGGCGAGCACATCCGGCGTTAGGTGTTCCTTCAGTCTGATTTGGTAACCATGAAAGGCTCGTCCGGCCGGTTTGATCCGGGCGGTAAACGTATTTGCGTGGGTAGTTTCCGGTTGGCCGAGGCCTTCCAGAGTAAAGGTTCAGGTGAAATGCGTACGTCGCGGCGGATGTTGAAGCGGGCACGCAGCGCCTTGGTCAAGGCGTTCGTGTTCAGCGGCTTCATCAACGTCCTGATGATGGCGACGCCGCTTTTCACCCTCCAGGTGTTCGAGACCGTCGTTCCGCTCGGCTCCATCGAAACACTGGTCATCATCACCTCAATTACCGCAGTTGCGCTCGCGACGCTGGCAGGTCTCGAAATCGTGCGGGACCTGATCCTCGCCCGAGCGGGCGGCTGGCTCGACCAGGAAATGGGCGAGTTCATACTGGAGAACGGGCTCAAGGCAGGGCAACCGGGCAGCGAGTTGCGGCAGGACGTGCGCGCACTCGAGACATTGCGCGGGTTTGTCTCGAGTTCCGCAGTCATGCCTTTCTTCGATGGCCCCTGGGTGCCGATTTTTCTCATAGCCCTGGTGCTCCTGCATCCCCTCATCGGCCTTCTGGGAGCTGTATCGGTCGGCGCACTGTTCGTCGTCTCGCTGCTTCAGGCGGCGCTTACGGAACGTTTGCAGCGAGAGTCGCTGGAGGTCCGCGAACGTTCAAGCCAATGGTGGGGGCTCGCCACATCCAATGCCACCCTGGTTGCGGCCCTCGGCCTCGCGGAGGGCGTTGCAAGACGCTGGCGCATGTCCAATTGCAGCCAGATCTCCGGCAACTATTCCCTTCTCAAGCGAACGAGCTTCGTTAAGGCACTCGGACGCCTCGTGCGCGTAGGCGCGCAGGTGGCAATCTACGCCCTTGGCGCCTGGCTCGTTATCGGCGAACAGGTAAGCCCGGGTGTGCTGGTGGCATCAGCAATTCTATTGGCGCGCGCGCTGGCTCCGATGGAGCAGCTGGTCGGCGCTATCAAACCGGCAATCTCGGCGTGGCGCGCTTACCAGAGGCTCAAAGCCATGCCCGACAGCGTGCGCGCGGTGAACATCGCCGATGGTGATGATCCGCTCGCCGGGCAGATGAACCTGAAGAATGTCACCGTTTACCTCCCGGGCCGCAAGGTCCCAGCACTGCGTGGTGCGGCGCTGGAGATCGGACCTGGCGAGTGCGTGGCGCTCGTGGGACCCAACGGTTCGGGCAAATCAACGTTCGCGGCGGTGATTGCAGGTGCCATCGTCCCGACAACGGGCAGCGCTGATCTCGATGGCGTTCCGGTTCATCGCTGGCAACGCGGTGGTGGTGAGCCGCGGGTCGGCTATATGGCGGACGATCCGATGCTGGCCGAAGGAACAGTGCATGAGAACATCGTACGCTTTTCAGATCAAAGCCTGATGGCGGCTGCGCGTGCCGGACTTCGCGCCGGTGTGCATCAAAGGCTGCAGGAGCTTCCTAATGGTTATGAGACGGAGGTTGGTCCGGGTGGAAGGGCACTGTCGTTCAGCGAGCGGCGAGCGGTTGCACTGGCGCGGGCCATCGTATCGATGCCGTCAATCCTCGTACTGGACGAGCCCGAAGCGGGTCTCGATGGCGTGGGTATGCGCGAATTAGTGCGCGCGCTCGGAAAACTGAAGGCGGATGGCGTGTCTCTCGTCATTGCCACTCAGGATCCGCGACTCCTGACCCTGATGGACAAGGTGGTGATCCTGGCTGGCGGTGTGATCCAGAGCGTGAAGACGCCAATGGAGATGCGGCAGCCGGGCCGCCCTCACGTAACGCCGGACCGAGCCACGATACCCGAGGATATCGACGCAGAGAGTGCGCGCCTTCCGGTTGCGGCTATTGCAGGAGGCCGCGCATGAGTTTCGAGATTGGTGCGAAAGATGACCGGCATGAGCGTCCGGTCCCATCGCTGGACGTCCGCAGTCCGGTCAGGATCGGCATCTTGATCGTTCTGGCGTTCTTCGGGGTCGGTATCGGCGCCGCGGCCGTCGCGCCGATCGAAAAAGGCATCGGTATGCCGGGTACAATCATCGTGGAAGGTCGCGTCAAGCAAGTCCAGCATGAGCAGGGTGGCACGGTTTCAGCAGTGCTTGTTACTGAAGGCCAGCGCGTTGCTGCGGGTGAACTCATCGCCACCATGGACATCAAAGGCTTGTCGGAGCAATTGAGGGCGCTGACAGCGCAAGGGCAGGCGGCGGACCGCCAGCTGACCCTGGCGCGTCAGGAAGCCAGCACGATGCGAGACCTTTACCAGCGTCAGCTTTCATCCCGCTCTCGTCTTTTGACGCTGGAACGGCAGGTCGCTGAAATCGAAAAGGAGATTGCGGCACTGCGCTCGCGCATTGAGATCGTCCGGCGCGATCTGTCGCGCGCAGAGATCCGCGCGCCCGAGGCTGGCCGCATTCTCTCGCTTGCCGTCAAGGGCTCAGGGGGGGTGATCCAACCTGGAGCGACGGTCGCCGAGCTGGTGCCCGACGATGACCGTCTGGTCATCGAGGGCCGGCTCAATCCAAACCAGATCGAGAATGTGCGGCCGGGCATGCCCGCCAAGGTGTGGCTGACGGCTTTGAGCTGGCGCGAGCAGCGCCCGCTTGCTGCAAAACTGGCGTGGATTTCGCCTGACAGTATCGAAGACCGGCGCACTGGCACACCCTACTTCGCAGCGCGCGTCGAGCTGGAGGGCGGCCAAAGCGCGATTGCGGCGACGATGACGCTCCAGCCCGGCATGCGCAGCGAGGTTCTGCTGATGACGGGTGAACGCACCTTGCTCGATCAACTGATCGACCCGCTGATGCGCAACGTCAACCGCGCCTTTCGCGGCTAGATCCGGAATGAACCAAGAGGATTGCCATGGCTAAGAAAACATCGGCCGATCAGATCGTACAAATCGGCGCGGGGCTCGCCGCGGCGGTGCTCGTCGGGTATCTGGGCATATCATACAAATTCTTCAGCGATGTGCCGGTCGGCTGCATGTCGAACTATCCGAATGCCGTGCGCTTCGGGTTGCAGCACGGCGACGGCCTGCCCTTATCGATGATCGAGCTGCAGGCCCAGGCCGGTGGTGAAGAACGGGGTCTCATGCGGAACGCGCGCATCGTCAACGCCGACCGTGGACCCGTGGCACGCGTTCTTGAGGTCAAGCTCGGTCGTGCAGATGCATCCGATCCGGACTCGGCGGTTGGCATCCACTTCCCGTGGCGTCCTGACGGCAATCACGACGCACGCTCAGGATGCCTGCGCTATTCCGTGTACCTGCCGGAAAATTTCGATTTCTCGTCAGGCGGCATGTTGCCGGGCCTGTTTGGCGGTTCGACGCCGGAGCGCCTGGAACTGACGAACGATGACGCCTTCGCTTTGCGGACCCGCTGGGGCCGTGACGGCGATACGCAGGTCTTCGTGCAGGCGAAGGCTGCTCCCGACAACGGCCGGGTTGTCAGCCGACCCGGCAGCGTGCGTCTCCAGCGTGGACGCTGGGTCACGCTCGAGCAGGAGTTGGTGCTCAACACCGCGGCTGCCAGTGACGGCGAGGTGCGGGTCTGGCTCGATGGCGAACAGGTGGCGGAGAAGAAGGGGCTCAAGCTGCGCGAAGGCGATGCTCCCGGTATCGATGGCGTGGCGGCGACTGTCGGCTTAGCCGGCAAATCGCGGGATGTGCCGGCCAGCGACGAAGCGCGCCTGCAAATCACCCCCATCGACTTTGGCTGGCGTTAGAGCATGTTGAGCTGAAGTGTGCAGCGGTTCAGTGTGAAAGACATGCTCTAAGCTCATTTGAATGGTTGTCCGCAGAAAGGGACGCACACTGCGTGCGGTTGCGGTGCTGCGGCTCGTATCGACGTTCAGACATTATTCACAATTTGGAAACGCTGTTTTGCGGATTTCTTGCTCATCGGTAGCGTGCGCAGTATAGTTGCAACATGTCGTGGCGCCGTCCCCTCCCTCAACACAGGCACACGACCCGATGCCCGCGGTCCGTCCCCCCGGCCGCGGGCTCTTCAATTTTGGGGCTCAACGGTTCGCTACTCAAGTCGCGCCGGAGGGCCGCCATCCGGCCTGTCGGGCATCCTCCTCGCTGCAGAACCAGCGCTCTCCACGAGACGCGCGAATTGTGATGCGCTCGTAGCCGTCCATCCAGGGCATGACGTACAATTTGCCGCGCGATGCCACACGCCCCTTGATCGGACATGAATCGGGGGCCTTTTCCCGCGCCGCCTCCCAGGCCGCTGTGCGAAATGTCTCTGGTCGTTGCGCTTCTCCATTCCACAGCCCGCGGTGGTTTTCCCGTGCTTCGCTCTCGAGGCTTGCGTGACGTGCGAAAAAGCCGGTCTCGGCGAAGACGTGGCCATCGCGGACAAGTGCGGCAGCGAGGTCCGTGTCGCCCTTCTTGCAATCCCCTCGTGCAACGCTGCCAGTGCCGCGACCGGTGAGTGTGCAGGTGATGCGCGCGCCGGCCAGTTGGCGGGCCAGCGCAGAGCGGGCCGCATCACCGCAGCGCCAGTTGCGGCCGTCAGAACGTGTGCACGTCTGGGCGATTTCGGGGGCCTCGATGTGGTCGAGCTTCACGAGCGTGCGGCCAACGCGCAGCGTGTCGCCGGAGATGGCGCGGGCACGGCCGCGGATCGTGCTTTCGGGGTCCGGTCGTACAGGAACCGGCGTTGCTGCGGTGTGGGTGATGGCGGACGTCGAAGGAAGCGGCTGGAAGCCTTTGGGGTTGATCAGGGAGCCAATGCCGAAAACGACGAGCGCCGCGAAGCCGCCCCAGGCGACAACCGGGCGGAGTAATTTTATTGAGATCGGAGCTGGCGGCGGGGCTGCCGAAGTGACGTTCGCCTTGCGCAACGCTGGCCGGTGGGTGACATCGTCACGCCGGCGTTCTGAAAGCAGTGCCGGCCCGAGCGTCATCAAAGCGAGCAGCGCTGCAAACACGGCGCGTGTGTCGAAGCCGACGGCCCATGTGCGGTACGCCACCGCGAAAAGGGCTGCCACGCCGACCGCACCAACAATCGTGCGCGTGCGCCGGTCCGAAAGGCGTTCGATGAGCGGTGCCGTCAGCATGGTTGAGCTATGTGCCGTGCGCGCCGCAAGACTGCGTAGGCCTGCAGAGCCAGAGGTCCGAACCACGCTCAGCAAGTGCCGGATGGTGGACCAGAGCCGCTGCATCAGGGCGGCCGTAGCGCTGATGCCCGATGCGCCGATCGCCTGTCCCATCTCGCCGGCGCGACGGAGTCCCTCTGCCGCCGCTCCCTTGGCTTCGTCGAGGCCGTGAGCAGCCGCGGCACGCGCATCCTTGAGGCCGTGTACGGCAGCGGCGCGTGCGTCATCGACTTTTTGCCGCCGCTTGGCACGTCGCACCAGAATGGTGGTGCGCACGTAATCGTGCCACTCGAAGCCATCGCGCTTCTTGCGCCATCCCAGCATTGGCGTTCCTCGTATCTTCGTCCCAATCGTGTGGGTCTGCCGGTTCGAACGGCGTCGAGCGGGCCACATGCTCCGTTACCCGCTGCCGGCTTGCTTTTGGCCATTCGGCTTGTAGCGGCCACTCTCGGGATGGCCGATCGGATGGCTCGCCCGAAGGTCCTTCTCCGTGGCTGCTTGCCGCCACGGTGGCGCACGCAACCCTTGCGAAGACGGCCCAAACCGGTTCCACAGTAGCCATCTTGTGCTAGGTTGGCGCCTGTTGCCAGCGGTACCGGGGGGTAGAAACGGCCTGAATTGCGTTTGCCCACAACCAACCGGGTGATCGGCCAGAGCATAACGTGATCAAGAACGAAAAGAACAAGGGATGGCGGCGATGATGATCGGTTTTGGAAAACTGGGCTCCGTTTCGCGTCGTGTTGCAGGACTTGCGATGGTGCTCGCGCTTGCGACTGCGACGGGAGTTTCGGCGGGCAAGGACATCGGGCCTGCGGGCGGGTGCGACGGGTTCGCCAAGGGCACGTCGGCATGGAGCGATTGCATCGGTCCGGCAGCGCAGCAGCTCTCCGATGCGGATCTCTTCTACGCCGGCTATTGGATGGCGCGGCTCGGGCGCTACGATCAGGCGATCGCCTATCTCAGTGCTGCCAAGGCGCCCGATACGCGGACGTTGACGTACCTGGGCTTTGCGACGCGCAAGTCCGGCAATGTGGGCAAGGCATTCACCTTTTACGAGAAGGCTTTGGCGCTTGATCCCGACAATGTGGTGGCGCGATCCTATCTCGGCGAAGCCTTCATCACGGTCGGCAATACGCAGGCGGCGCGTGATCAGTTGGCTGAGATCGCGCGGCGCTGCGGCGCCACCTGTGCGGCCTATGATGAACTCGCCCGGCATCTCGCGCGCAGCGCGGCAGCGCGCGGCTGAGGCTTTTTCAGCGCATGTTGGTGGCATTTTGAGACGTCTGGGTCGCTGCGGTCCAGATGCGGATCGTGCCATCGGCGCCTGCCGTGGCGATGCGCGTGCCGTCGGGCGAGAACTGGGCGGCTTTCACCTCGCCTTGATGACCCGTGTAGGCGCGAATGGCGCGACGTCGCTCGACATCCCACAGTCGGACCGTGCCATCGCTGCCTGCCGAGACAAGGTGCCGGCTGTCTGGAGCGAAAGCGATCTGATTGATAGCGCCCGTATGGCCAGCAAAGCGCCGTCGCTGGGAGCGTGACGATGTCGACCACACACGGAAGCTGCCATCGAGGCTGGCCGCCGCGATCAGCTTGCCGTCGGGCGAAATGGCAACCGAGGTGATGAAGTCTCGTGCTCCGCGATAGGTGCGGACGAGATTGAGGTTCGACAGGTTCCAGAGTTTCACCGTCCGGTCGGCGCCTCCGGAGGCAACGAGTGATCCGGCGGGGGCATAGGCGAGCGCCTGGACCGCGTTCTCATGTCCGTCGAACACATGCAGCGGCGCGGTCTCGCGCGAAGCGTCCCACAGCGTCACCTTCCAGTCGTGTGTTGCCGCCAGGAAGTGCATGCTGTCGCCGGCAAATGCGAGCGACCAGACGTCTGCCTCGTTGCGACGATAACTTGCGCGCTTGCGGGCTGTTGGTGTGTCCCACAACGTTATATGGCCGTCCGCATGTCCGGTCAGAGCGCTGTCGCCATGGATGGCCAGTGCGGTGGCGGGACCGGCTTCGAGCGGGATCGTGCGCACCAGCGAGAGGTTGTTTGCGGACCAGATTTTCAACGTTGCGTCTGCGCCGGTGCTGAAGATGCGGTTACCTTCGGCGCTGTAGCGCAGAAGCGTGGCGCCGCCGTCATGAGCGGCGATGGACGTGATCTGCGGCGAAACCGGTTCCGGCGTTGAAGAAGGTGTTTGCGCGGCGGGTGAGGCTTGTGCATTGCGCGCAGGCTCAGTTGGGATTGCCATAGTCTCGATGCTGCGCAACTTGCCGAGGATGTCGGGCAAGCGGTTCTGCAGCATGACGGCTGCAGTCGCGACGCAAGCGCCGATGGCGAGCTTGGCAAGCAATGGCCGCAGGCGAGGACCCGATTTCGGTTTGACCGGTTTTGGCGTGGTATCATGGGTGAAAAGTCGAGGCACCCGGCGCGGCGGTGCCGGCACGATTTCGCGCGCGGGCGGAGTGCTGTCCTTTGCCGCAGCGGGTGTTTTTACAGGATCGTCAACCGACTTTGCCGCTGCTTTGGCGGCGGGTTTCTCCGCTGCCCTGGGCTGTTTCGCGGCCCCGGGCTTCCTGATTTTGAGTGGCGCGGGCTTTTCATTGGTGGCAATCGCGACGGTGGCGCCATCAGCGGCGCGGCCAGCATTGCCCGCTGAAGGCGGGGCGGCGGCCTTGTTTGGCTGGTTCGGATTCTCCCGGGCGCGGGCCTTTGGTGCGGCGGCGGATGCGGCGACGGCCTTGCCAGCCTTGGCTGCTTTTTTGCCTTTGGCCGGCGCACGATCATCGGGTGAAGCTTTGGTATCGTTGCCGCTGCCGGCTTTGACGCCGCCCAACCGATCGAGGAAATCGAGCAGGCCCCCTTGCGGGGCCGGCATGTCAGGCGGTGGCGGATGTGCCGAGGGCGCGCCCTGGGGCTTCGCAGCGTCCCGCTGCTGCTCGAAAAGCGCGGCCTCGTCCTCGCGTTTTTGTTCGATCGCCTTGGAAAGCCAGCCCTGGCGTGCGGGTTCGGGCGCCAGCAGGTCGCCACGCCAAGCAGCGACAGATTGTGGGCGGTCCTTGATCTCCAGCGAGAGGGCCCGGTCAATCGCATTCAGAAAACCCGGGCGATACGAACTCAGCGCCGCATCGCGTGCTGGGACGATTTCGTCGTGTACCATGCGCGAGGGCGCGTCGGGCGCACGCTTGCCGGTGACGGCGTGATAGAGGGTCGCACCCAAAGCGTATATGTCGGTCCAGGGACCTTGCTGGCGACTCGTCTCAGCATACTGTTCGTAGGGGCTGTAGCCCGGTTTCACCAGTGCAGAGACAGTTTTGGAGTGGGCCGCGATCTCGCCGCGCGCCGAGCCGAAGTCGATCAGTACCGGCGCACCGTTCTTGCGCACGATGATGTTGTCAGGGGCGATGTCGCGGTGCAGAAAGTCGGCCTTGTGAATGATCTCGAGCGCGTCGAGCAGCGGTGCGATGATCTCGTCAAGTTCCTTCTGGCGCGGCGCCCGTTTCAGTTCCTTCAGCCACGTCTTGAGGCTTTTACCCTCTTCCCATTGCAGCACCATGTATCCGGTGTTGTTGGCGCGGAAGTAGCGGTAGACGCGGACGATGTTGGGATGGTCGAAGCGGGCGAGCGTCTGCGCTTCCTCGATGAAACGGTCGAGGCCCCAGCGATAATCCTTGGAGCAGTCTTTGGAGCGTGGGACGGCCTCGTGGCTGGAACTGCGCGCGGCGAAGTCGGACGGAAAGTACTCCTTGATCGTGACGGCACGATCGAGGGCCATCTCGTCTGCGAGATAGGTAATGCCAAATCCACCCGCGCCGAGCACGCGCTCGATGCGGTAATCGCCAACCAGTTCTGTTCCAGTCGGTAACGCGATAAGATTTGTCATGTTTCTCGTCGGTAGCGCCCGAAATTACTCGGTGTGAGCGCAGCCCCGCTCCAAGACGAGACATCGATTCGTGCCGCCCTCGCCGCTTTTGGCCCACAAATGTGGCATCGTCGCGGGCGATGAACCCAGGATGAACAAATCTTCTCTTCGCCCGATGTTGGCCACGGTGTTGCCGCCAACGCGCCGCACGGTGAAGGCGATGAGGCGAGGGCGATTCGGGGAGCGTGAGCGGTGCCGGGAACGGGGGACATGGAGCAACCGGACCATGTGCGCCGTGTACGTTGTGGGCAAATCCCGGGCAGAGATCCGGTTCGCCATCGGCCAGTGCAGTGGCCATCGAAGGCACGGATATCTCTTTCCTTTTTCTTGCTGATCTTTTCTTGGGCAGGCCTTGTCGCGACATGCGCAGCCCATGCTGTGTCGGCCGGCCCTGATCCACAAACATGGGCCAGTTCCGGGGTCCTCGATGCGATCAGCTGGACGGGCGGGCAGCTCGTCGAAGCGGCTCGCGCATTTTATGCGCGCGCGCCGGCGCTGGCGCTTGGCATGCTGAGCGTCGCCCTGTTGCTTCCGCTTGCCGTTGTGACGCTCGGCGTGCGCGCGGCAGTGGCGGCGCGACGTTCCGCTGGGGAGCCCGAGGTTCAAAGCGCCAGTGAGCGGACCTCGCTGGTCACGGGGTTCTCGCGGCCAAGACGAGCCTGTCTGGAAGGTTCGGAGCTTGGCGAGGCCGGCCCGTTTGAGATCCGTCGTGCGCTGACGCGAATCGGGCGTGCGGACGACAACGAGGTTGTCATCGACAATGCCGGTCTGGAACCCTATCACGCGGCCATCGAGCGCACGCCTGAATGCGACATCTATCTGTGTGACCTGACGCGCGGGGGACGTCGTGCTGCCCGCGTCAATGGGCGCCGCGCGCCGCGCCAGCGGCTCTGCGACGGCGACGTCATCACGTTAGGGCGTGTCACGCTAACCTATCGTACGTCGGCACTTTGACGACTGTTTGTGAATCGCGAGTTCGAGGCGGCCTTACCGCCGATTGAAATTTTTCGAGAGGAGGGATCTCCGATGCCGGAGAACGCAAAGACGCCGCAGTCAACACCGCGTGTGTATGGATTGTTCGGATCTTTGAAGGATGCGCTGGCGGCGGCAAGCCGCGAGGACCATGAACCGGTTGCAATGAAGGTTCTGGCAGCGCCTGCCGAGCGTGCATCGAAACCCGTTGCGGCCATTGCGGCGGCGAAGACACTGCCGGCGCTGCCACCGTTGGCGGTCCATGAGGCAAAGAGCGTAGCCAAACAGATGGAGGATGGCATGGCGTCAGGTGCGGCGAACAAATCGGAAGAGCAGGACAGTGCTGTGGCTGCGGTGCCCAGTGCCGAGGAAGCAGCGCGCGCCGTGCGCGGCAGCGTAACGCTCAAGCCGCAGGAACGTCATGTCGAGTTCAACGATCCGCCGACGACGCGCGTCGTTCGCAAGCCCGCTGAAGCGAAGGTCAAGGAAGGGCGCGAACAATCGAGCGTCAAGGAGGCTCGCGAGGTCACCGAGGAGGCGCGCACGCAGTTGGTGCGTGGACGCCAAAGGCTCGTGCGCAATGACTTCGCGCAGGATCCCGTTGTTGCCTGGCTCGTCGTTGTCGGCGGCCCGGGGCTTGGCGCCTACCGTCCGGTTTTCGAGGGCAACAACACGATCGGCCGGGCGAAGTCGCAGCGCATTCCGGTCGATTTCGGAGACGATGCGATATCCTCCGAAGAGCAGGCCTATATCCGCTACGATTCCACCGATCGGAGCTTCCTGTTCGTTCCCAATCTGGCAAAGACGAACGTCGTGTCGGTCAACGACAAGCGGCCGACGGGGGCGGTAGAGCTTGCCCACATGGATGTGATAACGGTGGGACGTACCCAGCTCGTGTTCGTGCCATTCTGCGGACCCGATTTCGACTGGGCGGAGCTCGCAGAAGTCAAGGACTGATGTCGGACTACGATTTCGCTCGCGCCTCGACGCAAGGGGCGCGCAACTATCAAGAGGATACCGCGGCGGTTTGGCCGGGAGAGACGGGCGGGCCCCTCTTTCCCGTGCAGCCGGCTGCGGCGAGCCATGACGGCAGCATCGTCGCTGTTCTGGCCGATGGCATGGGCGGTCACGCCGGCGGGGCGCTGGCGAGCCGCATGGTCTGCGAGCATTTCCTCGATGCGTGCGTGTCACGCAACGGGCCGGTGCCCGACCGGCTGATCGCGGCGCTGCGGGTTGCCAATTCGGCGGTGGCGCGAAAGGTGGCGGAAAACCCGATGCTGTCGGGCATGGGCTCGACGCTGATCGGCGCGCGGTTCGGCAACGAGGGCGTCGAGTGGGTCAGTGTTGGCGACAGCCCGCTGCTGCTCTATCGCGCAGGCGAGATCGCGCTGCTCAACGAGGATCATTCGCTGGCGCCCGAGCTCGACCGGCTGGTTGCTGCGGGGCGCATGACCGAGCAGGAGGCGCGTCATGATCCGCGCCGCCACATGCTGCGTTCGGCAGTGACGGGTGACGAGATCGACTTGGTCGATGTCTCGCGCCGTCCTTTGAAACTGGAGCCGGGTGATTACGTCATTCTGGCGAGCGACGGCCTGCATACGCTGGAGACAGCGGAAATTGCGCGGCTCATTTCGGCGTACGGCGGTGAGGGCGCGCAGGCGGTCGCCAAGGCGCTGATCCGTGAAGTGGAGCTTTTGCGCGAGCCGCATCAGGACAACGCCACGGTCATCGCGGTCCGATTGAAGCCGCAGGAATAGTCCGCGCGCCGCGCAAGCGTTCGTTTCGGTGCAAGGCATTCCTTTACGATGCAACCTTGTACCGCGATCTTGTGTCACTTGGCGCAGTGCGCATCGTGAAGCGACAATCTTCGTCGCGCAGCGGTCCGCGGTCTGCGATAGTGGACGGTATACCGCCGCGACGTCATTCCAGCCGAGGTCAGACTGTCATGCCGATCTATGGTTTCTCCTGCAACTCATGCAAGAAAGAGTTCGAGACGCTGGTGCGCGCCTTCGAAACACCGGAATGCCCATCGTGCGGGAGCACCGATCTCACGCAAGATCTCGCTTTGATTGCTTCGCCCAACAAAGGCGCAGAGGATGGAAGTTCGTTTTCCGGCGGTGGCGGACATACATGCGGCGGGGGATGTGCCTGCGGCTGAGCGCTAGAATTTGATCGGCTGGGATGGAAGCGCAACTGCTTCTATCCCAGCCGATCAGGCTCTGGTGTTGTCATACGTCACGGCCGGTTACACGTTGTGACCTGCGACTAACCTCAGATCTTCCAGCCCGAATGCATCGCCGCGATGCCGCCGGTGAGGTTACGGTAGGCCACGCGTTCAAAGCCGGCGTCGCGTATCATCCGGGCGAAGGCGTCCTGTTTCGGGAATTTCCGGATCGATTCGATGAGATACTGATAGGGCTGGTCGTCACCGGCTGCGATCTTGCCTAGCCGCGGTATCACCTGGAACGAGTGGAAATCGTAGAGCCGGTCGAGGACCGGCACCGTCACATCGGAGAACTCCAGGCACATGAATCGTCCACCGATCTTCAACACGCGATAAGCTTCGGCGAGCGCGCGATCGATGTTGGTGACATTGCGGATGCCGAAAGCGATCGTATAGGCGTCGAAGGATCGGTCGGGGAAGGGCAGCGCTTCGGCATTGCCTTGCACGCATTCGATGCGGTGGGCCAGACCGGCATCATTGACGCGGCGCTGGCCGACGTCGAGCATTTCGCGGCTGATGTCGCAGATGACGGCGGTGGCGCCCTCGCCGGTGGCGGCTGCATAGCGCAGCGCGATGTCGCCGGTGCCGCCGGCCACGTCGAGCAGGCGGAATGGCCGGTCGGCCCTGGGTGGGGCGAGCCAATTGATGAAGTCGCGCTTCCACAGACGATGCAGGCCGCCCGACATCAAGTCGTTCATCAGATCGTAGCGCTCGGCGACCCTGGCGAACACGTCGTTGACGAGGCCCTGGCGTTCGCCCTTGGGCACCTCGCGGAAGCCGAAGCTGGTCGTCTCGGGGTGCGGCGCGTCTGACATTGGGCAGCTCGTTTTGGGTTCTTGCATGGCATGGGTGGATGGTGCGACCGGGGCGCACCATAGCCCAGGGATCGGTAGGCGGCCATGGCCGTTGGTGCCGGGGTTAGAGCCGGCGGTTGTGACGGTCCCTGATGCCTCAAGCGGCATTTTGTGGCAAGAGCATGCCCGGTTCGGGAGCGAAATGGCGAGGAGAGGGAACATGATGAAACTCGAACAGGCCGAAGCGATCGTCCAGGCGGCGCGGAAATTTGCGCGGGCGAACAACCTGAAGCCGCTGACGATTACGGTGCTCGATCAGCGTGGTGCGATCCGTTGTCTCGTCAATGAGGATGACACGAGCCTGCACCGTGCCGACATCGCGATTGGCAAAGCCTATGGCGCGATTTCGCTCGGCATTTCGTCGAGGAAGCTCGGCGAGCGGGCGGAGAAACAGGCCTACTTCATTGCGGCCGCGGCGCAAGCGGCGGGCGGCAAGCTGGTTCCTGTCGCGGGCGGTGTGCTGATCCGCGATGCGCAGGGCGCGCTCATCGGTGCCATCGGCATCTCGGGCGATACATCCGATAACGACGAGGCGGCGTGCTGCGCGGGCATTGCAGCGGCCGGCCTCGTCGCGGAGACATGAGGGCGCCTGTGATGGTGGGCGCGACCCTTTCGGGTCTATTTTACTTGATGTGCTCCAGTGAGAAGAGGTGCTGAGTCTCCTTCAGCGGAGCGTGGCAGGCGCGGCAGGTATTGTGGTCCTTGCCGGCATCGGTGCCATCCGGCTTGAAGGCGGCGAAATCCCAGCCGTCGTTTTGAAGCTCGGCTGGCAGGTCCTTGCCGAAGTCGGCGCGCTTCTCCATCACGGCGATCACGGCCAGTTTGTCCCTGATCCTGCGGCCCAGCGTGCTGACGACGGGATTGCCGTCTTTGCCCACTTCAGCTTTGTAGATTTCGCCGACGATAATTGATCCGTCAGGCAGTTCCTTGCCGGCGCGGGCAGCTTGGATGGCCTTGTCGTTGGCGAACAGGCGGATGATCTGATCGGGGTTCTGGGTCCTGTCGAGGCTGAGGTAATTAGTGAACTGTGCCTTGTAATCCTTGGGGAACTTAATGGCGTCGGCAGCCAAGGACGGTGCCGTCGATGCGGCAAACGGCAGTGCGAGGCAAATTGCGGCGGCGGCTGACAGGGCGGATCTGATCGGCATCATTGGCGTGCTCCTCCTCATTATCGATTGTTGGTCTGGTTGGCGGTTCGTGCCGCGAAGGTTCTAATGTGATCTTGGTAGAACAATAATAACAATACAAATTGTTGTTATTAAACCGCAGGGTGACGCAAGATAATACCGCCGGGGTATTTCGCCGAGGTAGCCGAGGTAATTAACGTCGGGTAGGCAGTGATTACGCCGGCTGGCATCCAACTCTCAGGAAAGGCCGCTTCAATCCCGTGACCGCATCGACCCGACGACAAATCCTCGATCTCATCAGCCGACGCCCGCAGACGGTGGCGGAGCTGAGCGCTGAGCTGGATCTGACGCGCAACGCCATCGTGGTGCAGCTTCAGCAGCTCGATGCGGACGGTCTCGTCCGGCGTGGGCAACGGCAGCGCAGCCGGGGCGTCGGCAAACCAGGCTACGAATACGAGATCGTACCCGGCACGGAGGATAGCCTGTCTCAGGCGTATCGGCCGTTGCTCGAGCAGTTGATAGCCGTGCTTGGCCGGCGGTTGCCGGCGGCCACGGTGGCGGAGATCCTGGAGGATGCTGGGCGGGAATTGGCACGCGGGGCGGGTATTTCGAACTGCGACGATCCGCGGTCGCGTCTGAAGCAGGCCGTGGCAATCGTGAACAGCCTGGGTGCGTGCGCGGAGATCATCGATGACGGCTCCGGCGCGTTGGTGGTCGAGAACAGGCGCTGTCCGTTTGCCTCTGCGGTGCGGCGCGATGCCTGCGTGTGCGTTGCCGCGGCAGCGTTCTTCCGCGAGGCGACCGGGCTGGCGTTCGAGCAGAACTGCGAGCGTGGCGACAGGCTGACATGCCGGTATGTTGTAGTTGGCGGTGTTGCACCGGGCAAAACCTGAAAGTGCGGAAAGATGCCTGAGCTTCCCGAGGTCGAAACGGTGCGGCGCGGGCTTGAGCCTGCGATGGTGGGACGGACCTTCACGCACGTCGAAGCGCGACGGCCCGATCTGCGTTTTCCGTTGCCGGAGCGGATGGCGGAGCGCCTGCAGGGCCGCACGCTGGAGCATCTGGGGCGGCGTTCGAAGTACCTCATCGCGCGCGTATCGGGCGGCGACGTGCTGATCATGCATCTGGGCATGAGCGGCCGTTTCACGATTTCGCAGGCAAGGCTGGGCAGCGATATGCGGCCCGGACGCTTCATGCATGAGATGGGTGGCGATGCCAAACACGATCACGTCGTGTTCGAGATGTCTGCCGCGGGAGCGGGCGGGAAGAGGCGCGATACCGCGGCGGGTTGTGCGGTTGCAAGCCGTGTCGTCTACAACGACCCGCGCCGGTTCGGCTTCATGGTGATGGTGTCAGAGGCCGAATTCGAGGCCCATGCGTTGATCCGAGATCTCGGGCCCGAGCCTCTGGGCAACGCCTTGACACCAGCCTATCTCGCCGGGCGGGCAATGGGGCGGAAGGCCGACCTGAAGTCCTTCCTGATGGACCAGCGCAACATTGCCGGGCTCGGCAACATCTACGTCGCGGAGGCGCTGTTCCGTGCCGGGCTGTCACCCAATCGTTGCGCGTCGTGTCTCGCAGACAGCAAAGGCCGACCGACCGCGCGCGCGCAGAGGCTGGTGCCTGCAATCCGTCAGGTGCTGGAGGATGCAATCGCGGCGGGGGGCTCAAGCCTGAGAGACTTTCGGGCGGCGGACGGGGCGCTCGGCTACTTCCAGCATCGGTTTTTGGTCTATGGCCGGACCGGAGAGGCTTGCGCGCGGCCCGGTTGCCAGGGCATTGTGCGCCGCAGCATCCATGGCGGGCGCTCGACCTTCCACTGCAGCAGCTGCCAACGGTGAGCCTTTTTGGCTTGCAGGCCGGTCAGGTGTAGCGGCGGTGCGATGGCCGCAGCACGCCCCATAAGGCGCGCAGGCCCAGCAGGCCCATCGCGAGCGTGATCGCGGCGTAGGCGACAGGGATACCCATCGGTGCTGCACGTTCTACGGCGGTGGCGCCCTCGGTGAAGCAGAGGCCGGAGGCGTCCTTGCAGGCGAGCCAGGCAAGGTAGTGCTGGTTGAAGAAATAGGCGCTCAGCGCTCCCACGGCGAGAAAGGCCAGCAGAAGGACTAGGTGAAACAGGCGGCGGAACATCAGCGGCTCCCGGCAGAACGCGTGATCCGTTGCGTCGGACTTGGACAACCGTTCCGGCGCGCCCGCTCAACGAGATCGACAACTGGAGAATGAAGCATGTCCTTTGAGAACATCATTGTCGAGACGAAGGATCGCGTCGGTATCATTACGCTTAACCGGCCGAAAGCCCTCAACGCCCTCAACAGTGCTCTGATCGGCGAGCTTAATCAGGCACTTGATGAGTTCGAGGCGGATGCGGCAATCGGCGCCATCGTGATCACCGGATCGGAGAAGGCGTTTGCCGCCGGCGCCGACATCAAGGAGATGGCCTCTAAAAGCTACGCGGAGGTCTATGCCGAAGACTTCATTTCGAGCTGGGAGCGGATCACGCGGATGCGCAAGCCGGTGGTTGCGGCGGTTGCGGGGTTCGCGCTGGGCGGTGGCTGTGAGCTGGCCATGATGTGCGACTTCATCATCGCGGCGGATACGGCGAAATTCGGCCAGCCGGAAATCACGCTCGGCATCATGCCGGGCGCAGGCGGGACGCAGCGTCTTACACGTTTCGTCGGCAAGTCCAAGGCGATGGAGATGTGCCTCACCGGGCGCATGATGGACGCGGCGGAAGCCGAACGCGCCGGGCTCGTGTCGCGCGTGGTGCCGGCTGACGAGCTGATAGCGGACACGCTCAAGGCGGCGGCCAAGATCGCGGCGATGTCGCTGCCAGCGGTGATGATGACAAAGGAAACCGTGAACCGCGCTTACGAGACGACGCTGGCAGAGGGTGTGCGCTTCGAGCGGCGCGTGTTCCACGCAATGTTTGCGACGGAAGATCAGAAGGAAGGCATGGCGGCGTTCGTCGATAAGCGCAAGCCGGACTTCAAGCATCGCTGAGGCACTGTGCATGCCGCGCACCATCAGCGCGCCAGCTTGCGGTATGTTGCGTAAGCCAGCAGCGAGATAACGACGATTGCCAGGCCGCCTGCCACAAAGATGTGATTGGCGGCCCAGTCGCCCTTGGTGGTCGCAAGCTTGCCGCTGGCCACGAGGATCGCCAGGGCGAATGCGGCCGCGAGGCCATGCACCAGGGCTAGAAGGGCCGAGATGGCGCGTGCGCGGAGCGTCGCGAGCGGCGAGGATGGTGCCGCAATATTGCTAGCGTAAACGTACAGACCGATCGCGATGAGGATCATGCCCGATCCGTATTGCCAGCCGTGGCGCCAGTAGAGGCCTGAGAACAAGTAGACGGCGAGCATCGACAGCCCGCCCCAGCCATAAACCGCACCGATCAGCTGCGCGTTGATGCAGCCTGCCGTAACGGCCGCGGATGCAGCGGTCGCGGTCGTGCCTCCGCGGTCCAATCGGTAATTCTCGGAGACGGCTGTAAAAATGAACACGGCTGCCGCTAATGAGGTGGCTGCTAGCGATGCAATCCGCCAATCCATGGCGGCGGCGAGCGTCATCGCGCCGATGCAAGTGAGCAGTATCGCGCTCGTGCGCATAGACAGGATGAAGGTTCGCATCGCAATGCCTTGTGCTGTCGACAAACGAATGGCGCCCGGCCTGCAATGACCGGGCGCGTGTTTCATAGCAGAAGTCGGCGTGTCAGGCTGTTGCGCCACGACGGTCGTTGCGCGACGCCCACAGCGCGTAGGCCGACAGGATCACCAATCCAAGCGCGCCAACGAAGAAGGTGTTCTGTGCGGCCCAGTCCATCAGCTTGGGGTTCTGATATCGCGTGAGCTTGCCGTCGACGAGCATGCCGACGATGGCAGCCAGCATGCCAACGAGCTGAATCCATGTCAGCTTGTTGCCGATCGACAGCATCGTCTCGTCGACGCGACCTCCGGCGGCATCTCGCGCGAGCGTGTTGGAATAGAAGACACAGGCCACACCGATCAATGCCAGGCCGATGAACCAGTGCCACCATTCATGCCATGACAAAAGGGTCAGGTAGGTAACGGCGATGATCGTTGCCGCCCAGACGTAGATGAAGCCCATGTTGCGCGCCGTGGCTGAGGCAATTGCCGCTTTGCTCGCGCCGTCCTGGCGCAACCTCTGGTTTTCGAGAATGCCGACGAATGCGATGCCGAGGCAGATCAGGACCCCGAGGCTCAAGTGGAGGATCGGCATGCGCGCACCCGCAGCCAGCAACATTCCCGCGAGGCCGATTAAAAACACAAGTCCCCAAAGGAACATGGAAGGCATGGTTCGGATCTCCAAATCTTCGCCAGACGTGACGCCGGCACGGCAGCATTATTGGCGCCGATCGTAGACTGATTCAGGGCCGTTGGAGCAGGTCTGGTCTTGATTGAATGACGTCTGGCCGGTGTGGCCTGCTCTATCTCTTCATTTGAGAGCCTCAATCACGGCTTCGACGCGAGCACGACGGCTTGCTTCCCAGCCGATCAGGCACCTTGTTTCGGGCATGTTTTTCACGCTGAACCGCTGCACCCTTCAGCTCAACATGCTCTGGATCCGTTCTCGGGGACTCGACTTGCATCCTGCATGACCTGAAGGAGAGACCGGAAAACCGCGATATTTCGACGATGGCCGTTGACCGCACTTGTCGCGGCAAGTATACGTCTGGCACCTCGCCGCTCGGGACATGCCGTCCCGGGCGGCAGCCGTGTTTGTGCCCCGGCTTGGTCTATCGCGATGGTTCAACCCGTTGATATTCCTGGCGAGGAGGCGAGGATCATACCACGCAAGGAGCCACACGATGGCGAATACCACGTCGGCCAAGAAGGCCGTCCGCAAGATCACCAAGCGCACTGAGGTCAACAAGGCGCGCCGTACGCGCATGCGCTCTGAGGTCCGCAAGGTCGAGGAAGCGATCGCTTCAGGCGACAAGTCTGCCGCCGCGACCGCTCTCAAAGCCGTGGAACCGGTGCTGGCGCGGACCGCGCAGAAGGGCATCGTCCATAAGCGCACCGCCAGCCGCAAGGTCTCCCGACTGACGGCGCGTGTCGCGGCAATGGCCGACTGATTTTTGCGCACGATTTAGCCTGCGGCAGACGTCGGTCAAGGCTTCGTGTGTGCTATGTTCGCCACTATCAAGAGTCGCTGAGTATTACGCTTGTGTAAATGGTGAACGCCCCTAAGTGCCCGATTCACCGGCCTGGTCGGAGCAAGTGATGCAGTCCGCGAAGGTCAGGGCCGGCCGATGGGCCTGAGGTGGATGGCAAAAAACGACACGGGCGGCAGCCTCCAGATGGGGTTGCCGCCCGTCTCGTTTTGGGCCTTTGCAAGCCGAGTTTTCCCAAGGCTCTCAATGAGATTCTCCACAGAGCTGTGGATTCTTTTGGAGTCGCTTTCACTATCAAAAAGGCCGGTTTTCCGGGCATTTTCGTGGGTGTTCAGGGCGCTTGCGCTGGGGAGGGTTAAGGGTTTATTAATCTCCCTAGCGCGGTCCTGCGGGGACATCTTGAGAGCTTCTCAAATGAAGCTGGGCCGTGCCGCGAGTATCGCGTTCGTGTGTTGCGTTACCAATCAGTAAATGAAGAGTATCAAGTCGCGGCGGGTCGGATTTTGTCTGGACTGTCGGACGTAGTATCTCGCGATTGTCTTGATCAAGCTCGTGCGGATGCTTGGTCATGATCGAGTTTCGCTGGGTACTTTATAGTTTGTTTGCGGAATGTGGAGTGCACGTGTGGCGAAAGGGGTAGGGCGTGAACTCCGGTAGTGCTGTCCAGATAGAGAATGTGCCCGTCCTGGAGGTCTGGGCGCGTCTCACGGGCGACCCGCAATCGGTGATGATCGATTGCAGGACGCGAGCGGAGTGGGCGTTCGTTGGGCTGCCCGACCTTAGCGGGATCGGCAAGCAGCTCCTCACCGTCGAGTGGCAGACATTTCCCGACAACCGGATCAATCCTCAGTTTGTCGCGGAACTGTCATCGTATCTCGACGCAGTCGGTGTGAAGAAGGATGCGGAAATCTTCTTCATCTGCCGGTCTGGTGGACGCAGCCGCATGGCAGCACAGGCAATGGCAGAGGCGGGGTATGAGCGCTGCCGCAACGTGACCGAGGGGTTCGAGGGTCCGCTCGATCCACTCCGTCACAGGGGAAGAGCGAGCGGCTGGAAGGTCGCCGGGCTTCCCTGGGTGCAGGGATAACCGCCGCAACGCAAGTCCAGATTGGCACTGCAACGCCGCCCGAGGGTTCGGGCGCGAAGGGGTTGCTTTTGTCTTTCGGGGGCACGGATGCGGGGTTGCGAATTGAGTTTAAGGGGGCACGTGAAATGGATAGCATCGAGAAATTCGGAGCGGAGATTGTGGCGAAGGCGGCGGGCGAACGGATGCCTGCCAAGACAGAAGCTGGTGCGGCCCAGCAGGCGGCCGAGGGGCGCGGCCACAAGGTGCGGGCGATGCTGCGCGCCCAGCTTGGTGAGGACATCTTCACGAGCTGGTTCAATGCGATGGAGTTCGAGAGCTTCGATGGCTCGACGGTCCAGGTTTCGGTGCCGGTGAAGTTTCTCAGGAATTGGATCCAGTCGCACTACGAAGATGCGCTGCTTGCCTGCTGCAAGGCCGAATTCAAAGGCGCCGAGCGTGTCGAGGTTCTGCTGCGCCAGCCGGGTGGCGGCGCGGGCAAGACGCCACCGGCGCATGCTCATGCGGCGCAGCGCGATGTGGATGCGGCCGGAGGCGCCAAGGTGCAAACCGCGGAAGGTCAGCGTGCGCTCTCGGCCGCTGCCATGCAGGCGATCCTACCACCTGCACACGGGCGCACGCAGGTCGGCGGCTTCGAGGGCTCACCGCTCGATCCGCGCTACACCTTTGATACGTTCGTTGTCGGCGCCTCCAACCGGCTCGCGCATGCGGGGGCCACGCAGGTCGCCGAGACGGTCTTGACCTCGATGCCGGCGTTCAACCCGCTCTACATCCACTCGTCGGTAGGTCTCGGGAAAACGCATTTGCTGCATGCGATCGCCTGGGAGGTGAAGAGCCGCAATCCCGAGGCGCAGGTGCTCTATCTGACGGCCGAACGCTTCCGCTATCAGTTCGTCGAAGCGCTGCGCAGCCAGGATCCGCTGGCATTCAAGGAGAAATTCCGTTCGATCAACCTGCTGCTGATCGACGACCTTGAGTTCATGCACGGGGAAAAGACCGAGCAGGAATTCGACCACATCATCAACGCATTGCTCGATGGCGGGCGGCAGGTCGTGGTGGCCTCGGCTCGTGCGCCCAACCACATCGACCGCCTGAACGAGCGTATGCGCTCGCGCCTGCAGCGCGGGCTCGTCACCGAACTCGGCGGGCTTGACTATGATCTGCGCGTCAAGGTTCTCGAGAAGCGCATTGCCGAGAAGGCGGCTCTCGACCGGTCCTTCCAGCTTTCGCCGGATGTGATCAACCTGCTGGCTGAGCGGCTGACGGAGAACGGCCGCGAGCTGGAAGGCGCCATAACGAGGCTGTTTGCCAACTGGCAGTACATGCGAACGCCAATCTCGCTCGACATTGCCGAGACGGTGGTTCGCGATCTGGTCCAGGGCATCGAGCCCCGGCGCATCAAGATCGAGGATATCTTGCGCATCATCTCGCGCCACTTCGGCGTGTCGAAGGGCGATCTGCTGTCGCAGCGCCGCCACCGCTCGGTGGTTTGGCCGCGTCAGATCGGGATGTACTTGGCCAAGCAGCTCACCGCGCGCTCGCTGCCTGAGATCGGCCGTCGTTTCGGCAATCGCGATCACACAACGGTTTTGCACGCAATTCGCAAGATCGAAAACGAGATTTCAGGCAATCCTCGCCTGAGAGACGAAATCGACGAGTTGAAGAAGCTCTTGAGCCATTAAGGGCTCAGGATCTCTGGGCTGGTGGCTTCAGGCGCATCAGCCCGGCCACGAGGTTCGTCTGCGACGACAAGGGGGCCTTTTGTGCCGTCGCGGACACTAGCGGGGAAGAGAGCGGCGACTGCGGCGGTCGCCGCTCTCTTGAGCGCTTTGTCCAGGTACCACGCGTCGAGCTTCGTGCCGAGGCGACCACAGGCACGTGCCCGCAAAAGCATGTTCATGAGCCGCCAGCCGCTGCCCGAGACCCCTTGAAAAACAGGCGCGTATGGGGTGAAGTGCGAGCCCCGATTCCCGTTTCGCAGGGCACATTCCATAAATTCTATGTGCCAATGCCATACCGGGACCCCCCAAGTTGGGGCAGCGGCCCGCCGCCTGCATCTGGCGCCGGCGGCACCTGGTCTCGCGAATTCTCATGGAACCTTTTGAGGAACTGAGCATGCGGCTAGTGATCGAACGAGGTGAGCTTCTCCGGGCGCTCGGTCATGTCACCAGCGTCGTCGAACGTCGTACGACCATTCCGATCCTGTCGAACGTGTTGCTCAGGGCGAAGGACCAGCAACTGTCTTTCAAGGCGACGGACCTGGAACGCGAGGTTGTGGAGGGTGTCGGCGCCGATGTCGGCGCGGCAGGCGCGGTGACGGTTCCCGCGCACATCCTGCATGACATTGTGCGCAAGCTTCCCGACGGCTCGGAGGTGGAGATCAAGAGCGAGGGCGAGAAGGAGCGGCTGACGATCACCGCGGGGCAAGCGCGGTTTGCGCTGCAAACCCTTTCTCCGGAAGACTTCCCCGATGTCGCCGCCGGTGAGATGACGCATTCGTTCGACATGGCTGCGGCGGACCTGAAGCGGTTGATCGAGAAGACGCGGTTTGCGATCTCGACCGAAGAAACCCGCTACTATCTCAATGGTATTTATCTGCACACCGCCAAGAGCGGCGGCAATGAAGCGTTGCGTGCGGTGGCGACCGACGGGCATCGGCTGGCGCAGGTGGAACTCGAATTGCCGAAGGGCGCTTCGGGCATGCCCGGTGTCATCGTGCCGCGCAAGACGGTGCACGAGCTGCACCGGCTGATCGAGGCTTCGGGCGACACGGTCCATGTCAGCGTGAGCCAGTCGAAGATCCGCTTCCAGATCGGAACGGTGACACTCACCTCGAAGCTCATCGACGGCACGTTCCCGGACTACGAGCGTGTCATCCCGCAGGGCAACGACAAGGTCCTGAAGGTGCCGAACGCAGAATTCATGAGCGCGGTTGATCGGGTTTCGACGATTGCCAGTGAGCGCGGGCGCGCGGTGAAACTCAACATCGCGCCGGACAAACTCGTGCTGTCGGTGAACAATCCGGACGGCGGCAGCGCCACGGAAGAGATCGGCGTCGAATACGGCAACCAGCCGTTGGAGATCGGTTTCAACGCGCGCTATCTGCTCGACATTGCCGGCCAGCTCGAAGGCGATGAAGCGAGCTTCATGCTCAACGATCCCGCCTCGCCGACGATGGTGCGTGACGCGGGCGATCAGAGCGCACTCTACGTGCTGATGCCGATGCGGGTTTGAGCGATGGCGGCGGTTCCTTATACGCCAAGGTGATGTGCCGGGCTTGGGTGCTGGGCATGCCCGCCGCGATAGACGACAGTGGCCGCAGGCGCGAGATGAGGCCATATTGCGGTTCATGAATCACTTCGACCAAGGCCCACCGAAACACATTTCGTCCGCTGCGGGGGATGACGTTGGCGCACCGGCTCATGTGCCGGCGGTGACCGCGCCGATGCCGTCCAACGCCGCCCGCCTCTGGATCGAGCGGGTGCAGCTCACCAATTTTCGCAGCTACCAAAGCGCTGTTGTCGAAGCTGGCGCGGAGCCGGTCGTGCTGGTCGGGCCGAACGGAGCGGGCAAGACCAACTTTCTCGAAGCAATCTCGCTGCTGGCGCCGGGCCAAGGCTTGCGGCGCGCTCCGTTCGCCGATCTGGGCCTTGCCACGGGGGATGGCAGCTGGTCGGTTGCCGGGCGCGTTCATACAGCGCTGGGCACGATCGATATCGGCACGGGGCTCGCGCGCGCAGGTCATGGCGAGAGCGAGGGCGGACGGCAAGGCCGCATCGTGCGCATCGATGGGGAGACGCATTCAGGTTCAGGCGCACTTGCCGATTATGTCGAAATGGTCTGGCTAACCCCGGCGATGGACGGCCTCTTTACCGGGCCTGCCGGTGAGCGCCGGCGTTTCCTGGACCGGCTGATCCTGTGCTTCGATGCGGGCTATCGCACGCGGGTCGGGCGCTTCGAGCGCGCCATGCAAAGCCGCAACAAACTCCTCGCCGACGGCGTACGTGATAATGCGCTGATCGAAGGTTTCGAGATGGCGATGGCGGAGAACGGCGTCGCGGTTGCGGCGCAGCGTGCCGAAGCCGTAGCATCTCTGGCGCAGGTGATCGGACGGCGGCGGGCGCGGGATCCGCAATCCTTATTCCCGTGGGCAGACCTTGCCATCGAAGGTTCGCTGGAAACGGCGCTGGCTGACCATCCCGCCGTCGAAGTCGAAGATCTCTACATGCGCGAGCTGCGCAGCGTTCGCGAGCGTGACCGGGCGGCGGGCAGGGCGCTTTCGGGGCCGCACCGCTCTGACCTCGTGGTCGGTCATGGGCCAAAGGCAATGCCGGCGCGGCTATCGTCGACAGGCGAGCAGAAGGCGCTGCTGTTCGGTATCGTTCTGGCGCATGCCGAACTCGTCGCGGAGCGTCAGAGCGGGCTTGCGCCGATCCTTCTTCTCGATGAGGTGACAGCGCATTTCGACGCCGAGCGGCGGTCTGCGCTGTTTCAGGAAATCCTGCGGCTGGGGGCTCAGGCGTGGATGACGGGCACCGATGTGGCAGCCTTCGAGGCGCTTCAAGGCCAGGCGCAATTCGGGGTTGTAACAGAGGGCGGCGTGACAGCGCTCCAGGGGAAATAGGTAGGCCGTAGTGTCGCAGCGGTAACATTATGTTTTCGCATATTTATTCTGATCCGCCTGCGCGGTCTGGACAGGCTAATTTTGGTGCGGTCCAGGGACCGATGTGATATATATTTTCCAGCTTACGGGGCCGTTTCGAGCGGCCCGCATTCGGTCGGGTTCCGCAACGCTGCGGATTGATGTTCCGGCCACCATCCAGGGTTCGACCACGAAGGTTCGACGGTGCGCTCACCAAGACGTGTCGTCGTGGCGCGCGGTCGATCCCGGTGCGCCGGCTGCGAACGGGAAAACTAAGGACACCGCATGAGCAAGAACAGGGGCGCCGAAAGCTATGGTGCCGAGAACATCAAGGTGCTCAAGGGTCTCGATGCGGTGCGCAAGCGCCCCGGCATGTACATCGGCGATACTGACGATGGATCGGGTTTGCATCACATGGTCTACGAGGTGGTCGACAATGCCATCGACGAGATCATGGCGGGCTATGCCACCAAGGTTCTGGTGACTCTCAACGCAGACGGCTCGTGTACGGTGCTCGACGATGGCCGAGGCATCCCGACCGACATCCATAAGGAAGAGGGCAAGTCGGCGGCCGAGGTCATCATGACCCAGCTGCATGCGGGCGGTAAGTTCAACGAGGGTGGCGACGATGCCAATCCCTATAAGGTGTCGGGCGGTCTGCACGGGGTCGGCGTCACCGTCGTCAATGCGCTGTCGACATGTCTTGATCTGCGGATCTGGCGCGGCGGCAAGGAATACTTCGTCCGATTCCGCAACGGCGAGGCCGAGAAGCCGCTCGAAGTCGTAGGCGATGCACCCGAGGGCAAGCGCGGTACGCAAGTGACATTCCTGCCGAGCACGGAGACATTCTCCAAGACGGATTTCGATTATCAGACGTTGGAGCATCGTCTGCGCGAGCTGGCGTTCCTCAACTCAGGCGCAGAGATCGTGCTGGTCGATTCCCGTCATGCGGACGAGAAGCGCGACGTGATGCATTACGAAGGCGGGCTTGCGGCCTACGTGCGCTATCTCGACCGGTCGCGCAATGGTCTCATCTCAGAGCCGATCCAGGTTACCGGCGAGCGGGACGGCATCGGTTGCGAGTTGGCCCTGTGGTGGAACGACAGCTACCACGAGCACATGCTCTGCTTCACCAACAACATTCCACAGCGTGACGGCGGTACGCATCTGGCCGGCTTCCGCGCCGCGCTGACCCGCGTCATCAACAAGTATGCCGAAGAGAGCGGTATCGCGAAGAAGGAGAAGGTCTCGTTCACGGGCGATGATGCGCGCGAAGGCTTGTGCTGTGTGCTCTCGGTGAAGGTGCCTGATCCCAAGTTCTCATCCCAGACCAAGGACAAGCTGGTTTCATCGGAGGTGAAGCCGGTCGTCGAGAACGTGACGGGTGAGGCGCTGGCGCAATGGTTCGAGGAGCATCCAAAAGAGGCCAAGTCGATCGTCGGCAAGATCGTCGAGGCGGCAGCGGCGCGCGAGGCGGCGCGCAAGGCGCGCGAGCTGACGCGTCGCAAAGGTGTGCTGGACATGGCCAACCTTCCGGGAAAGCTGGCCGAATGCCAGGATCGCAATCCGGCGAATACGGAAATGTTCATCGTCGAGGGCGACTCGGCGGGTGGCTCGGCCAAACAGGCGCGCAACAGAGAGTTTCAGGCGGTGCTGCCGATCCGTGGCAAGATCCTCAACGTGGAACGCGCGCGCATGGACAAGATGCTGTCCAGCCAGGAGATCGGTACGCTCATTACGGCACTCGGCACCGGTATCGGGCGCGGCGAGGATGGCGGGTTCAACCTTGAGAAGCTGCGCTACCACAAAATCATCATCATGACGGACGCCGATGTGGACGGCGCGCATATCCGCACGTTGCTGTTGACGTTCTTCTACCGACAGATGCCGGAGCTGGTCGAGCACGGGCATCTCTATATCGCGCAGCCGCCGCTCTACAAGGTCGCGCGCGGCAAGTCGGAGACGTACCTCAAGGATCAGAAGGCGCTTGAGGACTATCTGGTGGACAGCGGTAGCGAGGATGCCGTGCTGGTGTCCGGCACGGGTGCGGGGCGCGCGGGCCGCGACTTGAAGGATATCGTCGACCAGGCACGCGGCATCGTCCGTGTCATCGACGAAATGCATTCGCGCTATCCGCGCGCCATCATCGAGCAGGCGGCGATCGCAGGCGCGTTCAATGCCGCCTTGCTGGACGATCCGGTGGCGGCGCAGCGCGTTGCCGACGAGGTGGCGCAGCGTCTCGATAGAATCGCTGACGAGACCGAAAAAGGCTGGACCGGCACGTTCGGAGACCAGGGCTACCTGTTCCGTCGCGAGGTTCGCGGCGTGACCGAAGCGCATGCGCTTGACAAGGCGGTCATTTCTTCGCTCGAGGCGCGGCGGCTGAACGAGCGGCGCGAGGCGTTGGCCGAGGTTTATGGCTCGGCCGCTTCGCTGAAACGCAAGGAGCAGTCGGTTCCGGTCAACGGGCCGCGCGATCTGGTCGATGCGATCTACGAGGGTGGCCGCAAGGGGCTGTCGCTGCAGCGCTACAAAGGTCTGGGCGAGATGAACCCGGAACAGCTCTGGGAGACGACCCTCGACAAGGAAAGCCGCACACTCCTGCAGGTGAAGATCGGCGATCTCGGCGAAGCGGACGAGATCTTCTCCAAACTGATGGGCGATGTCGTCGAGCCGCGTCGCGAGTTCATCCAGGACAACGCGCTCAATGTCGTGAATTTGGACGTGTAAGGGGCGGGCGGGCGCTTGCCTGCGCTGTCGACTCTTCCCGTCGTTGCCAATCGATGGTTAATTCGAAACCATCGCGCGGTGCGGGCTGACGAAAATTTGGCTTTATCTGGCCGACGGACAGGCGTACAAGCCCGCGCCAATCTGCTGCTCTGCAGCGTCACCCGTGGTGGATCCAGTGGCTGTATCCAACGTCGCCGGCGGCAAGGCCCAGCCCCCTGCAGACGAGCAATCCCAGCACAGATTCTGGCCCCTGGTCCTCGGTTCCATCGGTGTGGTCTATGGCGACATCGGCACGAGCCCACTTTATGCGTTCAAGGAAGCGGTTTCCACAGCGCACGGGCAGGGCATCGACAATCGCGAAATCGTCCTTGGCGTTCTGTCGCTTATCGTGTGGGCATTGTTGCTCATCGTCACGTTCAAATACGTCTGGCTGTTGCTGCGCGCTGACAACAAGGGGGAAGGCGGCACGTTTGCTCTCATGGCGCTCAGCCAGCAGGCATCCAAGCGAAGCACGAAGCTGCTCTTGATGCTTGGCATTGCGGGAACCGCGTTCTTCTACGGAGACGCCGCGATCACGCCGGCGATATCGGTCATTTCCGCCGTTGAGGGATTGAAGCTTGTCCATCCCCAACTCGGCAATATCGTCGTCCCGCTATCGATTCTGATCCTGTTCGTTTTATTCTGAATGCAATCACACGGGACCGAGCGTGTTTCAAACCTGTTCGGACCGATAACGGTAGTCTGGTTTCTGGCTCTCGCGGCTGGCGGTTTCATCCATATTTCCGACGATCCGAGCGTGCTGGCCGCCATCAATCCGGTATATGGCGTTGCGTTTCTCGCATCGAACGGCTTTGTCGGTCTTACCGTTCTCGGTCTCGTCTTCCTTGCGGTGACAGGTGCGGAGGCGCTTTACGCGGACCTCGGCCATTTTGGCCGCAAGCCAATTCAGTTCGCCTGGATCGCGTTCGTGCTACCGGCCCTCACTTTGAACTATTTCGGCCAGGGAGCATTGGTACTGGCTAATCCACATGCGATCGAAGGATCGTTCTTCAAGCTCTATCCCGAATGGGCATTGGTGCCGATGGTGTTGCTGGCGACGGCCGCGACCGTCATCGCAAGCCAGGCCGTTATCTCCGGGGCGTTCTCGCTGCCGCGCCTCCACATCCGGCACACGTCGGAAACAATGAGCGGGCAGATCTATATGCCCAAGGTCAATTGGGCGCTGTTCGCTGTCGTCCTCGTGCTCGTTCTGACATTCAAGACGTCAAGCGCACTCGCTACCGCCTACGGCATCTCCGTTACGGCAACGATGGTTATCACATCGCTCATGACTCTATTCGTCGTCTGGAGGGTGTGGGGATGGAATCTCTGGGTCGCAATGGCGGTCATATGGCCCCTCATTGTGATAGAGCAGGTCTTCTTTGCCGCGAATATGCTCAAGCTCCCGGAAGGTGGGTGGCTGCCGCTACTGATTGCAGGCATGATGATTTACGCAATGATGACCTGGCTGGCGGGTACGAAGGTCTTGGCTGGCCACGACCGTAAGAGGGAAGGCGATCTTGCATGGCTGGCGAACAAGCTACAACAGAGCCCACCGGCACTTGTGCCTGGTAGTGCTGTCTTCATGACGGCTACTCCCGACATCGTGCCGACGGCACTCATGCATAACCTGAAGCACAACAAAGTGCTGCACGACCGTAACATCGTCATGGCGATCAAGACCGAAGATACGCCACGTGTGCCGCGCTATGAGCGGGTGGAGGTGAAACGGATCTCGGAGCGGTTCTACGTCGTTACCGCGCGCTACGGTTTCATGGAGCTGCCGAGCGTACCGAAAATCATCGAGCATTGCCGTCGTAAAGATTTGAATATCGAGATGTCAGCAACTTCATTTTTCTTGTCGCGCCGGTCGCTTAAGCCGACGCGTCATAAGGGGCTGCCAATCTGGCAGGAGGGCATGTTCATGTCGCTTACTTCGATTGCGGAGGATGCGTCTGCGTATTTCCGCATTCCGACAGATCGGGTCGTCGAGATTGGCACGCAGGTAGAAATCTGATCCAACATGATTGCCATTTACGTCGATGCGGATGCGTGTCCGGTAAAAGAGGAAGCGACAAGGGTGGCGGTGCGGCATGGGCTGGAGATCCACTTCGTCTCCAATGCCTTCATGCGCCTGCCGGAGGGGGAGAATGTGCGTCGCGTCATCGTAAGCGACGGCCCGGATGCTGCCGACGACTGGATCGCCGAGCGTGTCACCCCTGGCGACATTGCGGTGACAGCTGACATCCCACTCGCCTCGCGGTGCCTTAAGGCCGGTGCGAAAGTGATCGGGCCGACGGGCAAGCCGTTTACGGACGCCAACATCGGCACAGCGCTCGCGATGCGCGATCTGCAGCAGCACCTGCGTGAGACGGGGGAGTCGAGGGGCTATAACGCGAGCTTTACCAAACAGGACCGCTCACGCTTTCTGCAGTCGATGGAGCAGGCCGTGCAGGATTTGAAGCACGGGCGGTGAACCGATCAGCGCGGCTGCGATGTATTTGGCCGGCAGGTTTCTGTCGTTCTTTCAAGAGGCTGACGCGGGAAGTTACTTCGTGCGCTCTGGCACATTATTAATGCACGCCGACGGCTGATGGTTTTGCGGCCAGATCAAGTCCGATTCGCTATACAGCCGGTGTCTCTGGCCTGAGCATCGTTTTTCTCCAACGAGCGAGACCATTCTATGCCCAACTCCTTAAATGCTCGGGCCGCTGCACTCATGTAGCGCCCCTGATGCCAAATCAGACTGACTTTGTGTCGGGGCAGCGGGGATGTCACTTCGAGAGATCGAAAACCTTCACACGAAATGACAAGCTTGTTGGGCAGCACAGTCACGGTTGAACCGAGACGGACGATTTCAACGATCGCATTCAGTGAGTTCGACTCCATCACGACCTGTGGAGCTATGCTGTGGTCGTAAAAATATTCATCAAGCATTCGCCTTAATGCGAAATCCGAATTGAGCAGGCCGAGCTGCAAGCCACCCTGCTCTTCGGGGGTTATGGGGAGTTCCCGGGAGGCCAAGTGGTGGCGTACGCTGACGGCCAGCGAAAGCGTATCTTCGAACAGTGTGAACCATGAGATGCCGTTCGATTGCTTCAGTGAGGATGTCGGTTCACTGAAGGCGATACCGATGTCCACCTTCGAGCATGCGACGGCTGCCTCAAGTTCGATTTGCGGCAACTCGGTTGCCGTCAGCGCTATACCGGGAAAGCGACGCTTGAACGCTGCCAGCAATGAGCAGGTGAGGCAGTTTGTAATGGGTGTCCATCCCAGTCGTAGCAAACCACGCGAAAGGTCTTGTACGTCTTTGATCGCTCTGGTTCCGGCACTCAATTCGCTGAGCGCGCGGCAGACGTGTGAGAGATAGATTTCGCCAGCGTCTGTAAGACGTACGTGGCGACCGGTGCGATCGATCAGTTGTGAATCGAGCGCTTCTTCGAGCTGTTTGATTTGTTGCGATAGCGTTGGCTGGGAGACGTTGAGTGCTTCTGCCGCTCTGGTGAAGCTGCCGTGTTCATGAATCGCCCGCAGGTAAAGCAAGTTGCGAGGCATCATCTCATTTCGATCCATAGTGGCAACCTATGCGAAGCATCGAAACAACGTCTTAGACTAATATCTCATTTCGTACGACTATCAAGTTCAAGGATGCGCTGCCCCGAATATCAATTGGCATCATCTATGTAGCTATTGGCCGGCCCTTGGTGGGCGGCGATAACATGTCGAGCGGCTCAACGGCTCGACTTGAACTGGGAGGACGTGAATACGATGAGTTCGTCCACGCGAGACAAGGTGATGCGCCACCTTGACCTGGTCGGGTATCTCCAGCCGGCGCTCCATATGCCTCAACATGCGCCGGCGCCCGACCAAGTCGATAATGAGCATTTTCGTGCCTACACGCGCAGCTCCCATGACGTCGGCGGCGAGTACGATGTGCCGATCCACTACCACGAAAAAGAAGAAGAAAAGTGGGAGCTTAACACGTTTGCAACGTGTGAGTGCCTGGCGTGGCGCGGGGTGTGGAATGCCGAAGAGCGCCGCCGCCGGCAGAATGTAGATGTAGGTCAAACGATCTACCTGGGCCTGCCCTACTACGGTCGTTGGTTGATGACCGCCGCGCTGATCATGGTCGACAAACAATATGTCCGGCTCACCGAGTTGATCGACAAAATCGAAGAAGTGCAAAAGCGGTACGACAACAAGAGGCAGGCATCCCAATGAGCAAGCCGCACTACGATAGAGAGCACCACGCAAAAATTGCGAGCGGTGTAGGCGATCCCCAATGCTTCAAGGGGAAAGCTTCCAAGCCCAAGTTCAAGATCGGCGACAGGGTTCGGATCAAGAACTTGCCGGACATCTTCTATACGCGCTGCCAGATGTACACGCGCGGTGCCGAAGCCACAGTCGTGCGCCTCGTTTATGAGAGCCCGCCGGCGGAGGACGAGGCCTGGGACAACACAGAAAACGTGGAATGGTTTTACAGCCTGGTCTTCAAACAGTCCGAACTATGGCCCGAGTATCCCGGCGCATTTGAAACCGACACACTGGAGACCGAGCTTTCCGAGCGCTGGCTTGAACCCGCATGAACGCAATCCATTCGACGATATAGGGCAGGGAAATGAGCAAGGATAAGAGTCACGACCATGGCGAGCACAAGGCGGCGCCCATGGTTGAGGAAGTCAGCATGTTCGAGGTTCTTGAAACCGCGGTGCGTGAGCTTGCGATTGAGAAAGGTCTATTCAGTGCCGACGATCATCGACGCTGGGTTGAGTACATTCATACGCTTGGGCCATTGCCGGCGGCACGTTTGGTCGCAAAGGCTTGGCTCGACCCTGAATACAAGAAGCTGGCCATTGAGGATGGTGTAAAGGCCAGCCTTGCGGTTGGTGTGGACTGGATCAACGACATGCCGACAAAATTCGGCACGCCGAGCGACTACTGCAATTTGCGTGTGATGGCGGATACGCCGACGCTTAAGCATGTCGTGGTTTGCACTCTGTGCTCATGCTATCCGCGCCCGATTCTTGGGCAATCTCCCGAATGGTATCGCACACCCAACTATCGCCGGCGGCTGGTGCGTTGGCCACGACAGGTTCTTGCGGAATTCGGTTTGATCCTACCTCCTGAAGTCAACGTACGTGTCGTCGATTCAAATCAAAAGACGCGATACATCGTAATGCCCGTTCGACCTGAAGGCACCGAGGGCTGGACGGAGGATCAGCTTGCAGAAATCGTGACGCGAGATTGTCTGATCGGCGTTGCGGTGCCGAAGCCGGGCATTACCTCGAACGTAAAACTTCCCGTCCGCAAGGCAGTCAATCCAGTTGAGCATCATCACTAGTGGGAGGGAAGGCAAATGGTCAGCTCCAATAAGGATACTGAACTGCAATCGTTGGTGATGGATGCCACTCCAATTCCGTTGCTTCAGAAAATCCAGACAGAGGGTCGGGTATGGGCTGATTTGGCGGCGCAATATGGTGTTACAAATCCCGACCCTCCCTGGAAGGTGAACGTCGACGGTATCTGCGACGCTCTGGCCGAAGAAAGCTGCGCGCTTCCTGCACTCGAACGGCGTTGGGAGGAAGATGAGCTATCCGAGACGCTATTCACCGAAATGCCATTCCCAGAGAGGCAGCTTCTGGCTTTGACCCATTCGTTGATCAAACGTGGATTGTTCAACGAGGACGAACTTCGGGCGCGCATGGAAGTCGTCGAGCAGCGTCTCAACATGTAGGCAAGGGATAACGGGTAGGGGAGTTGCGCTCTATGGAGCAATTTCGTGGTGGGCGGATCGAGGTGAATGACGTCACACATCGATATAAACGCCAGCATATGAATGCGATCGAGAACGTAAAACTTCAAATTCAACCCAACAAGACGACAGCACTGGTCGGTCGTTCTGGCTGCGGAAAGTCTACGCTTTTAGCTTTGATGGCAGGTCTGGTGCAGCCATCGCGGGGCGAAATTCGTATCGACGATAAGGTCGTGCGAAAGCCATCGCCCAAATGGGTTGTCATGTTCCAGCAAGCATCCCTGTATCCGTGGATGACGGTCCGCCAGAGCGTGTCGCTCGGGCTGCGTTTCACGGGCCGGATGAACGAGGCTGCAGAACGCGTGCCCGAACTTCTGGAGCTGGTCGAGCTCGGCGAATTTGTCGACAGAAACGTGCAGGACTTGTCTGGCGGCCAGCAGCAACGTGTAGCGCTTGCGCGATCACTCGCTGTTCATCCGGAGGTGCTTTTCCTGGATGAGCCATTCTCTGCGCTCGACAGATTTACGCGTGATGCTCTGCAGAGGGATATGAGGCGAATCTCGCACGAAATTGGAATCACGATCGTGCTCGTTACGCACGATATCAAAGAAGCGACGATCATGGCCGACCGGGCAATCATTATGTCGGCCAATCCGGGCAGGGTGTGTGCCGACATCAATATAGACTTGGATGAGAAGGATCGTCTCAGCTCCGGAGAGGAGTTCGAGTCGGCGGCACGCGGGCTTCAGAAACACTACGAGGATGTCGTGGGCGGGATTCTGGTCTAAGGCGGCCCGGGCCAAAACAAGAAAAAGAAGTCGTAAATTGAGGACTGATTAGGAGCGACCGGTTGGGCAAAGCCATTGTCCGTGACCGAAACGATCTGTGAGGGCCAGCGCTTGGCCTTAGGTGAGGTTTGGGGAAATGGGAGTTTAATCGTGGTTGACCGAAACAAGGAAAACGCCGTTGCCGACGACCTGGACCTCAGCTGGGACGACGACTATTTCCGCACCGATTTCACGCGGCGGCAAACACTCGACATGATGGCGGCCGGTGGATTGGCCGGGGCGCTTTCGCTGCTTCCCGGCTTTGGAAGCCGAGCATTTGCGGCTCCAGATGATGAGGTCGTTCGCATCGGTTATATCCCGATTACCGATGCTACTTCTCTCCTGGTTGCGCACGCGATGAACTACTTCAAGGATGAAGGCCTTGAAGCCGAGCGCCCCACGCTCATCAGAGGCTGGTCGCCACTGGTCGAGGCGTTTGCGGCGGGCAAATTCAATCTGGTTCATCTCCTGAAGCCGATCCCGATCTGGATGCGCTACAACAACAATTTCCCGGTCAAGGTCATGGCCTGGGCGCATACGAACGGTTCGGGCATGGTTGTTGGTGGCCACACCGGAGTGACCGATTGGCCAGGTCTTGCCGGCAAGCAGATCGCAGTCCCCTACTGGTACTCGATGCATAATATCGTGGCGCAGTATGCGCTGCGTACCGCAGGTCTGATACCCGTTATCAAGCCCGAAGGCGAGAAGCTTGGGCCCAAGGAGGTCAACCTTCAGATCTTGCAGCCACCGGATATGCCGACCGCGCTCGCTGCGAAGAAGATCGATGCGTACATCGTTGCGGAACCCTTCAATGCAATGGGTGAGCTCCGCGCAGGCGCCACGATGCTGCGCTTCACCGGCGATATCTGGAAGAACCATCCGTGCTGCGTGGTCTGCATGCACGAGGAGGTCACGAACAAGAAGAAAGAGTGGACGCAGAAGGTCATCAATGCGGTTGTGCGTGCGTCGGTCTTTGCCTCTGAGCACAAGAAGGAGGTCGCCCACATGCTGTCGAGAGACGGCAAAGGCTACCTGCCGATGCCCGCGCCGGTGATCGAACGTGCAATGACACTCTACGACACGAAGACGTACGAGCAACCCAATGCAATCCACCATCCTCAATGGCATAACGGTCGCATCAATTTCAACCCGTGGCCTTATCCATCCGCAACGCGGTTGATTATCGACGAAATGAACAAGGCTCTCGTGAGTGGCGACAAGACGTTTCTCGCCAAACTGAGTCCCGACTTCGTCGTCGATGACCTTGTGTCGTACGAATTCGTCAAGAATGCGCTCAACAAGTACCCCGACTGGATGAACGATCCAAGCGTTGATCGCGCTAATCCGTTCAATCGAACAGAGGTGCTTGAGCTGTGACGATCAGTGAAAATATCCCCGCTTATGTCGGTCATCCACGCAGCGCTGAGGGAATAAATCTTGTGTCAAGCCTACGTTCGCTAGGACCCACGATCATCGGAATTGTGGGTTTGCTCGGGATTTGGTGGGTCGGCGCCTGGTTGATCTCGAGCAATCCCTCAACAGCGTCGTTTTCGGATTTTGCCCCTTATCCGACATTGAGACGTTTCTGGCAGGTCATTGTTAGCGGCGCCGTGATCGACATGTCGATACCGAGCCTGTACCGAATTGGTGTGGGATTGTTATGGGCATGCGCTGTAGGGCTGCCGCTGGGTATCTTGATTGGCTCCAACAAGCTCGCCCGCGCTACAACAAACGTTCCATTCCAGTTTTTGCGCATGATTTCGCCGCTGGCATGGATGCCGATCGCTGTCCTTGCATTCGAGACATGGGATGCCGCGATTATCTTTCTGGTTGCTGTCGCTGCTGTATGGCCAGTGACATTCGCCACGGCCAATGGCCTCCGGAAAGTCGATCCGTCATGGTTCAAGGTGGCGCGGAACCTGGGTGCAAAGCCCTGGCACATGCTGTTCTACGTGGTGCTACCCGCGATTGCACAGGACGTCCTGACAGGTGTTCGCCTCGCGTTGGGAGTGGCATGGATCGTTCTCGTGCCTGCAGAGTATCTGGGTGTCACGTCGGGGCTTGGCTACGCCATCAACGACGCTCGAGACACCATTGAATACGACCTGCTTGCTGCAGTTGTTCTCGTCATCGGTGTGATCGGATATGCGCTCGACTTTACGTTCATGAAGATGATCGAACGCTACAGCTGGGTGCGCGAAGATTGAGCCCCGGTAACAATGCCCACGCATGTAACACGGGTGAACCAGGATGGAGGCCCACATGGATGGCGGCTGCGCAGTTCAAACGATGGCTTCGATTGTACCGGGACTAAGCGAGTTGGGTGTCATGCCGGACATCGCAATACGCCACATGATCGTGTCTGCCTGTCTCTAGTGTCGGAGGAACGGTTTCATGGTTTTTGATCGGCTACTTTGGGCGGCGATGGTGGTCGGAGTCATCGCAGGGCTGCTTTACACCGGCGTACAGCATGTGCAGGTAATCCCAATAATCCAAATTGCAGAAGGCTACGAAAACAACCCTGGCGGCGGCACGGCTGCCGACGCGCAGCACAATCACGATGCGCACGCGCAAGACGAGCATGGTCACCACACACATCAAGGCGGAAGTTGGGAGCCGGCTAATGGTTTGGAGCGCACAACGTTTACGTTGCTGACGAATACTCTGACCTCAATTGGTCTCGCCATGGTTCTCATCACGCTGATTGTTGCGACTCGCAGCAGATCGGACCTGCGCGAAATAAACTGGCGGCAGGGTTTGTTTTGGGCGCTTGCTGGCTATCTCGCCTTCTTTGTTGCCCCCTCTCTAGGTCTTCCTCCCGAACTGCCAGGTGCAGCGGCCGCACCGCTTGAAGATCGACAGATTTGGTGGATGCTCGCCGTCGCCTCGACTTCGATAGCGCTGCTTGCCGTCGCTTTCCTCAAGTCGCCCTGGCGGTGGATCGCCTTGCTGCTCATCGTGGTTCCGCACGTGGTCGGCGCCCCGCATCTGGGTCCGGGCGAGCCGATGTTCCCAACCGAGGAAGCCGCCGCTGCTGCGGAATTGATCCAGCTCGCAAAGAAGTTCGTCGGAGCGACAGCCATCGCAAACGGTTTTCTTTGGCTCATCCTCGGCCTTGCGTCGGTATGGTCAATTCGCCGCTTTGTCGTGCCTGTCGATATGCAATCCCTCGCCGAAAAATCACATTCCTAAACGAAAAGGAGCAGACGCCATGCAGTACGAATCACAAGTTGTCGGATTGAAGCAGAATCTGGAATCGACGAAGTCAGTGGCCCGTCCAGTGCAGATATTCGCGGCACTGATGTTGGGTATGTCGATGCTCTACATCGCGGGTTTCATGCAATCGTCTGCTGTGCACAGCGCGGCGCATGACATGCGTCACACGATTGGATTCCCCTGTCACTGACCTTGCGGTGAGAGTGGACTGGACCGGGTGCCTGGGAGAGCGCCAATACAATAATTGGCTCCCAGGTACGCAGCAGTCGGGTTCGTGTACGAGCAACCAAATCGGTGCTTGCAACGGGTCATCCATACGCCGCGGCGCAATAGCAGCAAGCAAGGCATCAAATGTCCAAAGAAATGTTCATCGTTTGCGTATCTGGATCTCATGAGAAGCTACAAATGGCGGCGATGTTCACTTCTGTTGCTGTTGCGTGTGACATCCCGGTGACCGTGTTCTTTTCCATGAATGCGCTTGCGCCATTTGTGGCCGGCCGTGCAGCGAAACCATCTGCAGAAGGTGCCTTTGGTGCCTTGCTCACGCAGGAAGGCGTTCCGCCCTTCAAGCAGCTTTTCGAGCAGTCGGTGGAACTCGGTGATACGAAGCTTCTGCCGTGCTCGATGGCAATGGACGTTCTCAAGATCGGGGAGGAGGATCTGGATCCGTTCTTTGGTCCCCCGACTGGCCTCACTCACTTCATATCCCTATCGGAGAATGGCCAAATTCTTACGTTCTGAACAATCAAGAACAACCTCATCCGGCAGGAGTTAGATGGCGATGAGCGTGACCAAAACCGTAGACGCCCGTAACACGTATTGCCCGGGTCCACTCATGGAACTGATCCGCAATATGAAGCAGGCCAAGGTCGGCGATGTACTGGAGCTGCTGTCCACCGATAAGGGAACGGCGACGGATGTTCCGCAATGGGTCAACAAGTCGGGGCAGGAGATGGTGAGCAGTGAGCAGGTGGGCGACACCTGGCACATCAAAGTTCGCAAGGTCAAATAGCCGGGTCCAAACTGGGCTGGCCGTAAAGCATGATGACATAAGCCCTCGGCAATTCAGGGAGAGTGCTGTGAAAATTCTGGTGGTTGGCGGCGGGACAGGCGGCACCATTGTTGCCAACAACCTGGCTCGGCGCCTGGCAAAAGAAATTCAGGCGGGCAAGGTGAGTATCACGATGCTGTCCGCGTCCTACCGGCACATGTACCAGCCGGGCCTATTGTACGTTGCCTTCGGTCAGATGATGCCGGATGAGCTGTATCGAGACCAGGCAACGCTCCTTGAAAGTAACATCGAATTCCAGGTCGACCCCGTCGAGCATTTCGAGCTCGACAATTGCCATGTGATTACAAAGAGCGGCAAGAGGTACGACTACGACATCATCGTGATCGCCACCGGCTCTCGCATGGTGCCAGAGGAAATCCCTGGCATGAACGAGGGTGCTGACTTCTTTTACACCGAGGCCTCAGCGCTCAAGCTTTACAAGAAACTGCGGGAGTTCAAGGGAGGGCGCGTATGCATCACCGTAGGTGTTCCGCACAAGTGCCCGATCGCGCCTGTCGAGATGGTATTTGCGCTGCATGACTACTTCAAAATGCGCGGCATCCGCGACAAGGTGCATATCAAGTACTGCTACCCAATCAACCGCATCCACAGCATCGAAAACGTCGCCAAATGGGCACAGCCCGAATTCGACAAGATGGGCATCGAATACGAGACGCTCTTCAATGTGAAGGAGGTGGACGCCAAGAACAAAATTGTACACAGCGAGGAAGACACACAGGTCGAATACGATCTGCTGATTTCTATCCCGGAGCATCGGGGCATGCCTGTCATAGAACAGGACAAGCTTGGCGAGGGGGGCTGGATACCAACCGACAGGTATCAACTGAAAATGGAAGGGCGAGATAATGTTTATGTGGTTGGCGACACGACCAACCTGCCCGTCAGCAAGACCGGTTCGGCCGCACACTTCGAAGCCGAGGTGATCTCCGAGAACATCGCTTCTCTGATTAAAATTGGGATGCCCGTTCGTGACTACGATGGAAAGGTCTACTGCTTCATAGAGGCGGGGCACGACAAGGCGACGTATGCGATGTTCAACTACTACAACCCGCCAGATCTTAAGCCGCCCAATAAGTCAATGCACTGGTTCAAGACGTCGTACAATCAGATGTATTGGACCAGCGTTCGCGGGCTCTTGTGAGGGCATGATATGAGCACACAGTTGGAATCGGTCGAGACAGGCGGCAAGCCGGCTGACGACCTCAGCGATTTGACGGAACTTGCGTCGATCGTAAGCGCCGCTCGCGATGCACTTTCCGACGACATGGTCACGCGCCTGTCGTCGGCTCTAAGCGAGGGGATGGTTCTATTGGATCGCCTGACCCGAAATCAGGGTTTCATGCGATTGTTACAGGTGCTTGATAAGCCCGAAAGTCAGAAGTTTCTGCTGAGCTTTGCGGATGCTCTGAGTTCCATGAGTCGTGAGCTTGCAGTTACCGAGCCAGCCAAAGGAGGGATTGGTAACGTACTGAAGCTGGCGACCGATCCGGGAACTCAGGAAGGTCTTCGTTCGCTGTCAACGCTGGGTAAGTATTGGAGCGCCAATCTGCGCGAATTGAACCGCCAAAATGGGTGAGTGATTTCCTCACCCTCGGCAGGTGTTCGATTTGGGATAGAGCCCGTCTCGGCGATGAGGAGGCGGGCGATGCGCAAGCAGGTTTTCATAAATGCACAGCATCAAGTGCGTGTAGCGGTGTTATCGCCACGCTCAAGAATTCGAACCCGTATCCAGCCATACAAGAGCATAGGTCGAATGATCGACCTTCCGCGTGTTTTCGACGATTACAATCGTGGCCCGTAACATGCTCAAGGTACTATTGACCGGGCTGCGGTGCAGTGATTTCCGAAAGTGCGAGTAAGTGATGCCGGAAAAGCATGCGACATTGTCTCGTAGAAACGCGTGAAGGGTGGGTAACGTAAAGCGCCACTGCTCATTCGAAATGTCGAAGGACGAGTTTTCACGCAATTTTCGCAGAAGCGTTTCGTCCTTTTCTGCCACTTGCGCGAAGAATTGAATCAAAGCGTCGACCGTCGCGTCGATTGCGAGGTCGGCTGGCTCATAACGCGGCTTTTTTGCAGGCACTTAGATAATCCTTTGGAACTGCGCACAGCCCGCGTGACTTGTTCCTGGAGAAAGCGATATCTCGTCAATTCGTGCGGCGTGTCAGAAACGTATAATAGACGCACGCGCCGAAAAATGTGCCGTTTTCCATTGCTGTTTGTTGGGCCACGTGCCATTCGCGAACCTTGTCGGCTGGTTCCAGGCCGGCATCGATCACGTAAGGCACATATGTATCTGCGAATGACTTAAAGAAGCTTGCGTTGCCGATCTCCGTTACGGCGTCCCCCCAGGCCTCGACAATTTCAAGGCCGACTCCTGGTAAGAGGCGCGGCAGATCGCGCATTATGCTGATGTTGTTAAACGTCGCCGTCGCAAGAGCTGCATCCATGCGCCGGCCAAATTCGTGATCGGGATGGGCATAGGTCATTGATGCGTAATCGCCATCAAAAATAGCCACCGTGCCGCCCTTGCGCGTAACCCGTGCGGCTTCGCCAAGCACATTCGTGGGCTCCCGGACATGACTGATGACAGTATTGATGATCACTGCGTCGAATGACATGTCAGGAAATTCAAGCTTGTGCGCGTCACCGACGTGGAAATCAACGCGATCGGCTAGACCTTCTTCTCTCGAGAACCGTCTTGCTGCATCGACAAACGCTGAACTTTGATCAACGCCGATGATCGTTCCAAAGAAGTCGTTTCGCTTTGCAAGCGCGCGCGCCATGGAACCAGTGCCCGAACCGATTTCCAATATTTTTGCTGGCGCCTGTGCAATAATCTTGCTGGCGTACTTGTCAAAAAGCCGGGTGAAGACGTCATCTTTTGCGCGCGCCTCCAGCCGTGCGATCAAGCGATCGATCGCTTGTTGTTCAAGCTCGTTGACAAAACGGTGGGGGTCACGTGCCATGCGAGATACCTGCTTTCAAGCGTTTGGACATAACGTCGCCGGCAAAACTTCGCACGCATTCGCCTTTGCATTCGGCCGTTTCTCGTCCGATTGCCTTCAGGCGGTCTACAATGAAATGGGGCGCATGCGTGTGCTGGCGAAAGAGCGGCGTCACCCTTTATCCGACGTCCAGTGCCTTCAATCCAAGGGGAGGAATGCCTTGCGTCGCTCCGTAGTATTTGAAGGGTAGGAATTTTCCCGACATCGTAATCTTGACCCGGTCACCTTTTTCGTCGGGAAGCCGCTCAAGTTCCATATCGAAATCGATGGCGGACATGATGCCGTCACCGAACTCCTCCTCGATCAGCGCCTTCCACGCAGGGCCATTGACCAACACCAGTTCATAAAAACGGTATAGCAACGGGTCGGTCGGCGGCATCGCGATGCCCTCGCCTCGCATCGGCACCTCGTTGAGCATGGCTTCCTCAACGTCAGTCAGACCGAATAAAGCAGCAGCTTTGCGAGCCAACGGTTTGACGAGCCGGTGTTGACCGAGCAAGGCACCAACGATGAGAACGGGACTCATGCCGCCAATCTCGTCAATGATGTGCGACCAAGTCCATCCATTTTTACGCTTGATGTCGAGGATCTTTTCTGTGAGGTCTTGGCGTTTCATGCGCTAATGTCCCTGATCATTGCTGGCAGCAGAAGTGTTGTCGGTTTTATCTCGGTCTATTGACCTAGTCGGTTGCTTCACTGGACTCATGCAGGTGAAGTGGTGGTTATGCCGGTAGTCTGTGGTTTGTGCCTGCTCATTGGGCTTCGGTGCCGCTCGACCAATCAAGAGATGCTTTATGCAGGTGTATTCCATTCAAGTGATCTGCACGATTGGCAATAACTGAAAAGTTTCTCGTCATTACCCCTCTATCTCGTTTTCTAAGATTTGCGGCGCAGAGGTTTTTATTTGCTGTCGCGACATTTTCGCGTGACATGCAAACCAGCAAACCTGAATGGCGGCTGGAAATGAGTTTTGCATAATTTTTTTATCCTGCCTAGAACAATAGAATTATTGGATTTTTCTTTCGCTGACATAGGCATTTTCAATGGAGGCACGTGGCTGCGCCGCGCGCCGTGGCGTTGAGTCGTTGCACGGATTTCGGCTGAGCGTACTTGCTGCAATCAGGCGTGGTTCGGCAGGGATGGCAGACGGGTGCGGGCACGCTGCATATTCGTCGTGTGCGTAGCGCCTCGCGGCGCCGTTGATCGTGCGGTGGCTGCTCGGCCTTGTCAGCAGATCAGTGTGGCATTGCGCGGGAGATGATGGCGTCGAGATCGGCACTGGAAGGCAGCGTGCCGTAGGCACCGGTCCAGTGCTCGCCCAGTCGCGAGGAGCAGAACGCATCGGCCAGCGGTGATGGCGCATGGCGGACGAGAAGGGCCGCCTGCCAGCAGACCGCCATCGCCTCGGTTATGCGGCGGGCACGCGATTCGATGTCGCTGTTGCTGGCGATGTCGCCCTTCAACCGGATGAGAGCATGGTCGAGCGTTGCGTTGCCGCCGCGGGCTGCCTCGCACTCGGTGAGGAGCGCGTCGAGCGCATCGGGCTCGCGATGCATGGCGCGCAGCACATCAAGGCACATGATGTTACCCGAGCCTTCCCAGATGCTGTTGACCGGTGCTTCGCGATAAAACCGCGGCAGGGCGGATTCCTCCACGTAGCCCGAACCGCCGTGACATTCCAAGGCTTCAAAGACGTGGCCCGGCGCGCGCTTGCAGATCCAGTATTTGGCCGTTGCCGTGCCGATGCGTGCAAGGGCGGCGGCTCCTTCATCGTGCGGGGCCTCGTCGAGCGCGCGGGCCAGCCGCAGCCAGAGCACAAGGGCAGCCTCCGATTCCAGTGCGAGGTCAGCCAGCACGTTCTTCATCAGCGGCTGGTCGATCAGGCGTTTCTGGAACGCGGAACGATGTGCGGTGTGATGCAGTGCCTGAACGAGGGTCTGTCGCATGAGCGAGGCGGACCCCACGGCGCAATAGATGCGGGTGCCTTGAACCATGTCGATGATTGTGCGGACGCCGCGGCCTTCGTCTCCAATCATCACCGCGTGCGTATCGGCGAACTCGATCTCGGCGGAAGCGTTAGAGCGGTTGCCAAGCTTGTCCTTGAGGCGCTGGATGAAGAATGCGTTGCGTTCGCCATTCGGCGTCCAGCGCGGAATGAAGAAGCAGGACAGTCCCGCTTCGGTGTAGGCGAGGGCGAGGAAGGCATCCGACATCGGCGCGGAGCAGAAGAACTTGTGACCCGTGAGACGGTATGGCGCGCCAGGGCCGGTCATAGCCGTTTCAGGCACGCCGCGCGTTGCATTGGCGCGCACGTCGGAACCGCCCTGTTTCTCGGTCATGAACATTCCGACCGTCGCGCCGGTCTTTTCCGGCCAGGGGATGTCGCGCGGGTCGTAGGCGTTGGACAGCGTCTTGTCGCGAAAGTCGGCGGGTGCGCCTCTGCTGTTTCTGAGAACGGGGATTGCGGCGTAGGTCATCGCCATCGGGCACATGACGCCGCCTTCAGCCTGGTTGAGCATATAGCTCAGGGCCATGTGTGCGACCTGTGCGCCCGAGCGCGGGTGACGCCAGGCGAAGTTTGGAATCTCGTTTGCAATCGCCAGCGACATCAGGTCGTGATAGGCGGGATGGAAGGTCACTTCGTTGATGCGCATCCCATAGCGGTCGAAGGCTTTCAGTTCGGGTGCATAGCGGTTCGCGTCATTGGCCTTTTCGAATGTCTCGGCGCTACCGGCGAGCCGGCCGAACGCCTCCATCCGCCCGCTGGCCCACGCTGCGCCCTCGCGCGTTACACCCTCGCGCAGAGCTGCGTCTCCCGACCAAAGATCCTGGCTGCCCAGGTGCGGGGGCGTGTTCACGACGTCATGTGTCGGCAGCTCGGCGCGTGGTTTCAATGGTGGCATGGTTCGGGCTCCCCTGCGTTTGCACATGCGTCGTTGAAACTTGCAAGGCGGCGAGGCGAATGCTGGCGGCGGGCCGGATCGCTTGCCGGATCCCAGCAGGAGCCGTCAGGGTCGCTTTGGGAGGGTAGCACCAAGGAGGGCGGGCGCAATCGCCCGGTGTCAGAATCGATAACCGTAGCGCACGCCGAGCCGGTCGAGGCCCTCGTTGAAATCCTGGGTGTTCGCGTTGGAGGTGTGCTCGAAATGGACCGAGAGCGAATTGTGCTGATCGAGGCGAATACCAATTTCGGCCGGGATGTGGAACAGAACCCGCGATCCGAGAGCCTTCATGTCGGGCGCAACAGGATCGGTTTCTCCGTCGTGAATGGCCGCGCCGAGGCCGATGGCGAAGAACAGGCCCGATGGACCTTCGATCTGCCATCGCGCGTCGAGATACGCATGACTTGTGCCGCCGCCGGTGTTGATGGAGGCGCCGAGGGCGGGCTGAATGCGTCCGCCAAGAACGGGCAGATAGGGCGCGAAGATCAGCTCGACATTGATATCGGGTGAATCGGTTTCAAGCTGAAAGCCGCTCCAAAGATCGGGCACGTCATGAGCGAGGACGCCAGCCTTGAATTCGGAGACGAGTTCGCCGGCCTGCGTGGTCGCGGGAAAGGCGGCAATCAGAGATAGGAGCAGTGCGCCAAGACGTGTCGCTGATCGGATCAAACGTTTGAGACCAAACCGGTAATTGGCCCGGAGGCGAGACTTGCGCATGGCCCAATTCAATTTCCATGAGAGCGGTGGCAGAGAATGGGGTGACTTTTGTGTCCGGGCAATGGCCGTCCCGGACGTGCTCGTGAACGCCAGTCTGTTGTTGCGGGCAAGCCACACGTTCAGGTCTGGCATTTGCGCACACAAATCGAAGAACCGCCGAATCCCGCGCGGGGCCGGCGGCTCAAATTGGTTTCCGGTCAAAAAATCCGGCCGTCATTCGCACGGCACTGAGATCGTCAGGCCGGCCGAAGGGATGTAACGCTTGCAAGTGATCTCCTTGCCCGTCGGCGCGACAGTGTCGGTGCGGATCGCGGCGAGCGCCACTGTCGTCGCGGGCTTCTTTTCCGGAACGGGAGGCTTGATGTCAGCGACGTCCTGCAATCTCTCCTTGGCCTCGGTGGCCTTGGCGGCGCGCGCGCGTTCTGCTTGGAGCCTGGCGGCAAGGGCGCGCCGCTTCTCCGCCAGCCTTGCTGCAGCGATGGCGCGCGCCCGCTTGCGGGCGTAATAGCTGCTCGAAGGTGAACTGAAGCGATGGCTGAAGCCGTACCCATGGCCGAAACCACGGAAACCACCGCCGCATCGGCCGGCCTCAGCAGATGTGGAAAATGTCGCAGAAACCAAAGCAATCACGGCGGCGATCGCGAGGGTTGGCATTCTCATCTTTTCTTCTCCAGTTCTGGGCTCAGGACCCAATGGTTCCGGTCTGTTGAAAGACGACCTTGCCGCAGCGGGCGCGCAGGCGCTGTATCGTGGGGAACAGGTGCAGGGTCGCGGGCAAGTCCTCGACAATCCGACATCGCATCGGGAAAGACTGTCTTGCGTAGGGGGCGACAAGCGCGCATGCATTTGTCCTTGCACATTCAAATTTGAATTATGTCGGCGTTCGACCGGCATGCAGGGGGCTCGGCCCAGTCATAACTGCGGCTCGGTGCGGACTTCGCCAACCTAGCCATCGTGATAGCCACGACGAGTGTCCATCGGTCGCGTTCGTTCAGCGAGAAACAAGGATCTGTGCCGTGACGCGAATCTTCCTATCGACCGGAAATATCATCGTATCGCTTGTGCTGGGTGCGATCCTGTTCGGATTTGTCTTCATCAAGTATCCCGAAGCGATGTCGTCGATTCTCGATGCCGCGGCGAACTTCAAAGCATGGCTCATAAGCCGAGGGATCTCGACCGAATACAACAACTGGATCCGCGTGCTTTTGGAGGAGCGTCAGCTTGTCTTCATGGGGTTCACGATCCTCGCGCGCATCGGACTTTCGATCATCACGTATCCGATCGTGATGTGGCGCGAGCGGGCGTGAGGTCTGCGCGACCGATGATCGATGCGCGGTTTGGCACGCTCGTCGCGGATGGATGCCATGCGTGGCCGTCGCAATTGCGCGGTCATGCTTGTCATCAGTATTATGGTTAAGGAACCTCTGAACAACCC